>ERZ1643247.1734-NODE-1734-length-18880-cov-25.334874_pt1 | contig 18880 bp, 15 predicted proteins | sample MGYA00579264_ERZ1643247 | MGnify/ENA primary metagenome ERZ1643247 (study PRJEB29033, sample SAMEA4952262) | chicken gut metagenome | biome: Broiler Chicken; feature: Gastrointestinal Tract; material: Caecum | place: Ireland | collected 2018 | study: Broiler... | reverse complement strand
GTTCTTATCAAAGAAAATTTTCCCCATAGACACAGAAAATTTTACGCCCTCAAATGTGCTATATTGTGACTACATCATGGTACATTCTTCATGCGACTATGTTTCTATGATTTCATATTACTATGAAAATATGATTTTTATTACATCCAGTACTTTTTTCTGGTCCTGTGGAGACAGTTGCTGGAGCGCATTGCCGAGTTCCGGCAGAATGCCCTTTGTATTTTCGTCAATCCCGGTCAGCGTATCTAATGAGATATGCAGGGTTTCGGCGTATGTGATAAGCATATGGCTGCTGCAGGTATTGAGACCTCTTTCGATAACAGATAGATGGTTCTTGCTAACGCCGCATGCTTTTGCCATTTCTTCTTGCGTGACATTCTTTTCCTGGCGGGCTGATTTCAGCCGTTTGCCGAGTTCCTGATTGGTCATCAGTGGATTTCCTCCTCATTTATGAAACTTTTCTGTGTAATATTATACTATGAAACGAAATATAATCAATAATCCTCAAAAAAATAATCGAAAATGATGAAAATTCATTGACGCTATCATGAAAAAGAGGTATAATACTTGATAGAGTCATCATATGTGATGATTTACAACAAAAACAGTATATAGATGTTCATGTGGAAAACTCAAAGGAACGGTGCCTTGTAGGTATGCTGGCGTAAGACGTCCGGGAGTGTTGCAGGGGTGACGAACTGCAAGACGAGAGTACAGCTTGTCAATATAGAAAGAAAAGCGGTGAACAGATGATGGAGATGTGAAGTCTCCTGATTCTGTTTGCCGTTATTTTTTTGTGCATTTGCTTTGGGGTTACACTGGCAGCCCAGCTGCTTTGGCAGCAGATTATGCCGGTATCAAATATATTTATACAATTTCATAGAAAGGAGTAGAAAAGTTCATGAATAAGAAAAACTTTTTTACAAAAGCGTTTGCAGGAACGCTGGCAACATTGATGGCGGTGACACCTGCTGTTTCCGTACCTGTGTTTGCGGCACCTGGCACCGGACAGGATTCCACAGACCCGACCAATAACACACAGGTATCAAAAGACCTTGAAGACAGTGATATCATTGATTATTCAAAGACTGGTTCTCTGAGTATCTATAAATATGATATCACAGCGGCAGAGGCTGCCGGAGCTTATCATGAGGGCGACAGATTCGCCAATGGTGAGAAAGATGCTGTAGTAGAAGAGGCAATGGCTGACTACGCTATTAAGGGCGTACAGTTTACGTATCTCCGTGTAGGTGATATTGAGACATACAGCAATACTAAAGGTGGTTCTTCTCAGGTAAATGTTGTTTACGAGATTCCGGAGAAGCTGGCTGAAATCCTGAAGCTGGATGCTGGTGATGCTTATAACATGAATGAGGACGGCGTTGCTGAGAAGTGTACAAACAAAGGCGTTCTCCATTACGACAGCACACAGCTTTCTGATGCATTAGCTGCTATCCTTGCAGAAGATGAGTTAGCTGCTACAAGTGCATTGGAAGAATATCTGAATGATTATGCAACACAGGATGATACAGCAGATGGTTCTGTGAATACAGATGCAACAACAGGTGTAACTGCTGTAGATATGCCGAAGACTGATGCGACTGGTTATACCCATGTAGAGGGTCTGGAGCTTGGTCTGTACCTGTTGGTTGAGACAGAGGTTCCGGAGCAGGTAACTTCTACAACGAATCCGTGGTTCGTATCTCTTCCGTTTACGAACATGACACCAGATGAAGCTGGCGGCGGCACTGGTTCAGAAGGCGGAGATGTGTGGCTGTATGATATGACATGCTATCCGAAGAACCAGACAGGAAATCCGACATTGGACAAGAGCGTACGTAACGCCTATAGTAACACAAATGCGGTAGATGACAAGAATGGTACAGTAAACCGTGGCGATGCTTATGTCAGCAGCGCAGACAGCGATTCTCTAATCGTATTCAATGACGACAGCAACAATCCGAACAATTCAGCGGATAAAGATGAGGCTGCTTATGTAGCAAACCGTGGCGGTTATACAGCAGATGGACAGCACGCAGGACAGGGCGGTGCTGGATACAGCTATGATTATGAATATCGTGATATCAATACAGCTTCTGCTGGTGATGTACTTGACTACATCCTGGTATCCAAACTGCCGACTATTACATCCAAAGGTACTTTCCTGTCAGAGTATACGTTCGAGGACGTGCTTTCCGCAGGTCTGACGTACAATAAGGACGTAAAGATTGCATTCTATGACAATCCGACAGATGCAAATGCAAACAATACAGCAAATGCAGTGGATAAGTGGAATTTGACTTCTGGAAATTATTCGCAGCTTGTGGATGTAGATGTTACAACAACCAATGGTAATGTCGAATGGAAAGATGGTTCTTCCCAGTTGACTGTAAAAATGACTGAACTGGGTCTTACAAAGCTGAATGGAGAAGGCGGTAATGGAAATAATATCGCTGGACAGGGCGGCGGAAAAGTCAGCAACAACAGCTACAGCGACCTGTACATGGTTGTTTACTATACCGTTACTGTAAACAGTGATGCTTCTCTGGTACTTGGTGATGAAGGTAATGAGAACGATGTTATGCTGACATGGAGCCGTACATCTGACAGTTACTACAATACACTGGAGGACCGGAACTATGTATATGCTTACAGCCTTGACCTGACAAAACAGTTCTCTGATGATGCCGGGGATATGAGCAAGGTTGCATTCAAACTTTACAATACAACAGATGCTTATTATGTAAATGCGGTACAGTCTGAGGAAAATCCGGCTGTATGGTATGTGACTGGAAAGACTGTTGATAAAGATGCGGCTACAACTTTTGTTCCGACAGAAGATGGAAAGATTGTTGTTTATGGTCTGGAAGCAGATACATATGGCATGACAGAAATCACGACAGATAATGGTTATACTCTGCTTGAGGATTCTATTAACGTAGCAATTACACCAACAGACCGTGAAATCAATGCTTCTGTAGCTGGTGTAACAGGTATGGATGAGGCAGCGATTGACGCTATCGTTCAGTACTACCATGGCGGTATTTATGATGAAAATGGTGACCTGGTAACAGCAAGCCATGACTATATCAAAGAGACAGACGGTAACCGTCCGGCGATTGAGGATGCAAATGGACGTACCATCGGTAAGACAGATATGTATGTAGGCGAAATCAAACCTGCTACAGCAACTGTAGATGAAGTTTCTGCTGACATGAAAGAGCATACTTATACAGAAGGCGAAGGCACAGAACAGAAGACATCTGCAAATGCAACAGTTGTTCTGAATGTAGTCAACAATAAGAACTTCCTGCTTCCGCAGACTGGTGGATATGGAACTATCCTGTTCACTCTTGCCGGATGTGCAGCTGCTATCGGTGGTGTAGTTCTTGTAACAAAGAAGTCCAAAAAGAAAGAGGCTTAATTTCTGGAAGAAAGAAGCTGGATAAATGAATAAAAGGGGCATCGTTAAGGGTTTGATGGTGTTCCTGCTCTTTGGAATTGCAATAGCTCTGACGATGTACCCTTTCATCTCGAACTGGTTGTTTGAGAATAAGACAGATTCTGTAGCAGATGCAGTCGAACAGGCTGCTCAGGAGATGGATAATTCTGAGCAGCAGGCTGCACTTCAAGCTGCACGAGAATATAACCAAGTCCTTGCCAGTGGTCATGTTACATTGACAGACCCTTTTGTAGCAGAACAAGAGGGAGAATCTGATGAATATGAATCTTTACTGAATCTGACAGGGGATGGTGTGATGGGTATGGTTGAAATCCCGTCGATTTCAGTAAATCTGCCGATTTATCACGGTACATCCGAGGCGGTCCTGGAAAAAGGAGTAGGACACCTGCAGGGTACATCTCTTCCGGTTGGTGGTGAGAGTACCCATACAGTATTGACCGGGCATACCGGTCTCAGTAAAGCAAAGCTCTTCACCGATTTGACAGAGATGGAAGAGGGAGATGTATTCTTCCTGCATGTCATGGGTGAGGACCTGGCGTATGAAGTAGACCAGATAAAGGTCGTGCTCCCTTCGGAACTGGATGATTTGAAAATCGTGCCGGGGGAAGATTACTGTACACTCGTTACCTGTACACCGTATGGTGTGAACTCACACCGTCTGCTGGTACGGGGGACACGTACAGATTATCAGGAAGCGGTTGAAAATCCGGAAACCTTTGAGGATAAAGAAGTGGAATCGAAGTGGATGGAAGAGTATAAGAAAGCACTGCTGATAAGCGTTGGATGCTTTATCGGATGTCTGGCTGTCTTAGGCATTGTCCGGCACTTCCGAAACAGGAGCCGCTGAACATGAAGTTTTTTGCAAAGGCTCTGTGTATAGAAATGTATGCGGAGCCTTTGTTTATTGATAAAGAGTAAACGAAAGGAGAGTTTAAGGCATGAAGCGTAAAGTAACATGTTTTACATCCATGGCATTGGCTGTACTGATGGCAGTCTCTCCGGTTGCCGGAAGCTCTGTCTCTGTATTTGCTGCAGAGCCGTCTGATGACATTACGGCAATCCAGGTGACACCAAACGAAGAGGATTCATCGGATGATAAGATTGTCGTAGAAACAAACAGCGATGCAATCGAGGCTGAGAAAGAAATGCAGGCTTCTGTGAAGGTCGGAGATGCCGGTGAGTCTGATATTGTGGTGGAGACAGAGTACCTGGCAGGAGATTCCATCCCGGTTCATGTTACGGCAGAGAACCCGACAGACAAAGCTGCGGATTTCCGTCTGTATTTCTGGGATTATGGTGAAAGCCTGCCAGAAGATAAAGGGGAATGGTCTGAGGTATTGACGGATGCCTGCGAAGATGTAAAAATCGCAGAGTTGCAGGATGCGGATGAATATGCTGTGGATTTGAAGCAGGGCGAAGATAACGTTCAAAGCAAGGCATCTTTTGTATCTGATAAAGATGACAAGGACCATCTGACAGCCGCTTATCTTTCGATGGAGATTCCGGCAGGTGCTTCTCTTGATACGGTCTTCCATATCAGTTCGGATGCAGCGGAGACTGTAACGGTTGTTCCTGCATTTGATACGGAGAGTGAAAATCTATTCTATGGGGATGCAGCTGCAGCTCAGTGGAAAGAGAATCCGATTGTAGTGGAAGCAGACCAGAGCGAAGATACTGCTGAAACAGAGCCGGAGACGGAAGACATAGATGCGATTGTCGTGGAGACAGAGGAACCGGCAGACAGCTTCTTATCTATCTATGTCGGTGATGGCGCTGCGGAGACACCGGAAGCAGAGACTGAAGAACCTGCAGTCGAGGAAGAAGCTGAGACTGAGGAAACAGATACAGAGGTGGAAACAGAATCCGAAGTTTCTGTAGAGGCAGAGGGTGAAGAGGATGCTGCTGTGACGATTACACCGGATATGGCAGACCTGAATGCATCGGATTTTGCTTCCATGCGGCTGGTCGTACTGGCAGATGATGCGGAAGTTATCACGAATGACGGTGATGTGATTGGACAGTATGAAGATGTGTACCTGCTTCAGTTCACCTCCATCCAGCAGACGATGAACGCTTATGCATATTACAAAGATAAAGTTCAGGCAGTAGAACCGGATGTGGTTGTGGAAACAGCTTCAAAGACTGAGTCAGAAGAAGATGTATCTGCTGATGTCCAGATGGACGAAACAGAGAACCCTGTTGTAGCGTTGAGTGAACTGGAAACCTCTGAGAATGTCCAGAAAGAGCACGGAGTTATCGCACTGATTGATACAGGTGTATCGGAAAGTGAGAATATTATTGACCGTGTATCTGTGATTGATGAGGTATTGGGAGGTAATGAGCATGGTGATGACATGGTTGAAGCCATTGTAAGCCAGGACGCAGAAGCAAAGATTCTTTCTATCCGTGCTCTGGATAATAATGGTTTTGGTACGATTTCCTCATTGGTCGCTGCCATGGAGTATGCGATGGAGCAGAAAGTAGACATCATCAACCTTTCACTGTATGCGAAAGCAACGCTTTCCACTTCTGTATTGAAAGAAGAAATCCTGAAAGCAACAGAAGCAGGAATCATGGTTGTTGGTGCATCTGGTAATGATGGTGCAGATGTAGCCGGATATGTTCCGGGTTCTGTGGAAGAAGCATATATCATTGGAGCTGTAAATGAAGATGGCTCCAGACTGGAAACATCCAATTTTGGTGCTACGGTAGATTATAATGTTGTTGCTGATTCTACATCGGAAGCCACTGCATTGTTTACAGGGTTTGTGTCAGCAAACGGTCTGGATGCTGTAGAGGACATATTGGACCAGGGCATGATTTACCCTGCAGATTATATTTGGATAGATTCGGATGAATCGTCTGAAACTGATAAAAACACAAACAACGATAATTTTCTTGCTGCTTCCGATAATGCAAGAGCAGGTTATGATATTTTTAGTCATATAAATCAACAAGTTAATGTTCAAACATGGGATAAATCTCAAGATACAGATAGCTACAAGATTTCTTGGGTAAATTCCAATGGAGTAGTAAAACATAAATCTCAACAAGGACGTCTAGGCGTTGTATCTAAATTACAACAACCTGGAATATATAATGATAAGTATCTTTTACAAATAATGTGGTGTGGAGATACAGATATTCCTATGAGAACAGGAACGAGAGTTGTTAGAGATTTATCTAAGTATTCTTACACAGGATATACTCAAACCAGATTAAAACAAGCTGCTGCATTGTTTTATTGGTGGGATTCACATTATGGAGATGATGTATCCTCATTTCAAAATTATTATGTAAAACAAGCTATTGTTTGGTGGATTAAAGGTTCTAATGAATCAGGAAAGAAAGGCAATACACCATATGCAAACTGGGATAATACTTCTCTTAGAGCAAAGCAAAAAGCACTATGGACTACGGGATTAGATTGGGCTAAATCTAATTATTCTTATTTTGATGTAGATGCTGTACTTTTAGTAGGAGAAAATCAACCGTTGTTTACTATGCGTTATGAATATCATCCGAAAGAATATACAGAAATTTCTGTAAAGAAGTCATGGTCCGATTATAATAATGAATCCGGCGCACGTCCGGGTTCTGTACAGGTTGGTTTGTATCGAAGCACGAGCAAGAATGTGAGTACATCCGGCAGTGCATATAAAACCGCTACATTAAATGATTCCAATAACTGGTCTTATACATGGAAAAATTTGTTACATAAAGATGGCAATACGACTTATTACTATGCAGTGAAAGAGATGTCTGTTCCAACGTATTATACGGTATCGTATTCCCAACCGGCGAGCGTGAAAGGAAATGCTTCTGCGACAGTGACTAACAAAGTTCAGGAAGCGTACCTGAAACTCCATAAGGATTCCGCTTTGCCCGACATATCGGATAATAACAACTGTTATTCACTTGAAGGGGCAGAATATACGGTGTATACAACCCGGAACGGGAATAATCTTTCCGGAGCAGTTGGAGTCCTGAAAACTGATGCAAACGGCGATTCTAATTCACTGAGACTGTTGCCAAGGACTTATTATGTGAAAGAAACGAAATCGCCAAAGGGCTTTGAACCTAATGACCAGATTTATACGGTGACATTGACAACAGGAAATACCACATCTTCCCCGTACCAATTGAATGTGGAAGATGTTCCCGGCAATGACCCGACCGGTATTGAAATTGATAAGATTTACAATGGTCCAGATACGGACACTGTGAAAAAAATGCCGCTTACGGGAACTCAGTTTACTATCAAGTATTATGATGGATATTATAATACGGAGAATGAACTGAAAGGAAAAACACCGTTGCGTACTTGGGTGCTGGAAGTGAAAGAAATCAATGGTCGTTATATGGCTATGTTAACTGATAGTTATCTTGTTAGCGGTGAATTGTATAGGGATGGAGCTGGACAACCTTGCCTGCCGCTCGGCACTATTACGATACAGGAAACCAAAGCTGCACCTGGATATACTTTGGATGGTTATCTGAAGGATAAAAATGGTAATGTCATTGCTACAGACAGCGAACTCTATGTTGCTAAAATAACGGAAGATTCCGGCGCTGTTGCATTGCAGGGCGGTAATGAGTTTAAGGGAGAGAATACACCTACTCCGAATATTATCAAGCTGAAGAAATTTGATTCTGATGGCAAGACTCCGCTGGCAGGAGTTACTTTTGAAATCCGCAACAGCGATGGTGACCTTGTAGAAGAGACTACAACCAATTCAAAGGGTGAGATTGTATTTGATGACCTGTATCCGGATGTTTATACCATCAAGGAGACCGCTACGGTGGATGGACATACTTTGCTGAAAGACCCGATTGTTATCGAGGTTCCAATGATGTTGACAGATAAAGAAGTCAAAGATTATGGCATTGACACGAAGGATGAAAGCGTTGTTTATAACGAGGCAAATAAGACATGGTACATTCATGAGTTTACTTTTGAAGTAACCAATAATGTAACTTTCAAGATGCCGATGTCCGGTGGATTTACAACACCGATGACGTTTGTTCCATTGATTGCCGGCATGGGAATCATGGGCGGACTTGGCGTTATTGGATTCCGTAAGAAACGGAAGAAATAAGATAGTTTAGAAAGATTGAGGCTGTGGAACTCGGTTCCGCAGCCTCTTTTTCTTTACATGTTGCAGGCGTCTGCTATGATGTTGGCAACGGCATCGCTGCAAGGAATCTTATAGCATTGTATTTCGTCATCCCGCAGAGTCTGTATCTTTTCCATGTCGCCTTCAAATTCTTCGTATACATGGTTCTGTGAACCAATTACAGTAAGGGAATTGCCGTCATGTCCGTAGTACAAAATATGCTGTAAATCAAAGTCTTCGCCATTGATGGAGAGAACTTCCGATTGTGCGAAGATAGTGTAGATGGGTGTGAAAGATGCTTTCTTGCGGATGGAAAGCGTTGTTCCCTCATCTGACTCTTCGATTTTGGCTATGTACGTTGTGCCGGATACTGTGTAGCGTTCTTCTTGCATGGTCGTGTACCACCTTTCTTTGGATTTCTGCTAATAGTATACGCCTGCCAGTTCAGGTGACACAAGGGGATGGAAGTGACTTTTTCTGTGATAAATGAGGATAAAATGGGGATGTCATAGGAACTGTCAGGAACAATCATTGTAATTGATTGATGTGAATGGAAAATTAAATGAAAAGAATTGTATTTCATGATTCTGTGAGGTGCTGTGATGACTCAAGGATTCATTTTCTATGTGTTAGTAAGGATTTCCTCGTATGGGGTGAAAAATCGAAAATAAGGGCAAATTTGAGCGTTTTAGAGTTATAACCTGTTGGCGTATATGGTGAAAAATGTTGGATGGGCGGTTGATTTTTTTGATTCGGATTGCATATAATATAAGCAAGAAACCAGAGATGGTTTCTTTGCAGGTAACTTGAGTACCTGCAGTCGTTAAGCGTATGCGGTCTGGTCAGACAGGTGGCATGCGTTGACTATATTGGGTTGTGCATTCCGCCGCACTCTGAATAGATGTCATAGACATTAAAAGAAAATGCTCAAAAAGAAAGTGGAAAATAAAATCCCATCAGAGTGTTGGCTCCGATGGGATTTTTTATATGGCTGTGTCATTTTTGTATTTAAGAAAATCTAAAACATCTATAATACCGTCTATATCAGGTGTAACATAATGCTTATTTCCTTTTTCACATTCCTGCAGGTACTCTTGACATGCCTTTATAATATCAGATTCGTGGCGATTGAGAATATTCAGGACGGTTGTATAGTAGGAATTGTCTGTTGTAACAAATTTGTCAATGTATGTACGTGTAACAGGAAATAATTTGTAGTAATGTACACCGTGTTTCCGACCACGGTTTGTATGAGAACTCGGTGGTAACGCAAAATATTGGCTTTTAGGAACAGTAGGTGAAATGTTGGACCGAAGCGGTACAACGAAATCATAGGACCTGTCCTGGTAGCGTAGTTTGATTAGTAAGACACACGGTCTGCCTTGCTCATTGTGCAGCAGTTCTTTGTCTATTTCATTATTTTTGCACAATTCATAAAACTCGGATTTTACTTTTACTAATTTTATCATATGTTTTTAAAAATACTCACTCCACTATACAAAGTGGAGTGAGTAGACCTTTCTTACAATTGGATGATATTCTACGTTAGAGTCCCGTCATCCTCGGAGACTATCTACATGACAATTGGACAATATTCTAAATTTATGACCCGTTGTCCTCGGAGTCAATACATGACAATTGGATGATATTCTACCTTCACGAGATTCCGTCATCCCCGGAACTACTACAATTATTATATGAGCAAACATTGCTGTTTACTCAATATCATTATATGTTTTGGAAAATATGATGTCAACAGAAAAATCTCATATATCAGTGTTTTATGAGATTTGAAACCGTTATACTTTTGTTGTACTCACATAGGAATCCCCAGAGAGGATTGAATTTTCTCGCATGCTTCATTTTTTCTCTCGGGTATTTGTTTTTTTGTTGTGAGTATGATTTGGGATTTGTTGAGAAAAAGGTAGAATTTTGGTGGAGTGATAATTATAAAAAGATTCTCCTACCCGCTAATAGCAGGTAGGAGAGAATATGTTTTATTTGCGTGTGCCGCAGACGCTGCATTCGTCATATGCAGGTACATCAACTACGGTTTCAGTTACAGCATCGTGATGGATGGTGTCGTATCCGACAATCTTGCTGGAGTAGTTCTCGCATTCATCACCGAATACTTCCATTACATGCCAGGCAGCTTCATCTGCTGTATCGAACTGAGCGCCGCAACCGTTGCAGACTACCTTCCAGATTGCAACCTGTTCATCCCATGCAGGAGTGACAACTTCTTCATGAGTTACAGCATCGTGGTGAACCCATGTGTGGTCTACTACAGCAATTTCTTCTGTGTAGCTGTCACCGCAGATAGAGCAGGTGTATGTTCTTTCGCCGGGATTTGTACAGGTCGGCTCTCTGGTGATAACAGATGTATAGTTATGTTCCAGAGCCGGGATTTCCTGAGTTTCAGTTTCACCGCAGACAGAGCAGGTACGATGCTGACTTCCTGCTGCTCCACAAGTTGCGTTTGCATCAACAATCCACTCACCAAAGGTGTGTGTTCCGGTAGCCGGAATCTCACGAGTCTCTACATGACCGCATACAGAACAGGTTCTCTGTTCTTCACCAGCTGCACAGGTAGGCTCCTTCGTGGTTACCCAGTCGCCGTAGGAGTGAGCAATCATCTCAATTTCTTCGGTCTTGGTTTCACCACAAACTGTACAGGTGTAGGTCTTTTCACCTTTCTCTGTACAGGTCGGCTCTTTTGTGACAACGCCTGCATCCCAGGCATGCTCGCCAGTAGCAGGGATTTCACGGGTTTCCTCGTGACCGCAGACTGTACAAACAGCTTTTTCAAGACCAGCTTCACCGCAGGTTGCCGGAGTTACGACTTCCCATTCACCATAGGTGTGTTCGCCGGTAGCCGGGATTTCTACGATTTCTTCGTAATCACATCTGGAGCAGGTGACTTTCTTTTCACCAGCTTCGCCGCATGTAGCGGGAGTAATTACTTCTTCCTGAAGGTCGTGACCCAGTGCGTCAACGATACGCATTTCGGCTCTGCCGCAATTTGCGCAGATACGTGCTTCGGAACCGTATACCGTACAGGTAGGAGCTTTGACAACTTCCCATTCGCCGTAAGCATGTTCCAGCTTCGCAATGGCTTCTGTCTTCTGCTCTCCGCAGACGGTACAGGTGTAAGTTTTCTCACCTTCTGCGCCGCAGGTCGGCTCTGTGGTGACAACGCCTTCATCCCAGGTATGCTCACCTGTTGCAGGAATCTCTGCGATTTCTTTGTAATCGCATCTGGAGCAGGTCAGTTCCTTGCTGCCAGCTTCTGCACAAGTAGGCTCTGTGATGACAGTCTCGATGACATCATGACCGAGTGCTGCGATAGACTCTGTCTTTTTCTCACCGCAGGCATCGCAGGTGTATTCTGCTGTACCTTCTTCCGTACAAGTCGGTTCTTTGGTAACAACTTTGGTCGCCCAGTGATGTCCTTTCGGTGCGATGGGTTCTGTCTTGAAGACTTCGTCGCAGGTCTCGCATTTTACGATTTTCTCACCTTCTTCTGTACAGGTGGCTTCTTTCGTAACCACTGTTACATAGCTGTGAGTATGTTCAGCCTGATTGTTGTCAGAAGTCTGATTGCTGTCAGAATGAGATGGCTTCGTAGCCGGTCTGCTGGAATCTGTTACTTCGTTTCCGGAAATGACCGGAGTGGGATTGGAATCCTTATCTGTCTTATCAGACGGAGCAGCTGCTACAACATTCTGCTTTGCTACCCAGACGCCGTCTTCCTCAAGGTCTGCTACAGTATCTTTGTCGGCAACTGTGACGATGACGCTCTTGTCGTAAGTCTCATCATCTGTATCTGTGATTTCATAAGTCAGCAGATAGTCGCCGTCTTTGGCGGTGTTGACTTCGGAATCTTTGATGGTGATGTCTTCGACTTTCTCATCATCGAATGTCACCAGAGAGGACAGGAAGTTCGGGTCTTTCGTGCCGTTTACGACAGCCCAGTCGTTGATGTCTACAGAAGCGAAAAGCTCTTCATCTACATCAACCAGAACGGATTTTGTCTCGTCCCCGACTGTAACATCTACGAGGAAGATACCTTCACGGCTGAATGTGACCGTATTGTCTTTGACGGTCATCACGTCATCCGGTGTTTCCTCTGCCGGAATCCAGAGGTCTTCGTTATCTTTGTCAGCGACCAGTTCTCCCTTCAGTTCCAGCTTGACATCTTTCATGTCGATGTCTTTGTCGTCCTTGTAGCCCAGTTTATCAAGGAATTTTTCTCTGATGTCCAGAGGGGCTTTTGCACCTACATAGATGCTTCTTCCAGCTGTTTCCGTTTCAGCGACTTTGTTTTCCACAGCGATGGTGTTGATTTCATCATCGGTACTTGCGTAAATCGCAAACGGAACAGCGGTTGCTGTGACTGCTGCTGTAAGAACAATAGCTGTCAACAGCGCCGTTACGTGCTTTCTTTTCATGGTTTCTTAAAACTCCTTTCCATGCGCATAGAAATTTGGTTTTTTGTATGAAAAACCCGTAGATATTACAGAACGTAATTCTTTGGGGCATTTCCTTATATATTATACTCAATATATTTAGTATAGTCAACGGATTGAGCATGTGACAATAGGGGAAAATAAGAATTTGGAGATGATTCAATGATTTCTTATCGCCCCTTCTATGACACACTTTTTAAGCGTGATGTGACAGAATATGCGCTTATTTTTAAGCATGGCATCCCAGCGGCTACGCTGCATCGCATGAAACATGGGAAGCCTATTACCACGACTACGCTGGATACACTGTGTGAAATCCTGGAGTGTCGGGTGGAAGACATTCTGGAATATGTTCCGTCGGAAGTCGAGTGATTTACTTGAGGTTCTTGATTTTCTCGTACAGAAAATCTGTCATATTGCCGTTGGATTGCAGATATTCTTCTGTCCAGTCGCATATCATAGGCGTCAGCTTTTCCTGTGGAATGTTCGGAAGCGGTTCCAACGTTTCCGCTACGCCGTATATGCGGGAAATTGCAATGGCAGTTTCTAAGAATTTTTGTGTAATATTTTCTTTCATATGTAACTCTCCTTTGGGTAGTCTTGTATACTCTCGCCCAGGGTCTCTCTCACAGTGTAGAAAAACTCTCTCTCATTGTAAGCCATCTTATGGATGGCTGTTTTTCTCTCACTGTATTAGGCTGTAGAGACCCAACTTGGTTAGAATGGGTCTGTAAGTTAATTAAATAGGCGGACTCTTGGCTTTAGGTTCCGAGTCCGCTGTTTGTATGGTAGATGTAATTGTATTTGTGTATTGCATAGAGTAAAATAGATGTATAAGATGATAAAGAGGTAACGATACATGGACAGGATTGTTTTTAAAGATTATGGCATTGTACAGGGGAAAGATGGCAAAATACAGCACAAAGTAGCATTTGCCTATGCCTGTGACCGGAAGATTCCGGGTAGCGATTCTATTGTGCCGAATCCATATTTGAAATCTTACAGGGTGAAAGGTGCAGATGGCAAGGTTAGGATATCACATGCAGATTATCTGGCGGAGCCGGTGTATCAGCGGCTTATGCGGTATGCCCGGACAGATGGACTGGAAGATTCTCAGTGGTCAGGAGTTGTGAATGCAGGATTTCATGCTTTTACAGGCAGAAATGGCAAAGAGATGGTCTACGTGGATTTGACAGAGAAAGCGGAGAAAGCTGGATGTATTGCGACTCCGGCGCAACCGTTTGATGAGATGTCACATAACAGCTTTGTGAAAGCGTCTCTGGCTGAGGTGGGTAGGCAGAGAGTGGCTGCTGCAGAAGAGCGTCTGGCGCAGGCAGCAGTGGGAAAGACAGATATGGAATATAACGTATAAATCAGAGAAAATAATTAAATATAATGATTTATTATTGACAAAATAATTGAATAGATGTATTATGAATATAAAGATTTGGAATGGTATTTTTGGGAGTTTTGGTGATATGGAGTTTTCATAAATGAAAATAAAACTCCTGTGGTCCCCACATGCGTGGGGGTGATTCCTGGGAAAACATATACGTCACGGGATTACTATCGTGGTCCCCACATGCGTGGGGATGATTCTGGTTGCGAGGTAGGTCATAGCAACCCTGATATGTGGTCCCTACATGTGTAGGGGTGATTCTAAGAAACTTTTGGTATTGCTGAATGCAATCAAGTGGTCCCTACGTATGTGGGGATGAATTAGCATTTTATAGGAGGAAATCATGGCACGTATTTTGATAAAAGATTTAGGAGTGCGTACAGGAAAAGATGGAAAGCCAGCACACCGGATGCAGTTTTCCTATGCCTGTGACCAGATGGAGATTGGCGCAGATGCTCCGATGCCAACTACTTTTTTGCAAACGGTATCACACAGTCAGAAATCTGGAAAAACTTATACATCTAAAGATTATTACCTGTCGGATGCTTCTTATGACCGGCTGATGAAATGTGTATCTACAGAGGGCTGTGAAGACAGCCGGTGGACGGGCATTGTGGAAGCAGAAGTGAAGAAAGTCGGGAATGATAAGGGATATCGTCATATGCTGCAGGTGTCTACAGCACATCGACCGGAATTGCCGTTTGATGAGGCAAGGCATATAGCTTTTGTAAAAGCGTCACAGCGGGCAGCGGAAGCGGAAAGCAGGCTGCCGGGGGCAGTTGCATTGGCAGATACAGAAAAACAATTTGGAGAATGATGGGAAAGCAACGGACACACTGTTAGCAGGTGTGTCCGTTTTCGTCTCGCAGAGCATGTCTTTTGCTTTTCTGAAAGCAATTCTTTTTCCCGGCGGGATGTCAGCAACTCCGAAACTGCGGACGGTGACGGGAGTTTTGTTTTTACAAAGGGATGTTATATCCGCAAAGACTTTCTGAAAAGCTTTTTTTATAGCAGCTTTTGAGACACTGTTGTCAAAGTTGTTATACATATTATCAATCATTTCTGCTTGTGTCATGGCTTTTATTCTCCCTTCTGTGCTGCGAGATTTTTCTGTATGTCTTCATATAAAATGTTCGCTGTTTCCCGGATACGCTTCATAGAAGCATCTAGGAATTTTTTATTGTCTTTACCGGACCAGCTGGCAATGTACTCGAAGGTGTAATCAGAGGTGTCCAGTCCTAACATGGCTGCGACCATGAAAGCAACAGACTCTGCTTCAATCTCTTTTGTTTTTCTATCTGGCTTTGGGTCTTCTGTGGCTTCAAGATTATGGAGGCGGGAGTGGGCTGTTTCATGAATGAGTGTCTTTACGGTTTGTAATTCTGACATTCCTATCTGGATGGCAATCCGGTTGTTTTTGGGATAATAGCAGCCTTTGGCAGAGCCTCTGAGATTTTCATATGTGACGGGAATCCCGGCAGCTGTTGTGATGGCGGAAATCAGATTTTCATAATTTAAGACCGATGCGGTCAGTTCTGGTATATCCAGATGGATTTCTTCTGTTTCTGGTATCTGTATGGTCTGACTGATGTCAAATACAGAGGCTGTACGAAAGAAAATATGTTCTTCTTCCTCGCCAGTTTCTGTATTTTCTTTTTTATATGGACAAGGGGCAATAATCCGGATAGCCTTTTCCCCTCTTCTGACAATTCTGTTGAAATTTTTCCAGTTCTGATATCCGGTAACATAAGTTGCCTGTGGACACTGGAGTGCAATCAGAAGGATATTATTGAAGCTATACATGTGAAATTTGCTCATGATACGGAGCAATTCCCTGTATCGGGCAGATGTGAAAAAATTATCGATGCCTGTACGCAGTTTTTCTTCAATATCATCCAGCTTCTGTTTGCGGTTCTGTTTGGTTGGCATGTTCTTCCTTCCTTTCTTCTTGGCTGAGCGACAGGGTGTATCCGGTTCTATCTGGTTCCTGGAACATCTGCTCGTCTAACATTGCCTGTAGGCGGGACCGTATGTATCTACAGCCCAGTCCGCTTCTTGCAGCTTCTTTTGCAAGATGCTGTCTGGTTGCTTCATCAACTTGTAGGACAACATTGTGTGCAATTCCTATTTTCTCAATAGGGGATGCCGGACTGTTCATGATAGACAGAAAGTCTGCTGCGGTCAGCGGCTGCAGTGTGACAATTTGATTGATTCTCCCCATGATTTCCTGGCGGATATTGCCGTATTCCATGAAGTCTTCTTCACTGTGGGAGATGGTGGGAGATGTCACATCTCCAGACAAAAATCCGATATGACGGGAGGCTTCGGACTGCCGGTTGTTCATGTGCTCAAAACTGCCGCAGAAGACGACACTGACATTCTGGCAGCTGACCGTACAGGAGGGCTTTTTTCCATTATCATCTGTAAAGGTGAGTGTGTCCCCATCCATGATTTTCAGAAGTTCATTCTGGATTTTACGGGCAAAGTCGATGCCGTTGGATGATATTGCTGGTTCAAATAGCTTATCCGCTTCGTCTATGACGATGATAAGGTGAGACGCCCGTCCGTGGGATTCTTCCATGAAAATGTCTTTGATGTGATAGCTGCCTTTCCAGCCGTCACAGGCTATCTGTGGACCGTTGACGATTTTGATGTAGTGGAATTTCTTGGCAAGGGTACGCCAGATTTCTGTCTTCCCGCAGCCCGATGGTCCTGACATGATGAGATTCCGGCGGTGTTTATGGTAGTGGTGATACACAAGCATGGAAGCCGCACGTTTGGCTTCTTCCTGCCCGTAAACGCTGGCATCCAGATAGTCGTAAATCTGCCGTGGTGTCCAGACCATGTTTCCGATGTTATCAAAGATGGGTTCGAATGGGTTGTCCGGGATATCTGCGGCATTTTCCCATCCGCCTGTGTTTCTGGAAATGGTTTTCTCGTACCGGCTGTAGTCGGTATGGAGAGAGGCATCTGCCAGGATTTTGCTGAGTGCTTTGCAGTCTGCGTCAGACAGATTTGTCATGGAAAGAGCGTTTATTAGAATGTTCCCGGCAGTCTCTGTAGGCTTGTCTTCCCAGAACGAAGAAAACTCCAGGGCAGCCCTTTCTTTTTGAAAGAGCTGCTCTGCGGAAAGATGGTCCGGATTATTTTCTTCTGTAGGTATGTTTTGCAGGGGATTGTGTATTTTGCCACGGTGCCCGCTGCCACGGATAAGCGTCAGATAGTTTTCCCAGAAAGATTGTGCGTCTTTGTAGGTCATATGTGATTCTCCTTTTGGATTCAGTCAGGAAACAGAACGCCGCCGCATTCTTTTAGAAGAAAAGTATGCGCAGCGGTATATGTCTGTTCCGTCAGGTCATATAGAGCGAAGCAGCAGTCATCCGGTCCGTCCTGCGATGTTTCAAATTTGACATCCAATCCTTGCAGAAAAGCTTTGGCAATGTCATGTTTGCTGTTTGGTACAATGAAATTTGCCTGTGTGTGATGTGGTTCTTCTTTTATCGGGAGGTGGATGGTGCTAAACGAGAGGTCAGCATTGACCTTGTATACATGGTCAGACAGACGGTCCGGTACAGCAACCTGACTCCGGTTGATGCTTCGTACCATGTTTATCAAGTCTTCTTCGGACATGGTAATACGGTCAGAAGGAAGAATGATGACCTCGTGGATAGACGAAGGGAGTACATAAAAATCGTTCCCATGGAAAAGATTGAGAATTTCCTGGCGGACTGTTGGAAGGACAATGCTTCCAGCTCCGTATTTTGCGTCTTTGTTTGTAAGGACATACATGGGAAGTCCAGAATCCGGGAAGCCCAGCATTTCATCCAGTGTATTCAGGAAATATTCAGTTGAAGTGTTGTGCAGAGCATTCATTAATTCTTCGGTTGTGACTCCCTGTGTAATACAAAGCGAGTGTGTGACTGCCGTGTATTTGCTTTCAGGTGTGGGGTAAGTGAAGCAGACTGCAATATCGTCCAGCCCTGGCAGACATTTTTTTACAACTTCTTTTGGAATGATATGTTTCGGAAGTAGGACAGGAGTAATGTGGCGAAGAATCTCCTGTTTGGAGGTCGGCTGATGATAAGTAACCTCTCCGCTGGCAGAGAGTGATAGTAAAAATTTTGTTCTGTTCATACAAGAGAACTCCTTTCGATGTGCTGTAATCGCACTCGCCGCAGCGATAGCTGCATTTAAAAAGGAAATGTGAGATTCACTATCGTAAGTAAGAGAAGAACGGTAGTAGAAATGCCGTTTGACGGATTTATATGTGTTATAATAATACTTGGTACTAGTCAAAATACAAAATGGTTTATGCCTGCATATTGCTGTTGAATAATGTTGAATATTCAACACTAATGTGTTATGATTTTTTTACCACACTCTGGGGAAGGAGTACAGCATGGCTGATGAGGTAAGGAAAGACCCGAAGGGG
>ERZ1643247.1731-NODE-1731-length-18926-cov-18.221133_pt1 | contig 18926 bp, 14 predicted proteins | sample MGYA00579264_ERZ1643247 | MGnify/ENA primary metagenome ERZ1643247 (study PRJEB29033, sample SAMEA4952262) | chicken gut metagenome | biome: Broiler Chicken; feature: Gastrointestinal Tract; material: Caecum | place: Ireland | collected 2018 | study: Broiler... | reverse complement strand
TCGACATCTGTGCGACAATTTGGATATATAGCGGCAAACGACTAATGTTGAGACGCTCGTCCTCCTGCAGCGCAAGCGCACGGGAACCGCAGTCTGATATCGTCAGAAACGATCGGATCTTCGGGGGAGCCGCTTCGGCTCCCCTTTTGTGCGGCGCATTTGATCTTGGAGCACGGGGCGTTTTTTGCGCGCCTGCGCCGTTCTTTCAAAGGAGGAGAAGATGCAGGAAGATATTGTTTTGCTTGAGAAAGAGCGTTGGAAGGGGCATATCCTGCCCATGCCGGACTACACGGCGGCCGAGCATTATGCCGTCTTCGTTCAGCGCACGCGGGAGGGGTTTGAGGTGGAGCTCTCGCTGCGGCCGCTCCCTGAGCCGCGCGTCTTTACGCCCGCGGAATACGATTGGCCCGACCGCCTCTATGCCGATCATTTTGAGGGCGCGGCTGCCTATGGGATCGTGCGCGGAGAGGAGCTCGTTGCCGCGGTCGAGATCTGCCCCGAGGAATGGAACAACCGCCTGCGCGTGACCGAGCTCTGGGTGAAAGAGGGGGAGCGCGGGCGCGGGCTGGGGAAAAAGCTCCTTGCCTTTGCCAAAGAGGAGGGACGGCGGCAGAAGCGGCGGGCGCTCGTCCTCGAGACGCAGTCCTGCAACACGCGCGCCATCGCCTTTTATCTAAGGGAGGGCCTCTCGCTCATCGGGCTGGATCTCTGTTCCTATTCCAATGAGGACGTTTCGCGCGGGGAGGTGCGCCTCGAGCTCGGGCTCTTCCTCTGAACGGCCGGAATATTTTGCGGCGCCTTCGGGCGCCCTTTTTTGTGTATTTTCCAATATGATGGGTCTTGACAATCCGTTCATTTTGTGATAAAATTTTACATGATGTCGGCCAAAGGCCGAACAATAAAACATAGGGGGATCAAACTGATGAAACGTACAAAAGTTTGTGCGCTTTTTTGTTTTCTCATCGTCCTGGCAGCGGGCTGTTTCGCCGTCGCCTGCGATGAGGATCATACGCACGACTATCAGGCCGAAGTGACGGCTCCCACCTGTACGGAGCAGGGCTATACGACTTACACCTGCCCCGAGGACGGGGACAGTTACGTCGGGAACTATGTGCCGGCGCTCGGCCATGCACCTGCCGAGGCGGTCCGCGAAAACGAGAGCGCCGCGACCTGCGTTTTAGCGGGGTCTTACGATTCCGTCGTCTACTGCTCCCGCTGCGGAGAGGAGCTCTCGCGCGAGAAGGTGACGGTCGACGCGACGGGGCATTCTCCTGCCGCTGCCGTGCGCGAAAACGAGAGCGCCGCGACCTGCGTTTTAGCGGGGTCTTACGATTCCGTCGTCTACTGCGCCGTGTGCGGAGAGGAGCTCTCGCGCGAGACGGTGACGGTGGAGGCCTCCGGCCACGCCTGGGACGAGGGCACGGTCAAGACGGAAGCGACCTGCGCGCAGGCTGGCGAGGTGGTGTACACTTGCACGCTGTGCGGCGAGACGAGGACGGAGTCCGTTCCCAAGAAGGAACACACGCCGGGCGGCGGCCCCACCTGCACGGAGCCGCAGATCTGCGTGTTCTGCGGGACGGTGCTTTCCTCCGCCAAGGGGCATACCGTTGAGACGGTCGCCGCTACCGAAGCGACTTGTACGGAGCGGGGCAACACGGCGGGAACGCGCTGTTCGGTCTGCGGAGAGGTGCTCTCCGGGCTCGAGCCGATCCCGGCGAAGGGCCATACGATGGTGGACAACGTCTGCACCGTCTGCAACGCCATCAGCATGAGCGCCATCATGGTGGGCTCGGGCAGCACGGTCGCCGTGCACGATCCCTCCGTCGTCGTCGCCTATGCGGATGCCTTCGGCAATACCTATGCCGAGGCGGGCGAGGGCCGTCAGAAGGTCTACTTCCTCTTCGGCACGCAGCTCAGCAACGCCTATTCTTACGATATGGAAAGCTGGGTCACGTTCACGCCCACCTTCTATGAAGAGGGCACGACGACGGTCTCCACCGATCACGCGCAGATCTTCAAAACGGCTTCCGCGTGGTCCGGTTATACGGATGCAGCCACGATCAAGGGCAATCTCTGGGCGCCCGACATCATCTACAATCCCGTCATGGAGAAGTGGTGCCTCTACTATTCCATGAGCGGTGACAGTTCCAACTTCCGTTCCTCCGTCTTTCTGATGACGGCGGACAACATCACGGGGCCATACGAGTTCGACGGCTTTGTCGTGTTCTCGGGCTTCGCGCCGGCAGGTAAGGGAAGCGGTGCCGGTCTTGACGATTACAAGGCAGTCACGGGCGATACGGACGGCTCCGAGCTGGGCCGCTATGTCAACAGCGAGAATAAATGGAACAACAATTACGGCGTTAGCTGCATCGACCCCGCCGTCCTGTACGACGAAGCGGGCGATCTGTGGATGTTCTACGGTTCGTGGTCGGGCGGCATCTTCCTTCTCAAACTCGACAACGAGACGGGTCTCCGCGATACGTCCAGGACGTACGGAAGTGACGGTCAGCCCATCTATGATACGGCCGAGACGACGGCGCTGCGAGAAGATCCCTATCTGGGTATCCATGTGGCGGGCGGCTGGTATGTCAGCGGCGAAGGCCCCTATGTGGAGTATATCGACGGGTATTACTATCTCTTCCTGTCCTACGGGTTCTACTCGCCCGACGGCGGCTACAATATGCGCGTGTTCCGTGCCGAAAACATCACGGGCGACTATGTCGATCCGGACGGCACCTGGGCGGTCTATGATCGCTATCTCCCCAACTATGGCAGCAATGTTTCGCACGGCCTCAGCTTCATGCAGAACTACAAGTGGAGCTGGTGGACGGGCCCCGCTTCCATCGCGCAGGGTCATAACTCCGTTCTAACGGATGACGGCAACGTCTATCTCGTCTATCACATCAAGTACGACGACGGTTCCATCCAGCACAACGTGGAAGTGCATCGCCTCGTCGAGAGCAAGGAGGGCGGCTGGTATCTCGTTGCGCCCTTCCAGAAGAGCGAGCACGACAGGATCGTCACGGATGCGGAAGAGACCGACCTTGCAGGCGGCTGGAGCATCCTCACGCATACGCCCATTGCAGATTATGAGGGCTATGCGTACAACACCGATCAGGCCGCCGTATTCAACGCGGACGGCACGCTTTCGGGCGCCTATACGGGCACCTGGACGATCGACGGGCAGTACATCACCATTGAGACCGATGAAGCCGGGACCTTCGAGGGCGTTTTGATGGAGCAGCAGATCGAGGGGATGGAGAGCGAAGTCGTCACTTACACCTTTACGGCGATGAACGAAGACGGCCTCTGCATCTGGGGTGCGAAGAATGCTTCGGATGAGATGCTCGCCAATATCGTGCTTGGCCGCATCGACCTGCCCGAGACGGCGCTTGCCGATCTCTCGTTCGAGACTGCCGGCCCTTGGGGTGCACAAATTGCCTATACTTCCTCCAACGAGGCGGTCATCTCCAATAACGGCACGTTCAGCGCGCCTGCGGCGGAGACCGAGGTCACCATTACGGTCCGTGTGACGGTGGGCGAGGCGACGGTCGAAAAACAGTTCGTCGTCACCTGCCTCCCGAGTGCGTTCATTTCGGAGATGCTTCCCGATGCGATCGCGGATGATGGGCATCTCGCGGCGGCAGAGCCAGCAGCCGGCGGCACCATCGCACCCGTTGCAGGCATCAGCCAATACACGGGCGTTTCCATCACTTTCCGCGTGAAGGATGTCGGAAGCGACTGGGATGTCATCTTCCGCACGCCGAACGCAAAGGCGACGGTCTATCTCTCCGTGCTCAACTATAACAACGCGAACACCTTCGAGGCTTCGGCGACGCTCTCTGAGGCGGGCAAGGCCGTTCTGGAAGAACACGGGCTGGCAACGAACGGTTCGCAGAACTGGCAGCTCTTCCTCGGCAGTCTGTGCGAGGGCGGCGAGTGCATCGCGACCATCTCTTACAATGTGGATGGCTCCGTGGCGTTCTACCGTGACGGCGAGCTCATGCTCACTTATGCGGCAAACACGGCGATCGGCACCGCCGGCACGGCGAAAGATCTTGTCGCCTGCATGATCGCGCAGATCAGAACGCAGGGCCTCAGCGTCGTCTACCCCGTCTCCAACGTCATCATCGCCTACGCCGCGGACTATGATAAGGAAAATGTGCCGCCCGAAAGAGTGCCGGAAACGACGCTCGGCAAGGATAACGGCGACGGCACTTATGATCTCGGTTTCAATACTTGGGAATCTTCGCTTGTCAAAGAAGTTAAAGGTGATTTCAAAGTTGTCTACAATTTCAATGTCAAGGCGCCTTCCAACACAACGGCCGGAAACGGGATCTACTATTTGAATTGGATCGTGAAGATCGGCAACTGGGTACTGCGTTCGGACTATTACAGCATGGATGCAGCGAACAACTTTGCCGGTGTGGGATCGGCCGTTTCGTATAGTGCTTATATCGATTGGAGTGATTATTGCGAAGCATACTATGATGCCGATGTCATCCTGACCATTCAGCGCACGGGGGCAAAGGTCGTCGTCACGGCGGATGTTACGTCGCTTTCGACGGGCGATGAGTTCACTTATACGGCAACGTATGCAAATTTCGGTCCGGATAATACGACGGTCTCCCTCGGCGGCGAGGACTGCCTCATCAGCGTCTATGAAGTGACGGCCGAGAGCGGCCAAGAACCCGTGGAGCCCGAATTTCCGAAGACCTATCCCGCTATGCCGAATGTTGCGGAAACGGGACTTTCCGTCAGCTTTACGCTTGCAAATAGTGCCGGTAACTCAAACGATTGGAGGTCCCTCATCAATGCGGGCGGATACATCATCACCTATGGTAATCTTGACCCGTGGAACAATACGGGGAGTGAGCTTGCAGGGATGAACTGTTATCCCGGACTTACCGCTTTTGGTGGCGCCAATGCAACTGCGCTGCTTGTAACAGACCCGATCGATGTTCTTGTCAATATAACGAAGGACAGGATCGAGTTCTACAAAGACGGTGCACTTATCATTCGATATGTTCGCTCCGATCCCATGAGCGACAACAGCAAGACGGTCGGCGATTTCATCGATGCTTTCCTTGCGGAAGTGGAGCAGAATGGTTTCACTTTTGCCGAAGTCGCTTTCGACATCACGAATGTGGAAGTTGGTACGGTGCAGGAGGTGACTGATTTTGAAGTCGGCGCAAAGGACAACTCTACGGCTTATACGGGAAATACGCCGCTGTGGTCTGGCACCATTCAACAGGGGCAAAAGATCACCATGACGGGTACCGCAACCTCGAACGGGTCGAACGTGTGGTTCTCTCCGCTTGCCTATCTCTGGACGGGGAATACCGCTTCTCTCAACTTCCGCGCGGATAATTGGGTGAACGGGGTCGACGCGGATCCCGATCAGACTACCGGCGTTTCGCCCGTTGAAGTTGATGCTTTTAACTTCAGTATCGCTAAAGAGTGGAAGGGGTTTACGTCTGCAGATTTGAATGTAGATTGGACGGCTTCTCTGATCGATCACTATAAGCAAGGTGCGTTCGACTGCACCGTCACTTGGGATTACAGCGAGGCGAATAAGATCGTTGTGCAGTATTCCTTCGCGTGGGAGGATGCGACCTTCAATCAGCAGTACACGATCACGCCGCAGAGCGGTGACTTGCTCGATACTTATTCCATCGGCCTCGGCGTCGATTGCGCTTACTATCATGTCACAGGCATGACCGTGGAATAACATCCCGCAGAATGAAAAGGCTCCTTCGGGGGCCTTTTCTCATGGGCAAACGGGCATTTTTCCGCACAGGGCAATTTCCGTCAATTTGTTGACATCTGTCATAAAACCGTGATATAATAGACAAGATAAGAAAAAAACGCCTCTCGGGGCGCGGCGGAGTGGTATATGGAAGAGATCATCAAGGATATTGCGGCAGCAGAGGAAGAAGCGGCCCGCATCAGGGCCGAAGCGCAGAAGAAAGCGCAGGAGCTCGTCGCCGCAGCCGAGCGCGAGGCGCGCGCCCTTTCCGAACGGACGGAGGAGGAGCTCAAGGTCTATCGCGAAGAGCAGCTCCGGGCCGCCCGGGAAGAGGCTGACGCCGAATACGAGGCCGCCGTCTCTGCCGCCCGCAAGGCGGCGGAAGAGGAGACCGCCGGGCTCTTGCAGAATACCGATGCGGCCGTCGGCAGGATCGCGGGGAGGATCGTCGGTGATCGTTAAGATGAAAAAACTCAACCTCGTCGGCATGGCGTACGAAAAGGACGCTGTGCTCAACGCCCTGCAGCGCACGGGCGCCGTCGAGGTCAAGCTGCACCGCGAGGAGGAGCATTCCGTGCCCCTTCCGCCCGCAGACGGGGAACTTTCCTCCTATCACGCCTCTTTGGAGGACGCCTTAGAGCGCCTCACGCAGGCGGTGGATGCGTATGCCAAGGAGCACAAGGGGGCGGCACGTCCCGCAAAGGACGGCTTTGAGGTGAGCTACGAGGAGTTCATGGCGGCGGCCAATGACCGTGCGCGCATGGACGGGCTCATCGCGCGCGTCAACGCCCTCACCGACAAAAAGGCGGAAACGCGCGCCGCCCTTGCAAAAGCGGAGCGCACGTTCGCCGCGGCGGCGATCTATCGGACCGTGGAGGAGCCGCTCTCCGCCTATGCCGGCACGGCGCACACGCGCGTCTGGTTGGGGACGCTCCCCCTTCCCGCATGGGAGAACATCAAGGGGATGCTCCCCGTCCTGTCGGAGGGGAAGGTGCTCGCCCAAGAGGACGATCAGGTGCTCATCCTTCTCGTCCTGCACAAGTCGTGCGCGGAGGAAGGGGAGGCGCTGCTCTCGGGCACCGGGTTTACCCCCTGCCCCTTTGAGGGCGAGGAGACGGGAAGCGCGCTCTATGCCCGACTCAAAGGCGAATGCGAGGCGCTTTATAAGGAGCTCGACGCCCTCGAAGAGGAGATGGCCGGGCTCGGCAGCGAGACGCGCACCCTCAAAATTTACTGCGATTACATCGGCTATGAGGCGGAAAAGGCCGCCCTCGACGAAAAAATGCGCGCCACCGAGCGCACCTTCCTGCTGGAAGCCTTCGTCCCGGAGGATGCGGAGGAGGTCGTGCGGCGTGAACTCTCTGAGGCGGGAACGGTGTATCTCGAATTTTCCGAGCCCGCGGAGGACGAGGAGCTTCCCACCCTCTGTAAAAACAATGCAGTGGTCTCCGACTTCGAGTCGCTCACCAACACCTATTCCGTCCCCAATGCGCGCGAGATGGACCCCAATACCGTGATGTCCGTCTTTTACAGCGTGTTCATGGGCTTCATCATGGCGGATATCGGCTACGGGCTCCTCATGATGCTGGGCGGCGGTTGGCTCAAGTACAAGAACCGGGGGAGGAAGGGCGGCCTCGGCGCGCTTGCGGGCGTGTTTGCGATCGGCGGCATCTTCGCCGTCATCTGGGGCTTCCTCTTCAACTCGCTCTTCGGCATCACGCTGCCCATCCCGACGGTGCTCCCCAACGCGCAGAGCGATATGTGGACGTTCGCGGGCATCGGCATCCCCGCCGTGCTCGTCATTGCGATGCTCCTCGGCATCGTGCAGTTGCTTGCAGGCTACATCTGCAAGGCGGTGCAGTGCTGGAGGAGGGGAGAGGTGCTGGACGGCATCCTTGACGGCGTCGTCTGGGCGGTCTTCTCCCTCGGCGCGGGGCTTGCCATCGCGGGCCTTGTCGAGGAATGGAACATCCCCGTTCTCGTGACGGTGGGCGGCATCACGGCGGGCGTCACGCTCGTCATCGCCATGATCGCGGCGGGCCGGCACGAAAAGTTTTTCGGCAAGCTCTCGAAGGGCTTCGGCACGCTGTACGGCATCATCAACTATATGTCGGATATCCTGAGCTATGCGCGCCTCTACGGGCTCATGCTTTCGGGCGCGGTCATCGCGCAGATCGTCTCGCAGTACGCGGTCGGCTTTATCACGGGCGGCGGCGTGCTCGCGGTGCTGGGCGTCCTTCTGATGCTCGTCGGCCACGTCTTCAACCTTGCGATCGGCCTGCTCGGCGCGTACATCCACGATGCAAGATTGCAGTATGTGGAGTTCTACGGCCGGTTCTACGAGGGCGAGGGCGAACTCTTCGTGCCGCTCGGCAGCAAGCACGAGCACGTCTTCGTAAAGCCCTATGCGGCGGAGAAGAGCGAAAGAAAGAGCGGCGCGGCGGCTCCCGTGCGGGCGTAAATGCTGCGCAAAGCGCGTAAAACAACGGCAAAAGGGCGAATTTTCGCCTGAAAATACATAAACGGGAAACAATTTGGAGGTTTTTCTATGGATCCTAATACTGTGGCGGAAACAGTGGCGGCGACGCCCTACGGCTATGCGATCGCCATGATCGGCGTTGCGCTGTGCGTCTTTCTGTGCGGCATCGGCTCGTGCATCGGCCTCTTCAAGTCGAGCGCGGCGGCTGCCGGCGTGCTGAGCGAGAACCCCAAGCTCTTCGGTAAGGTGCTCGTCCTCGTGCTCCTTCCCGCAACGCAGGGTATCTACGGCTTCATCATCGGCATCATCGCATCGGGCGCCCTCGGCGACACCGCGATGGCGACGGTCGAAGGCTGGGCGCTGCTCGGCGCCGTGCTGCCGATGGCGATCGCCGGTCTCGTTTCGGGCATCTATCAGGGCAAGGCATCCGCCAACTGTATCTACGCAGTCGGCAAGCAGGAGCCGCTCTCGGGCAAACTCATCATCTATCCCGCGATGATCGAGTTCTACGCCATCCTCGGCCTCATCATCTCCATCATCCTCGTCGCTCCCTTCATTGCGTAAGACGGCCGGGGGTACGATATGGGGAAACAGGACATCATCGAGCGCATCCTGAGCGACGCGAAGGCGGAGGCCGAGGCGATCGGACGGGATGCCGAGACGCGCGCGGAGGACATCCGCCGGGCAGCGGAAGAGGCGGCCCGTAAAGAGCGCGAAAAGGCGGAGCGCGAGGCGGAGGCAAAGCGGCGTGCCCTGCTCGAGGGCAGGCGCGCGGCGGCGCGGCTGGATGCGCAGAAGATCGCCCTCTCGGGGAAGCGCCGCGTCATCGACGTCGTCTACGGCCGCGCGGAGGACAAGCTCTCCAAGCTCGAAGAGCACGCCTCGCTCGCGCTCATTTCCTCCTTGCTCGAAGCGTATGCGGAGAAGGGGGACGAGGTCCTGCTGGCGGAGGGATATCCCTTCCTTGCAGGCGTCAAAAAGCTCCCCGTGGTCCGCGAAAAGGGGCTCCGCGTCTCAGACGAAGGGGCCAGGATCTCGGGTGGGGTCATTCTGAAGAACAGCGTCTCCGACCGCGACCTCTCGCTCTCGTCGCTGCTGGCGGCAGATAAAGAGGCGCACCAGGCGCAGCTTGCGGGGATGCTCTTCCCCGGCAAAAAGTGATATGATGGACAGCGGTTTCACAAACGGCGTCATTGCCGTCAAAGAGAAGCGGCTCTTCGGAGAACGCCTTGTCCGCTTCGCGGAGATGAGCGCGGAGGACGTGTTCCGCGCGCTCACGGAGGCGGGCTACGGCTTCAATGCCGCGTCCTCGGTGTACGAGTTCGAGGCGATGATCTCCGCAGAGGAGCGCGACCTCGACGACTTCATCCGCACCTACGCGCCCTCCGGGGCGGAGCTCGAATACTTCCTCGCCCCGCGCGACTTCCACAACGGCAAGGCGCTCTTAAAGGCGCACGCGCTGGGACAGGACGCAAAGAGTCTGCTCGCGCCCGACGGCCTCGTCCCTTCGGAGCGTATTTCCTCCTGCATCGAGGCGGGCGACTTTTCGCCCCTTTCGGGGGAGCTGAAACGGGCGCTCGAAGAGGGGAAGGCGCTTCTCGACGAGGGGAACGAGGGGGCGGGCGTCAGGCTCGGCGTCCTCTTTGAACGCGCGCTGTATGCACACCTTGCGGCAAAGTGCGCGCCGAACCGCTCCTTGAAGAAGCTCATCGCACGGAAAGCGGATACAGAGAACATTCTCTCCTATCTCCGCGCCTCCTCGAAGGAGGCGGCCGAGGCGGTGTATGTTCCGGGCGGCACGCTGAAAAAGGAAAAGCTCGCAGGGCTCTTTTCTTCCGATCCCGACAAGGCGGAGCGCACCCTGCGCGGCACGCCGTACGAGGAGCTTGCCGAGCGCTGTTTTGCGGCCAAGAGGGCGGGGAAGCCCTTTTCGGATGCGGAGAAGTCGGCAGACGATCTGGAGACGGATTTTTACCGCCATGCGCGTTACAGCAAAGAGGGGCGCGATCCCTTCCTCCTCTACGTCATCCGCCGCCGTGCGGAGAATGCCGACGTGCGCATCCTGTTGGTCTGCCTGCTGGCGGGGATGTCTGCGGCGGAGATCAAGGCGCGCCTCAGAGGCATTTTATAACGCTGAAACGAGCGCGAAAAGTAGATACCCGCAATCCTTTGTCGGGCTGCGGCAACGTTTGGCCGATCGCTCGTCTTGCTCGTATCTGCTTTCCGTATGATAAACAGGGGTGGCTTAACAAACGGCCGAACAGGCGGTGAGAAGCCGCATTCGATCAGGAGGTCATTATGACCGGTAAAATGGCGATCGTCGGCGACGGCGACAGCATCATGGTATTTCAGGCGGCGGGCGTTACGGCGTTCGCGGCCGAAAACGAGAAGAAGGCGCGCGACATCTTGAGGAAGATCGCCAAGGATTACGAAGTGATCTTTCTCACCGAGGAGCTGGCGCGCCCGCTCGCTGATTTTTTGAAGCGCTTCGACGAAGCGCCCTATCCCGTCGTGCTCCCCATCCCATCGGGGAAGGGCAGCGGCGGTTTGGGTGAAGAACTCGTGCGGGGCGCTGCAGAGCGCGCGCTCGGCATCGATATCTTCTTCGGCGCATCGCGCGAAACATCTGAGGAGACTCATCAATGAGCAGTATAGGTAAAACGGTAAAGGTTTCGGGCCCCCTCATCATCGCAGAGGGCATGGCGGACGCCAAGATGTACGACGTCGTCCGCGTTTCCAAACTCGGCCTCATCGGCGAGATCATTGAGATGCGCGGAGACAGGGCGTCCGTGCAGGTGTATGAGGAGACGAGCGGCCTCGGCCCCGGGGAGGAGGTCGTCTCGACGGGCGAGCCGCTCTCGGCAGAGCTCGGCCCCGGGCTTTTGACCGGCATCTTCGACGGCATCCAGCGCCCGCTCACAACGCTCTTTTTCAAGAGCGGCAACCGCATTTCGCGCGGCGTCTCCGTCAACAGCCTTGACCGGGAGCGCAAGTGGCACTTCGTGCCCTGTGTCCGGGCGGGCGACGTCGTCGAAGAGGGCGACGTCCTCGGCACCGTGCAGGAGACGGAGATCGTCTCCCACCGCATCCTCGTCCCCAACGGGATGCACGGCAAGGTGACGTCCGTTGAGGAGGGGGATTTTACGGTCACAGACACGGTGGCGACCCTCCGCAACGAGGCGGGCGAAGAGAAGGTCTGTATGCTCCGCAAGTGGCCCGTCCGCAAAGGGAGGCCCTACCGCGAGAAGCTCTCGCCCACGCAGCCCATGGTCACGGGACAGCGCGTCATCGATACGCTCTTTCCCATCGCCCGGGGCGGCGTGGCGGCCGTCCCCGGGCCCTTCGGCAGCGGCAAGACGGTCGTCCAGCACCAGCTTGCCAAGTGGGCGAATGCGGACATCATCGTCTACGTCGGCTGCGGCGAGCGCGGCAACGAGATGACGGACGTTCTCAACGAATTTCCCGAGCTCAAGGATCCCAAGACGGGCGAGCCGCTGATGAAGCGCACCGTGCTCATCGCCAATACTTCCGATATGCCCGTGGCAGCGCGCGAGGCGTCCATCTATACGGGCATCACGATCGCAGAATATTTCCGCGACATGGGCTATCACGTCGCGATCATGGCGGATTCCACCTCCCGCTGGGCAGAGGCCCTGCGCGAGATGAGCGGCCGCCTCGAAGAGATGCCGGGCGACGAGGGCTATCCCGCCTATCTTGCGAGCCGCCTTGCAGAGTTCTACGAGCGCGCGGGCATCGTCAAGACGCTGGGCCGCGACGACCGCTGCGGTTCGGTCACGGCGATCGGCGCCGTCTCGCCTCCCGGCGGCGATCTGAGTGAGCCCGTCTCGCAGGCGACGCTGCGCATCGTCAAGGTGTTCTGGGGGCTTTCGGCGTCCCTTGCCTACAAGCGCCACTTCCCCGCCATCGACTGGCTCGTGAGCTACTCGCTCTATGCCGACAAGATGAAGGAGTGGTACGACGAAGAGGTGGGCAGAGACTTTCTGAAGTACCGGCAGTTTGTGATGACGACCCTGCAGGAGGAGGCCGCCCTCGACGAGATCGTGCGCCTCGTGGGCATGGACGCGCTCTCTGCGCGCGACCGCCTCACGATGGAGACCGCCAAGATGATCCGCGAGGACTATCTCCACCAGAACGCCTTCCATGAGGTGGACACCTTCACGTCCATGAAGAAGCAGCTTCTGATGCTGCGCCTCATCTATGAGTACAATCGCTTAGCGGGCGAGGCAGTCGAGTCTTATGCCGACTTTTCCGATATCCTCGCCTGCCCCTGCCGCGAGAAGATCGGTAGGGCCAAGTACATCCCCGAAGAGGAGCTCGCTTCCTTCGACGGGATCTTCAGCGAGATGAATACCGAACTCAAAGCCGTTGCGCAGGGAGGGGAAGAGGATGTTTAAGGAATATAAGACCATCCGCGAGGTCGTCGGACCCCTGATGCTCGTCGACGGCGTCGAGGGCGTCACCTACAACGAGCTCGTGGAGATCGTGGGCAAAGACGGCTCTCTCCGCCGCGGCAAGGTGCTCGAGATCGATAAAAATAAAGCCGTCGTGCAGCTCTTTGAAAATTCGCAGGGCTTGCAGATGTCCGAGAGCCGCGCGCGCTTTTTAGGCCATGCGCAGGAGCTCGCCGTCTCGCGCGATATGCTCGGGCGCGTCTTTGACGGCATGGGCAACCCCCGCGACGGGGGAGAGCCCGTGCTTCCCGAAAAGATGATGGACATCAACGGCGAGCCCATCAATCCCGCCGCGCGCGACTACCCCAACGAGTTCATCCAGACGGGCATCTCCGCGATCGACGGCCTCAACACCCTCGTGCGCGGGCAGAAGCTGCCCGTATTCAGTATGAGCGGCCTGCCCCACGCGGAGCTCGCCGCGCAGATCGCCCGCCAGGCCAAGGTGCGCTCGGGCGAGAGCGAGTTCGCCGTCGTCTTTGCCGCCATCGGCATCACCTTCGAGGAGTCGCAGTACTTTGCGGAGGAATTCCGCCGCACGGGCGCCATCGAGCGCACGGTGCTCTTCACCAACCTTGCAAACGACCCCGCCGTCGAGCGTATCGCAACGCCCCGCCTCGCCCTTACCTGCGCGGAGTACCTTGCCTTCGACTGCGGGATGCACGTCCTCGTCATCATGACGGATATGACCAACTATGCGGAGGCCCTCCGCGAAGTGTCGGCGGCGCGGCGCGAAGTTCCCGGCCGCAGAGGGTACCCCGGCTATCTCTACACCGACCTCGCCTCCCTCTACGAGCGCGCGGGCCGCATCCGCGGGTGCAAGGGCTCCATCACGCAGATCCCCATTCTCACCATGCCCGAGGACGACAAGACGCACCCCATCCCCGACCTCACGGGCTATATCACCGAGGGGCAGATCATCCTTTCGCGCGACCTCTATAAGAAGGGCATCAACCCGCCCATCGACGTGCTTCCCTCGCTCTCCCGTCTCAAGGACAAGGGCATCGGCGCGGGCAAGACGCGCGAGGACCATGCGGACACCTTGAACCAGCTCTTTGCAGCGTATGCGCGCGGCAAGGAGAGCAAGGAACTCTCCGCCATCCTCGGCGAAGCCGCCCTCACCGAGACGGACAAGCTGTACGCAAAGTTTGCCGAGGCCTTTGAAAAGGAGTATCTCGGCCAGGGCTTCGAGACCGACCGCTCCATTGAAGAGACGCTCGATCTCGGCTGGAAGCTCCTTCGCATCCTGCCCGAGGGCGAGCTCAAGCGCATCCGCACGCAGTACATCGAAAAGTACCTGCACGGCAAGGCGGAGGAGTGAGATGGCAAGGCTGAACGTCAACCCCACGCGCATGGAGCTGAAAAAGCTCAAGGCGCGTTTGAACACCGCCGTGCGCGGACATAAGCTCCTGAAGGACAAGTCGGACGAGATGATCCGCCGCTTCACCGTGATGGCGCGCGAGAATCTTGCCCTCCGCCGCGAGGTGGAAGGGGAGCTCGGGCGCATCCTGGGGCAGTTTCAGGTGGCGCGCTCGGTGACGCCCGCCTACCGGGCCGAGGCCGCCTTTGCGATGCCTTCGGGAACGGTGCGCGCGGAGTGCTCGACGGCGAGCGTGATGGGGCTGGATGTCCCCAGGATCGCGCTCTCGGGCAGCGCCTCGTCGGTGCTTCCGTATGCTTACTTCGAGATCACGAGCGAGGCGGACTATTCGGTGAGCATGGTCGCGGCGCTCCTTCCCAAGCTCCTGCGGCTTGCCGAAGTGGAGAAATCGGTGCGGATGCTTGCGGACGAGATCGAACGCAACAAGCGGCGCGTCAACGCGCTCGAGTACGTCATGATCCCGCAGCTCGAAGAGACCATCGCCTACATCCGCGAAAAGCTGAGCGAAAACGAGCGCGCCGCCCTCGTGCGCATCATGAAAGTCAAGGGCAAACAACAGGAAATGTGACCCGTCCGTGTATCCCCGCGGACGGGATTTTTCATCTTTCCCTGCTGCCTGCTTGATTTTTCGGGCAAAATGGTATATAATAAGCGAAAAAGAATGTTTGGCGGCGCCTTGCGCCGCGGAGGATATCATGCACAATACCGTGGCTGTCTTTGAAGATCTTTTCTACATCGGCGCGAGCGATCGGCGGCTCTCCCTCTTTGAGAACGTCTATCCCGTCCCGCGCGGCGCTTCCTACAATTCCTATCTCCTTCTCGACGAAAAGACGGTGCTCTTCGATACCGTCGATCACGCCGTCTCCGAACAGTTCCTCGAGAACGTGGAGCACGTTTTGGGGGGCAGAACGCTCGACTACATCGTCGTCCATCACATGGAGCCCGACCATTCCTCGACGCTCTCCGAGGTGCTCCTGCGCCATCCCGAAGCTATGATCGTCTGCAATCAGAAGATAGACGGGATGCTCAAAAATTACGGCTGCTGCGCGGGGGAGAAGCGGCTCGTCAAGGAGGGCGACGAGCTCTCGACGGGCAGGCACACCTTCCAATTCGTCTTTGCGCCCATGGTGCATTGGCCGGAAGTCATGATGAGCTTCGATCTTACGACGGGCGCGCTCTTCTCGGCGGACGCCTTCGGCACCTTCGGGGCGCTCGGCGGCAGCATCTGGGCGGACGAAGTGGACTTCGAGCACGACTTTTTAGACGATGCGAGAAGATACTACATCAACATCGTCGGAAAGTACGGCGTGCAGGTGCAGAACGTCCTCAAGAAGGCGGCGGGGCTCGAGATCCAATATCTCCTTCCTCTGCACGGGCCGCTGTGGAGGGAAAACATCGGCTGGTTCGTGGAAAAGTACCTCATCTGGAGCAGTTATACGCCCGAAGAGAAGGGGGTGCTCGTCGTCTACGGCAGCGTCTACGGCCACACGCAGAACGCGGCGGAGATCGCCGCCTCCCGCATCGCGCAGAAGGGCGTGAAGGTCAAGGTGTACGACGCTTCGATGACCGATACTTCCGTCCTCGTCTCGGAGGCGTTCCGCTATTCGCACATCCTCTTTGCCTCGGCAACGTACAACAACGGAATCTTCGTGAAGATGGAGGAGTTCTTGTCCGACCTCAAGGCGCACGCCTTCCAGAATCGCGCCTATGCCGTCATCGAGAACGGCTCCTGGGCGCCGCAGGCAGGGGCGCTGATGGAGGCGGAGATCGCTTCCTTCAAGAACATGAAAAAGCTGGGCGAGAAGGTGACCATCCTCTCCTCCGTCAACGAAGAGACGAGAGAGAAGCTCCTCTCCCTTGCCGATACGATCGCAGAGGACGTGAAGGCATCGGCATGAAATCCATTCATCTCATGGTTTTGGGGCTCGTCCTCATGTTTGCGGGCGTGGGGTGCATCGCCTTTTCGCTGGGCGGCGGCTGGAATACGCTCACCACGGTGGGCACCGTCCTCACGGCAGTCGGATTTATCGTGACGGCCGTGGGATTCTTCTGGAAGAAGAAGGACTGAAACAGGAACTTCCCCGCATCTTGCGGGAGAAAAGAATAAGGAGAATGTATTATGAAGTATGTTTGCACGGTCTGTGGCTATGTCTACGACGAGGAAACGGGCGATCCCGACAACGGCATCGCACCCGGCACCCTGTGGAAGGATGTCCCCGATGACTTCACCTGCCCGCTCTGCGGCGTAGGCAAGGACGATTTTTCCGCCGAATAAGGCAGGAAAGCGCACGGGCGGGCTCCCTTTTGGCGGGGGTCCGCTCTTTTTGAAAAGACGGGAAAGCGGAAGGGAAGGCTTTCCTCTTCTTCCATGAAAACACATACGCATTTTGTTTGAAAAGCGGCAAAGCGTGTGATATATTGATAAGGCCGTATTTTTTGTGCGGCCGCAGGAGCCGCGGGCCTCATCCGTGCGCGTGGCTTCGCAAAAGAAGTTCTCAAGGGAGGAAACTATGGCAGAAAACAAAGTAAGAACGCTCATCCTTTCCGTCATCCCCATGCGGACGCAGGTCGTCTTTCCCGATCTTTCCGTCGCGTTCGACGCAGGGCGGGGGATCTCGCTTGCCGCGGTCGAGCGTGCCAACCTCAACGATAAACTCATCTTTCTGACCAAACAGAAGAACGCGCAGGAGGAAGTGCCCGGCGAGGGCGATCTCTATCCCGTCGGCACGGTGGCGCGCATCCGTCAGGTGACGCGCCTGCCCGGCGACCGCATCCGCGTGTTTGCCAGCACGCTCTACCGCGCCCGTGCGCGCGATTTCCGCGTCGAGGGCGGCTACATCTACGCCGTCACCGATGAGCTCACCACCCTCCACGGCGATCCCACGCTGGAGGAGGCCTACTTCCGCACCGCGAAGGAGCTCGTCAAAGACGTCGTGCAGGCGGACGGCAAGATCTCGCAGGAAGTGGACGGGCGGCTCGCGACCATCGGCGACATCGACGAGTACATCAACGTGTGCGCCTACAATATGCGCATCCGCGAGGAGGTCAAGCAGCAGCTTCTGGAGGAGACCCGCCTGGTCGAGCGGCTCAAGCTCTTTGAGCGCTGCCTCAACGACGAGCTGGAGATCTCCCGCCTCGAGCGCAAGATCGCGCAGGATGTGCGGAAGAACATCGACCAGTCGCAGAAGGAGTACTATCTCCGCGAACAGCTCAAGGCCATCCACGCGGAGCTGGGCGACGACGTCGAGGAGAACGCCCGCCTGCGCGAAAAGCTGCTTGCAAAACACCTTCCCAAGGAGGTGGAGGAAAAGGCGATGGCGGAGCTCGCCCGCATGGACAAGATGCCGCCCTCTTCGCCCGAGTACACCGTGCTGCGCAACTATGCCGACTGGCTCATCGACCTTCCGTGGACGGAGGAGACGCAGGACACCGAATCGCTTGCGGACGTCGAAAAGGTCCTCGACGACGATCACTACGGCCTTGAAAAGATCAAGGAGCGCGTCGTCGAATACCTCGCCGTCCTGAAACTGACGGGGGAGCTCAAGGCGCCCATTTTGTGCCTTGTCGGTCCGCCCGGCGTGGGCAAGACGAGCATCGCCAAGTCGGTCGCGCGGGCGCTGGGCAGAAAGTTCGTGCGCATGAGCCTCGGCGGCCTCAAGGATGAGGCGGAGATCCGCGGCCACCGGCGCACCTACATCGGCGCAATGCCCGGCCGCATCCTCTACGAGATGAAGAATGCGGGCTCTGTCAACCCCGTGTTCCTCCTTGACGAGGTGGACAAGATCTCGATGGATTTGCGCGGCGACCCCGCGAGCGCCCTCCTCGAAGTTTTGGATCCCGAGCAGAATTCCACCTTCCGCGACCGCTATCTCGAAGTCCCTTACGACCTGAGCAAAGTCATGTTCATCGCGACGGCGAACACGCTCGATACTATCCCCGGGCCGCTGCGCGACCGCATGGAGATCATTGAACTGTCGGGTTACACCCCGCAGGAGAAGGAGGAGATCGCAAAGCGCTATCTCGTCCCCAAAAAGCGCAAGGAAAACGGCCTCACCGAAGAAAACCTGCGCATCACGGACGGGGCGATCGGCGAGATGATCGACGGCTACACGATGGAGGCAGGCGTGCGTTCTCTGGAGCGCACCATCGGCACCGTGTGCAGGAAAGCCGCCGTGCGCATCGCCAAGGACGAGGAGAGGAAGGGCATCACCGTCACGCGGCAGAACCTTGAAAAGTTCCTCGGCGCCAAGCGCTTTCTGCGCGAGGACGAGATGCGCGAGAAGGACGAAGTGGGCGCCGCCACCGGCCTTGCCTGGACGGCGGTGGGGGGCGCGACGCTCACCATCGAGGTCTCGGCGATGCAGGGCAAGGGCGACATCCTGCTCACGGGCAAGCTGGGCGACGTGATGAAGGAGTCCGCCCGCGCCGCCATCAGCTACATCCGCGCCCATGCCGAACAGTACGGCATCGACGAGGAGGAGTTCGAGAAGAAGGACATCCACATCCACATCCCCGAGGGCGCGACCCCCAAAGACGGCCCGAGTGCGGGCATCACGATGGCGACTGCCATTCTCTCCGCCTTCACCAATCACCCCGTGCGCCGCGACGTCGCCATGACGGGGGAGATCACCCTGCGCGGCAAGGAGCTTCCCATCGGCGGGCTCAAGGAAAAGGCGCTCGCTGCCAACCGCATCGGAATCAAAAACGTCATCATCCCCGAAGAGAACAAGAAGGACGTCGAGGAGATCCCCGAGGCCGTCCGCAAAAACATCAACTTCATCTGCGTGAACAACGTGGAGACACTGGTACTGCTTTCCAAAAAAAAGCCTGACAGTCATATCGTAGTTG
>ERZ1643247.1730-NODE-1730-length-18934-cov-10.672175_pt1 | contig 18934 bp, 17 predicted proteins | sample MGYA00579264_ERZ1643247 | MGnify/ENA primary metagenome ERZ1643247 (study PRJEB29033, sample SAMEA4952262) | chicken gut metagenome | biome: Broiler Chicken; feature: Gastrointestinal Tract; material: Caecum | place: Ireland | collected 2018 | study: Broiler... | reverse complement strand
TTTCGCAGGCTGAGAGACTATCTGGGAAAATGGCCGGCCATTGTGATTTCCGGGGTGATGTTCGGAATTTACCATGGCAATGTGGTACAGGCAATTTATGCGTCCATTCTGGGAATTCTGATGGCAATATTGGTGGAGATGACCGGGACGCTCTGGGCAAGCATATCATTCCACATGGGAGCAAATATGATTTCGATTCTGTACTCCAGTTATGCAGTGCAGATGGCAGGATGGAACGATGGAATGATTTTGGCGGCATTTCTGGCGCTTCAGTTTTTTCTGTTCTGGGGCGGAAGTTTTCATTTTTTGAATATGTGGAGAAAGACGAAGGCAGTACTGTGAGGGTACTGTCTTTTTGTTTTAATAAGAAAGTAAATTTATATTTATTTAATATAATATACGTAAATATAAATTGACAAAGCGGAAAGAAGTTTCTATAATGATAAGTAGTAACAATTGTGGAAAATTATGAGGTATGTGGCTGGATCAGCGTTTTGTAAAAGGGAAAGGAGAAGGAAGATGACAAAACAAAATAAGAAGCTTGCCGAGATTTTGGCGGAGAAGGGACTCGGTCTGAATCAGCGATATGGCGGAGGAGAGAATTCAGATGCAATCACTGAGAGAGAAAAACTCCCTTACGAACCGACCAAACGTGCAAAGAAATTGATGGATCTTTATTATCAGACACTTGCTTCCACGTCAACGGAGTGGACCTATTGGTATACTCGTAAATACGAAGAGATGGATGGAGATGTTCAGATTGTACGCCGTGCTTATGCTCTGGCAAATGCGTTTCGTCATGTGACGACCAGCATTTATCCGGGAGAGATTCTGGTTGGAGGTAAAGCCAGCTATATGAGAGGCTCTTATCCTATGCCCTGGCTGAATCAGTCTTTTTTTGCGGCACAGAAGGATCAGTTCAGTGACAAGGCAAAAGGAAATGCGCAAAGAGAGGCGGATAAGCAGGCTGTTCTGGGCGAAGGCGGCGGAAATGTGACGAAAGATATGCCGGGAATTCTCTCTTTGGCGGGAAAATTCGGCGTCCGCATGGAGGAAGTATCCGGACTGAATAAAATCACAGATTACTGGGAAGGCAAGACTGTTTTTGATCTGGGAGAAAAATACAGCGCCCGTGTACCAGAGTTCAAGATCAAAAACGATATCGGACGTACACTGACAGCAAGACTGGATTCTGCTTATACGATTCCTGTGGGACGTGAGGTTGTCAACTACTATTATCCTCTGGCCTGGGGCTGGGACAAAGTAGTGGAATACTGTGACAAAAGAGCGGAAGAAGTAGCTGGTCATGCAGGAGGAGACGGACTGCGGGGCATGGACCGTCTGTATTATTATGAGTCAGTGATTATCCTGGTGAAGGGAATCCAGGCATGGATTGAGAATTACGCAAAGGAAGCACGGCGCCTGGAGAAGATTACGCCTGATGAGAAACAGAAGCAGGAGTTCGCGGATATAGCTGAGAGATGTCAGTGGATTGCCCACAATCAGCCAAGAACCTTTGTGGAGGCAGCACAGCTGGCTTATTTCACTCACATTGCTCTGGTGAATGAAGAAGTTGCTTCTGGTGTGTCTCCGGGACGTCTTGGACAGGTGCTCTATCCGTGGTATGAGCAGGATATCGCAGCAGGACGTACCAATGACCATGAAGTATTGGAACTGCTGGAATGTATGCGTGTGAAATTTACCTGTATGGATCTGTTTGTGAGCGGAAGTTCCACCAGTGTTTTGTCAGGAAATACATTTAATAACCTGACAGTCGGCGGTTTGACCAGAGATGGAAAACCTGCCTGCAACCGTCTGGAATGGCTGATTCTTCATGCGGCTGAGACATTGCAGTCTCCGCAGCCTACGCTGTCTATTCTTTGGGATGAAAAGCTTCCGGAAGATTTTGTTCTGAAGGCAGCGGAAGTGGTGAAGACAGGAACCGGCTATCCGGCATGGATGAATAATCAGGTAGGTATTCAGTTCCTGATGAAACAATATGGACCGGAAGGAATGACAGAAGAGGAGGCACGAGCCATTGCCATTGGCGGATGTCTTGAGACCTCCCCATGCTGCTGGAAAGAACTCACATTGAATGGAAAGAAATATGAGATTCCGGGAGGAGCAGGCAATTCTACCTCAATTGGAGTTCACTTTATCTCCAATCCGAAGATTCTCAGCCTGGTTCTGGACAATGGATATGATACGAAATATGGTTTCCAGCTGTTCCCGCCGCATAATAAGAAGCTGGATACTTATGAAGAACTCTGGGAGACTTTCTGCGAATACTATAAATATTGTATCAATACCTTGCTTCGCTGCTGCAATATTCAGCATGACATTCACAGAAAATTCGATATTCCTCTGCTGCAGAGTACTCTGAAACCAGATTGTCTGGAGACAGGATATGAGCACGCGAATATGGGTTACCGTTACAATGCCACTTACAATATCGAGACTTCCGGAACCATCAATATGGTGAATTCTCTGGCAGCTCTTAAAAAATTAGTTTACGAAGAGAAAAAATATACCCTGGAAGAGATGCGTGATGCGCTGCATCATAATTTTGGATTCTATACACCGGCAGAGTCGGGTAATTACTCCATGGGAGAGCAGATTAAGAAAGACCATATGGAACAGTATGACGAAATCCATTCCGATTGTCTTCTGGCTCCTAAATATGGCAATGATGAAGGTTACTGCGAGCAGATCCTAAAAGAGTATGAGGAATGGCTGTGTCCTACCTGCAGAACCTTTGAGTCTGTGTTTGGGCTTCCTATGTATGCATGCCAGATTTCGGTATCCACACAGGGACTTCTGGGCCAGGGATGCCCGGCTACCGCGGATGGACGTCTGGAAGGAACCACTTTTGCAGATGCTTCCATGTCTGCTTACCCTGGAACTGATAAGAGCGGTCCTTATGCTCTGTTTAATTCTGCCACCGTGTGGGATCACAGTGAGTCTCAGAACTCACAGATGAACCTGAAGCTGCATCCAACGGCTGTAAAAGGTGAGGCAGGAACCAGAAGGCTGATGGATCTGGCCATTGCCTACATGAAAAAAGGCGGCTTCCATATTCAGTTTAATGTAGTGGACAGCAATCTGCTGAAAAAAGCGCAGAAAAATCCGGAGAATTACCGCGACCTGATGGTTCGTGTGGCAGGATTTACCCAGTATTGGGTGGAAATCGGAAAGCCGATCCAGGATGAAGTTGTGGCCAGAACGGAGTATGAGGGGGTATAAAGCGATGAAAAATAAACACAATGACTGTGAAAATTTTGAATATTTTGACGTGGCAAAGGGATATTGCGTGAAGCATGACGGACTGGTACCTTATGACGGGGACGCCTGTGAGTGCTTTTCTCAGAGACGCAAATGTAAAAACTGTGCGCATTTTCTGAATCCGGACAAAGAAGGTATTGGAACTTGTGATGGACTGGAAGATCACTCTTTCTGGGCGATTGCTGAGAGAGACGCAATGAATTGCGAGGGATATCAGAAAGCATAATTGTGGAAAATTGGTGATGATATGAAAGAAGAAAAAGGACTGGTATTTGATATTCAGGGATTCTCTGTACATGACGGGCCTGGCTGCCGCACACTGGTTTTCTTGTCGGGCTGCCCGCTTCACTGTCCCTGGTGTGCCAATCCTGAAGGGATGAAAAAGAGGCCTCAGTTGTTATTCAGCCGTCAGAAATGCAGATATGAGAAGAGCCATTGCCGCCGCTGCCTGTCTGTCTGCCCCCATGGGGGTGTCAGGCAGACAAGGGATCCGGACAATCCGCTGGAGTTTGACCATGCGATCTGCGGTAAATGTACAACATTTGAGTGTGCGAAAGCCTGTGCCCATGAGGCGGCGAGAATATCCGGACAGTATCGTACCACAGGGGAAGTCATGAGAATTCTGCGGCGTGATCGGGAGTATTGGGATTCCCAGGGTGGTCCTGGTTTTTCCGGTGGAGAACCTATGGCACAGCCGGCTTTTTTGAAGTCTATTCTGACTGCCTGCAAGGAAGAAGGGATGAATACTTCCATTGAGACCACTGCATATGTGGAGCCGGATATCTTTTTCCCGATTATGGAGAAGATAGATTTCGCTTTTATCGATGTGAAACATATGGATTCCGATAGACATGCTAAGATGACTGGCGTGGGAAATGAGAGAATTCTTTCGAATATTGAGGCTTTGTCTGGAAGTTCCTGGAAGGGACGGCTGATTCTCAGGATGCCGGTCATCGAAGGATTCAATGATTCTTTGGAAAATGCTGAAAAATTGGCTGCATTTATGAAAAAGAACGGATTATTTGAGATTAACATCCTGCCTTTCCACAGACTGGGAACTTCAAAGTGGGAGCAGCTGGGCAAGAAGTATCCTTATGCGGAATATCTTCCAACAGAAGAAGCTGTTCTTGAGAAACTGCAGGAATATTATCTGGAACAGAGAATTGCTTGTTATGTGGGCGATGATGTGGTATATTAATACTGTATAACAAAAGAGTGAAGAGGAGAAAAGATGTGAATCAGAATCTGACCTTGTCCGAGCGAGCGGAGCAGACGAAACTGACCAGAGCAGAAGAAAAAATCGTGGAAACGGTGATGAATAATATTGGGGAGACTGCTTTTTTAAATGGAGCGCAGCTGGCGAATTTCTGCGGGGTATCAGCCTCTTTAGTCACACGTTTGATTCAGAAGCTGGGTTATGATGGCTTTCATGAATTTAAGCGGGAGATGCAGGAGATTTACCGTCAGGAAGTAACCCCCTATGATATCTATCAGAAGCATCTGTCAGCTGAGGGAAAAGAGAGCAGTTCCATTCATCAGTTTATTGTTGAGAATATGGAGAATCTGGCTGCTCTGGAACAGAACAATTCTGAGGAGACCATCGATGCAGTGGCGAGAGCGATTCACAGTGCAGATAAAGTTTATATTCTGGCAATGTTCGCTTCAGAAAGTCCGGCCCGGACCCTGGCTCATTATCTGGATCGTCTGAATATTTCTCATCAGTGTGTGTTTGATCTGGGATTATCAAAGAAGATAGAATACCTGCAGCCAAAGCCGGAAGATCTGGTCATTGCGTTTAGTTTCCAGGGAATTCTCAAGGAGATTTATGAGGCATGCAGTTATATTGTGAGAAATGGGACGCCGGTTGTGAGTATCACAGATACCAAGGCAAACCGTCTGACCAGGCTAAGCGAGTATTCGCTGACAGTTTCTGTGAGTGGGTCGGTCTTCGATTATTCTCATGTGGCGACTACCGCGATGGTTACGCTTTTGGCGAACCGTTTGGCGGATACGTTTGATCCGGAATATCTGTCGTCCCGTTTTGATCAGATTCGAAGTGAGTGGAAGCAGAAGGGACTGTTTCTGAATACTCCGAAATAAAAAAATGTTTTTTTTGTATAAGTATGTGAGGGAAGGATATACTATAAGTGTTCATTGAATCCCCCTTCGATGAATGTCACAAAAGAAGAGTAGAATACTTATCCTCCCCTTGAAAAAGCAGACCACAGCCTTTTTGACTGCGGCCTGCTTTTACTTTTGCGTAAGATTAACGGAAAATATTTATGCCTGCTGCCACTCAATAAAGCGGCAGCAGGCATAAGGGGAAGCGATGCCTTACGCATCGAAAGAATGTGAAATGTCTGAAATTATACGTACAGTTTTTCCTTTTCTTGGATTTTCTCTACGTAAGTGTGAGCTTCTTCCTCACCTCTTAAGATACGCAGGGCACCTAAGGAAAGGGCCTCAAGTTCATTCTCGCCAGGCATTACATGTACAGGAGCGATAAATTTCACACGTTCGCTAACCATGCCTGTGAGCATTTTTGAGTTTGCCACGCCGCCTGTGAGGATGATTTCATCCACATTTCCGTTCATCGTTGTGGCTAACTCACCGATTCCTTTTGCAATTTGATAAGCTTCAGCTTCATAAGCTAATTTCGCTTCTTCATCTCCGGCATTGATACGTTTCTCGATCTCACGGCAGTCGAAAGTGCCAAGCAGAGCTTTCAAACCGCCCATTCCGCGGAGTTTCTTTTTTAGTTCAGATTTGCTGTATTCACCGCTGTAACACATATCTACAATGTACAGGATCGGCACAGAACCGGAACGTTCAGGAGAGAATGGACCGGCGTCATCTGTAATCACGTCGATGATGCGTCCATGTTCGTGAGCACTGATGGAAATTCCGCCGCCCAGATGAGCGATTACGAAATTCATATCCTGATAAGTCTTTCCTTTCTCAGCGGCAGCTTTACGAGCCATAGCTTTGGTATTCAGAACATGGCAGAAGCTTTCTCTTTTCAGTCCGGCAATTCCTGTGACTTTTGCCACCGGGGTCATTTCATCGGATCCCACAGCGTCATAGATCAAAGCGGGAATATGTAAGGGATCTGCCACAGCAGCTGCAAGAAGAGCTCCCAGATTGGATGCATGGGCGATGATAGGTCCCTGGATAATTTTACGTTTCATCGCTTCATTTACATAGTATCCGCCCGCCTGAAGAGGAGCGATCTGTCCGCCTCGTCCCACAACTGCAGATAATTTTTCAAGAGGAAAATTATGTTTTTTCAATTCGTTTAAGACAACTTCTTTTCTCATGAAAAACTGATCTTTCTGAGAATGACATTTTGCCAATTCTTCCGAAGTGTGATCCAGAGAACTTTCGAATATTTCTTTTTCGTTTTCATATACGGCAATCTTAGTGGAAGTGGATCCAGGATTGATTGCCAGAATGTAATACTGTGACATTACGCTACGTCTCCTTTCATTTCACGATTTCACCGATCTTGGTATCCTACCATTATTTTATCATAAAACAGAAGAAAATCAACCTGAAATTGGATAAAATACACAACTTAACGCCTTAAAGTGATGAAATAATTGTTAAAAATGCACAAAAAAGACAGACGATCCTTGAGGCATGCCTGCAAGGACTATCTGTCAGAAGAATTAGAATACACAGTCAAAATGAAATACAGGAAAATGTGTAATCTGCGGTTATGGTATACAGATTACAAACATGTTTTGTATTTCGTGCATGATTGTAATTATATATTAGTATATATTATGCAAATCTGTCAATAAAATTTAAAAAATATAATCAAATTTGTACAAAATTACAGAAAAGACAGGTGTATTATCGTGGATTTTCAACATTTATAATGGCATAAAAGTTTTACAAAAGCAAAATACCAGTCGCTTGACTTAGAAATTTTAAGAAAATAGTGAAAACGGAATTACATTTAAAATTTAATACATTAAACTGTTACACTGCATTATTTTTATTATGCACCTATCCAATTCAGCATAATTACCGATAATGCATGGAACTTTTCTACAAATTAGCACAAAATTAATTATATTTTTTAAATTTTATTGACAAATTTGCATAATGTAGAATAAAATATAATCATAATCGTGCACGAAACGCAAAACTTATCTGCAGCCCGATAACCACAACATCAGGCTACAGACATTTAATTCCAGTAGAAATACTGGAAAGAGGTGAAGGGAAAGGAGATTCAATCAATATGGGGAAAGCAGAAAACAATCAAGGTTTTAGTTCTGCGCACCGCTGTAGCGAGGGAGGAGTGAGGTGACATTATGAAAAATAAAAAAATGAGACATATCATTGCCATGGGCTTCACCATGTTTGCCGCCTGGTTTGGGGCAGGGAACCTGATCTTCCCTCCTTATTTGGGCAATATGGCCGGTAACCAATGGTTCATCGGATTTATCGGATTCTTCATCATGGACGTGGGACTTGCGCTTTTGAGCGCTTTGATGGCGATTGGAAACAGACGCGGCAACGTGTCGGGTGTCGTGGAGAAGGCGGGCCGGATTCCTGGTATCGTGATGGTCAGCTTGGTCATGATTTGTATTGGACCTGGCCTGGCGATTCCAAGATGTGCGGCGGTTACATATGAGATTGGTGTGCTTCCACTGTTCGGCAGTATGAACACATGGGTTTTCGGAGCAATCTTCTTCTTGATCGTATTGGCTCTGACCATACGGCCGGCCAAGATCGTGGATATTGTAGGAAACGTTTTGACACCGATTTTGCTGATCGTGATGGTTATTCTTATCATCGTGGGTATTACAAACCCGATCAGCTCCATGAGTGAGCCAGTAGAGGGCCTTGTACCGTTAAAAGAAGGACTTCTGCAGGGATATCAGACAATGGACGGCTTAGGAGGATTTATTCCTACGTTCGCCCTGGTCTGTGCAGCTGCATCCTATGGATATACGGATAAAAAGGAGACAACCAAGCTGCTCAGTCAGTCCAGTATTTTGGGCGCCATTCTCCTGGGCCTGATATATGGCGGTCTGACACTCTTGGGAGCTACCGCATCCGGGGCATCAGATTTTTCCGGCTTGGATCAGGCTCCTCTCCTGATTAAAATCACGCAAACCTTGTTGGGAACTGTGGGCCAGACCCTGCTGTCCATCACCGTGCTGATGGCTTGTCTGACGACGGCGATCTCGCTGACGGGAGCTGGTGCCGATCACTTTGCCAAGTTGTTCAAGGGCAAGGTAAAACAGGAGTATATCGTAATCGTGATTGTAGGAGTCAGCTACGTGATTTCCAACATTGGTCTGAACAACATCATCAGCATCTCCGCACCGATTCTGAGCGTGCTGTACCCGCCGATGATTGTCCTGGTTGTCATGACAGTCTTCGACAATGTGCTCAAGAACAAGCACGTGGCAGGCTTTGGCGCATATGCGGCACTGATCTACAGTATTCTGGAAGTCTTCGTGCTCACACCAGAGATGGTCGCAGCGGTTCCGTTTGGTTCGCTGGGATTGGGCTGGATTGTTCCGGCTGTCATCGGCTGCGTGATCGGCTTCTTTGTCAAGGATCCACACTGGGATGACCCGGTGTCAGAGGAGGCATAGGCCTGCTGTGGGGGGCAGTGACGTGATACAATGTCGGTATGGACAAAAGAGGGGTATCTCTTTGGTGGGGTGCTTGTTATAATACCCGACATTCGGAATAAAGACAAAAAAAGTAGTGCTAAACCACAGTTAAAGCCTGTGGTTTAGCATATTTTTTGCTTTACAGGGTGCGTCCGGCTGAAGGATTGAAATTTGGCGTAGCAAAGATATGTTTTATGTTTCGTGCATGATCGTGATTGTATTTTGTTTTGCGTTGTACAAATATGCCAATAAAGATTGAGAAATATAATTAAATTTATGCTAAATTACAGAAAAAGATCTGAGTATTATCGGTAATTATGCTGAATTGGATAAGTACATAATAAAAATAGTGCAGTGTAACAGTTTTATGTGCTAAAATATACGTAATAAAGAAATGTGTATTGCGTTAGAAAGCAGGTGTGGTAATGAGAAAGATTAAAAAGAATACGATGAAAAACCAGGCCTACGAGATTATCCGAAAGAAAATTTTAAATCAGTCTTATATACCCGGAGAAAAAATCAGCATTGCAAGCCTGACGGAGGAATTGCAGATCAGCAACACTCCGATCCGAGAGGCTTTGAGTATGCTGGAAGAACATGGACTTGTGGAAATCACCCCGAATTCAGGATTTAAGATGAAACGTTTTACGCAGAAATCTTTTGAGGATCTGACAGAGGCATTTGTGGGGCTGCTCATCGGCGGCTATCGTATGTGTATTATAAAAAAGAAAATTCCCGTTCTGATTGAGACCTTGGAAGAACAGCTGAGAAAGCAAAGAATTGTCACCAGCGCTTATACCGATTATGAGATTGTGGATGAGGCCTTTTCCTTTGACCGGTGTTTTGTGACAGTACTGGAAAACGAGAGGATGAAAGCCCTGTGTGACAGCATTTTTGACCAGTTGTTTCTGGCCGGGACTTATGAGCAAAGTCACAACAAAGTGGCATATATCGGAAATCTTCAGGAGCATGAAGAGATTTTTCAGGCAGTAAAGGAGAGAAACCACGAAAAAGTCGAACTTCTTCTCTATAAGCATTTCGCAAAAAGAATGGATTTTTCATGAAATTTGCCTGATATTCCAAGTAAGAGTTGAAAATGCCGACATTTTCGGATATACTATAACATATTGTTTGCCGCACTTGCTGCGGCGATGAAGGGATGCCCAGAGGGTATAACATATTGTTTGCCGCACTTGCTGCGGCAATGAAGGGATGCCCGGAGGGTATAACATATTGTTTGCCGCACTTGCTGCGGCAATGGAAAGCGAATCGATAAAAAATTTAAAGGATGGTATAGAAGAAAATGAGTACTTTATTGGAACAATGGAGAGCAATGGCTTATGACCAGAAAGCGGACAGAGGCAAACTTCAGAAATTTTGGGCTGTATATTTCAACACAGAAAAAGAGATATACGCTCAGCTTCTGAAAAATCCGGATGAAGTTGTCAAAGGCACAGTGAAAGAGCTGGCGGAAAAATACCATGTGGATCTGATGACCATGGTGGGATTTCTGGATGGAATCAATGACAGTCTGAAAGTGGCCAATCCAATTGAGACTATGGATGAGAATACCGAGGTTAATTTGGGATTCGACAAGGAACTGCTGTATAAAAACATGGTGGATGCCAAGGCAGACTGGCTTTATGAGCTGCCGGAGTGGAATGATATCTTCGATCAGGAGAAACAAAAGGCGTTATACCGTGAGCAGAAAAAATCCGGAACCATCGTGAAGGGACATAAGGTGGGCAGAAATGACCCATGTCCTTGCGGAAGCGGAAAGAAATATAAATTCTGTCACGGAAGATCATGAGAAAACCGCCGAAACAATTGGATTACCTGATTGTTTTGGGTGCACATGTGAATGGTGATCAGTTGTCAAAAGCCCTGCGCTATCGTGTGGATAAGGCATGGGAGTATATGAAGGAGAATCCTGGTACCATTGCGGTTTTATCAGGAGGACGCGGACAGGGAGAATGGATCAGTGAAGGTCAGGCAATGGCAAATTACCTGATAAAACGGGGAATTTCCGGAGAACGCCTGATATTGGAGGAACGCTCCACCAGCACGGCGGAGAATCTTCGTTTTTCTCTGGAACTGCTTCCTGACAGACAGCAGAGAATCGGAATTGTGACGAATAATTTTCACGTTTTCCGGGGAGTGGCAATCGGCAAGAAACTGGGATGTACCCGAATCTGGGGAATCTCTGCACCGTATTCTTCCTGGAAGCTGATTTTCTACAGCCTGAGAGAACTGCTGGCACTGATTAAGGATAAAATGATTGGCAACTGGTGACCCTGGAAGATGACAACATATTGATAAGACAGGTAAGAGAGAAGATTAGCCCGTCCTTTGCAGTAAATGCAGGGGCGGGTATTTTTCTACAAAAAAGAAAGGCCGTATAAAGTAGATAGTCCGTGAGAAAGGGGAGAAAAGTATGTTGGAGACGATGACTGAACCATTACGGATCCGCCAGGTGGTACTGGGGGAGGGATTTCCAAAAATCTGTGTTCCTCTGACTGCCAGAGATGAAAAAACACTGGAAGAAGAGGCGGTAGGAGCCGTCCGTGAACAGCCGGACCTGATTGAGTGGAGAGCAGATTTTTTTGAAAATATCTGTCAGCCCGAAGAAGTTGAGGCATGTCTGACCATGCTGCGCCGGGTTTTGGGAGAGATTCCTTTGATCTTCACTGTACGAACAGAAAGTGAAGGAGGAAGCAGAGAGTTTTCAGTGGAACAATATGAGGAGATTTTAAGACAGGCGTCCCAAAGTGATCAGGCAGATTTGATTGATATAGAATATTTTAGGAATCCTTCCAGAATGGAAAAACTGATTGAAGATATTCACCATGATGGAAAAAAAGTAATCGGATCCCACCATAATTTTGCCGGAACCTATGCAAAGCAGGAGCTGATCCAAAGAATGCGCCAGATGGATCAGGCGAAGGCAGATGTGCTGAAAGTTGCCATGATGCCGGAGAATCTGGACGATGTCTGTGACCTGTTGAAAGCCACACGAGAGATGGTGCAGGAGTATACGAAGTGTCCGGTTGTGACCATGTCCATGTCTGAGATGGGAAGGGTCACCCGGTATGCCGGAGAAGTTTTTGGCTCCTGTGTAACCTTTGCGACGGTCGGGGAGGCATCAGCGCCGGGACAGGAAGATATCAGGAAAATGAGAGAGGCACTTACCTTCTATCACGATAACTTTGTATAAAATTTTCTGAAAAAGGGAAAAGAATAGAGTTTGCGCTGTCGAAAATTTTTTTGAACTGACACTGTAGTTTTGACAAATTTAGAACCCCTCATCACCTATAATGGACTCACTTACCAAAGTGGGAGACAGACAGGTGACGGGGGGTTTTTTGTGTACCGCGAAATCTACTTGGACGTGATTTTTCTTGGCAATCTTGTGATGGATTACATTTTGCTGCGCCTGACCTGCAGGGTGATAAGAAGTTCTGCGAAAATCTGGCAAAGTTTTCTTGGAGCGGCAGCCGGGGCCCTTGGATCCTGTGTGTATCTGATGTTACCTGCTGATATCTGCCGGCCGGCGGCCATCTTATACCAGGGAATTCTGGCAGCGGGGATGGCATGGATCGGCTGCAGAGTAAAAACTGGAAGTATGCTTGTACGGGCAATGATGACGCTGTATCTTACAGCGTTTTTGTGTGGCGGTTTTTGGGACGTATTGTCCAAAAGACGAGAGATCAGCCCCCAAATTTTTTTGATTTTCGGGTTGTTTACCTATCTGCTCCTTACAGGCGTCTGTGTGGGATATGAGGTCTGCCGGACTCGGATTCGAAATGTCTATCCGGTGACACTGGAACAGGGAAAGAACAGGATTTTTCTTTGTGGACTGTACGATACGGGAAATCAGCTGGAGGATTCTCTGAGTGGAAAACCGGTGAGTGTGGTGGACAGAAAAAGTCTGGAGAAATTGCTGGGAGAAGAACTGACAGAATTTTTGGAACACGTATCGGAAACTTCGGGGGAGGAAGGAAGCACGAAGCTGCCGGGCCTTAAGCCTCATTTTCTGACTTACCAGGGAGTGGGCCACCAGGGAATTATGCTGGCAGTCACCATAGAGAATTTATTCATACATACTCCCAGAGAAGTGATACAGGTTCCAAAGCCGGTGGTGGCTATATCGGCGGAAGAGACTGCTTTGGGAGGAAAATATCAGATGATTATAAATTCTAAATTAATCAGAACTTAGATTAGGAGGGGCATGTCTATGAGTACGAGGTTAGCAGCAAGTTACTGTCCGGTTTCAATTTTTTCCAGGTTTTCAGGAGTGGTATGGCCCAGGGGAAGGGAAGTTTATTATATCGGCGGGGCAGATGTGCTGCCGGCACCGTTGGGGGCACAGCAGGAAGAAGAGATGATCGGACAGCTGGGAACGGAGAAAGAAAAAGAGGCGAAGGAAGTTCTGATCGAACATAATCTCCGTCTGGTTGTATACATTGCCAAAAAATTTGACAACACGGGAGTCGGGGTGGAGGATCTGATTTCCATTGGGACAATCGGTTTGATTAAGGCTATTAACACCTTTAATCCGGTGAAGAAGATCAAGCTTGCGACTTACGCATCCCGGTGCATTGAGAATGAGATTCTCATGTATTTGCGCAGAAACAGCAAAACTAAGATGGAAGTTTCCATCGATGAACCTCTGAATGTGGACTGGGACGGGAATGAATTGCTGCTCTCAGACATTCTCGGGACAGATGAGGATGTGATTTCCAGAGGAATCGAAGATGAAGTGGAAAAAGATCTTCTGGGGAGTGCCATACAAAAACTAAGTCCCAGAGAACAGACGATAGTCATGTTGCGTTTTGGGCTGCATTCTGTGGATGGACAGGAAAAGACACAGAAAGAGGTGGCGGATTTGCTGGGAATCTCACAGTCTTATATATCCAGACTGGAGAAGCGGATTATGAAAAGGCTGAAAAAGGAAATTGTGAAATATGAATAAGAAATATAGGGAGTGAAACCTGTATTTTTTCTGACAAATATGGTATGATGTTAAAGAAATCAGAAGACAGAGAGATAGACAGACATGAGATATCGATTGCGGGAAAAATTGATTCCTGTGCAGTCAGAGGAAGAGCTGCAGGAAGGGGAACTTTTCGTAGAACTGATCAGTGAGGAGTCCTATCGCGGCAGGGAAAATAAGAGCAGCGCGGACCGGCGGCTGATACAAAGTCTGGATGTGCTCCAGTACTGTAAAGTGGATATACAAAAAGACTGCATCATAGGAACATTTGTGATCCCGTCCAAGAAGAATCTGCTGGGACGGGAAGAAGGTTTCGGATTTTATCTGGATAAACACAAAATTACTTTTGTGGGGGATGAGACGTTCGTACTTGAAATTCTCAGGTATCTGGAAGAAAACCAGGTCTGGGAGACGGCGGGAATCCACCATTTTTTATTCACATTTATCGAATATCTGATACACGATGAGATACGGTTTCTGCAGCAGTATGAAGAAAGGCTGACAGATCTGGAGGAATTTGTGGAGAAGCAGCGGAGCAGGAATCTGTCGAAAGATCTGCTTCATATCCGCAGGGAACTGCTCAGATTGAGTTCCTACTATAACCAGTTGGTGGATATGAGTGATACCATGGCGGAAAATTACAACCACCTCCTTGATGAGGACGACCGGATGCTATTTCAGCTTCTGTCAGGGAGAATTTCCAGGCTGACGGCGTATATACAGAATTTAAGAGATTATGCTCTGCAGATCCGTGAGATGTATCAGACACAGAATGAGGTTCATCAAAATGAGGTGATGCAGCTTCTGACGGTGGTGACAGCGATTTTTATGCCGCTTACGCTGATTACCGGATGGTATGGGATGAATTTTGCCAATATGCCGGAGCTGGCATGGAAATATGCCTATCCGGTGGTGGCGGCAGTGGGGATACTGCTTGTCCTGGGAGAAGTTTTATATTTTCGGAAGAAAAAATGGTTTTAGAGAGGAAGAATACCGATGGAAAGTTATCAGATTACCAAATGGTGCCATCATTTTTTGAGAGAGCACGTAAGACCGGGAGACCTGTGTATTGACGCCACGATGGGAAGAGGACAGGATACACAGCTTCTGTGTGAACTGGCAGGGCCCAAGGGGCGGGTGCTGGCCTTTGATATTCAAGAGGAGGCGCTTGTGTCCACACAGCAGAGACTTCTGGACGCAGGAGTGCCGAAGAATTATGAGCTGTATTGCAGATCTCATGTTCATATGTCTGAGTATGTACAGGAAGAGAGTGTAAGCTGCATTGTGTTTAATCTGGGCTATCTCCCGGGAGGAGATCACCGGATGGCTACAAAAGCAAAGAGCAGTGTGGAAGCGCTGGAACAGGGGCTTCGTCTGCTCAGAAAGGGGGGAATCATCAGCCTTTGCATTTACAGTGGAAAAGACAGTGGCTATGAGGAGAGGGATCGGGTGATGGAGTATCTGAAGACTCTGGATTACCGGCGCTATCTGGTGATCTGTTCGCTTTATTATAACAGACCCAATGATCCGCCGATCCCCGTACTGGTTGTACGATTATGAGAGGAAGGGTGAGTACTATGCTGAAAAATTGGATTATTCCGATTCAGCCAGAGAAAGAAGAACTTGAAGAGCGGCTGAAAGAAGCCAGGGAGCGTCTTGCGTCTTTGCAGATGAAACTGAAAGAACATAAGCTTCCTGTCTTGATTCTCATGGAAGGATGGGGTGCGGCAGGAAAAGGAAGCCTGATCGGAAAAATCATCAAGAACATTGATCCGCGTTTTTTCAAGGTGGTTACCATGGAACAGTCCGATCAGGAAGAGAGGAGATATCCTTTTTTGCACCGTTATTTTGTGGAAATTCCTGAGGCCGGCAAATTTGCGCTCTACGATTCCGGGTGGATGAATGAGGTCTGCATGAAGCGGGCGAGAAAGGAGATAGATTCCCAGACTTATCAGCAGAGAGTTCATTGCATCAAGCGTTTTGAGAGACAGCTCACGGATAATGGATATCTGGTCATGAAGTTTTTCTGTCACATCACTCAGGAAGAGCAGAAGAAGCGGATGGAGGCTTTGCTGGCACACAAGGATACCCGGTGGAGAGTCAGTGAGTCTGACCGGTGGCAGAATCAGCATTATGAAAAATGTGAAAAAATTTTTGGAAAATATATGGAGGATACCAATATCTCCACGGCACCCTGGTATATTATCAATGCGGAGAAGAAAAAATGGGCACAACTGCAGGTGCTGGAGACGCTTTGCAACGGAATTGACATTGCCATGCAGAACAGCAGCCATGCGGTGCCGATTCTGCAAAATGTCTTTCGGCTGGTGACAATGCCAAAGCTTAGTGAGATCAGCCTGGAAGAGAAGACCATCAGCGAGGAAGAGTACCAGGCACAGCGGAAGGAGCTGCAGGCACAGCTTCGGGATCTGCATAATCGGCTTTACCGCAAGCAGGTTCCAGTGATTATCTGCTATGAAGGCTGGGATGCGGCTGGAAAAGGCGGAAATATCAAGAGAATCACAGAGGCATTGGATCCAAGAGGATTTGAGGTACAGCCAATTGCCAGTCCGGAGCCCCATGAGAAGGCAAGACATTATCTGTGGAGGTTTTGGAACCGCCTGCCGAAGACGGGACACATCACGATTTTTGACAGAACCTGGTATGGGCGGGTGATGGTGGAACGCCTGGAAGGATTCTGCACGGAAAATGACTGGCAAAGAGCTTACAACGAGATGAATGAATTTGAGAAAGACTTGTATGACTGGGGCGCAGTGATTATTAAATTCTGGGTGCAGATTGATAAGGATACGCAGCTGGAGCGTTTTACTGCCCGTCAGAACACTCCTGAGAAACAGTGGAAGATTACCGATGAGGACTGGAGAAACCGGGAAAAATGGGATGACTATGAGAAAGCGGTGGATGAAATGTTGCAGAAGACCAGCACCACCTATGCCCCTTGGTACATCCTGGAATCTGTGGACAAAAAGTATGCGAGAATCAAAGCGTTGAAGATCGTGATCCGCCGCCTGGAGGAAGCTTTGAACTAAGGTTCGCAAAAAGCCTTCTGAAAAAGTCAAGGGCTTATATTTTTTATATTTTTCTTTGAATCGTATATTTCTATTTTATTGTGAGAATCATTTTATTAAGACGACGAGATAGGAGGATTCTTGCGATGGCGTTGAATAAAGTAGAGATATGCGGAGTGAACACGGCGAAACTGCCTATTTTAAGCAATGATGAGAAAGAGGAACTATTTCGAAGAATTAAGCAGGGCGATCAGCAGGCAAGAGAGACTTACATCAAAGGAAATCTGAGACTTGTCCTGAGTGTGATTAAAAGGTTTTCCAACAGCAATGAGAATGCAGACGATTTGTTCCAGATCGGATGCATCGGATTGATCAAAGCGATTGATAATTTTGACACCACCTTGAACGTGAAATTTTCCACCTATGCAGTGCCCATGATTATAGGAGAAATTCGAAGGTATCTAAGAGATAATAATTCCATCCGGGTCAGCAGATCCTTGCGGGATATCGCTTACAAAGCGATCTATGCTAAGGAGAGAATTGTGAAAGAAGAGCTGAAAGAACCTACCATCGATGAGATTGCCCGGGAAATTGGAATTGAGAAAGAGATGATCGTCTATGCATTGGATGCCATTCAAAATCCGGTCAGTCTGTTTGAGCCGGTTTACACAGAAGGCGGCGATGCCCTTTATGTGATGGATCAGATCAGTGACAAAAAGAACCGGGAAGATCACTGGGTGGAGGAGCTGTCTCTCCGGGAGGCGATGAACCGGCTGGGAGAGAGGGAGAAGCATATCATAGACCTGAGGTTTTATGAGGGAAAGACACAGATGGAGGTGGCCCGGGAAATCGGAATCTCCCAGGCTCAGGTGAGCCGTCTGGAGAAGAATGCTTTAAAAACCATGAGAACATATTTGAGAAGTTAGCAGAAGTTCCACTTTTTTTTCCTCAGAAGATGTGTTATGTTTATGTAGAATACAGAAAACACGGAAGGGGACATCAGGAGGAAAATATGGGGATACTTAAGAATCTATTTGGCGGTTCAAAGGAAGAAAAGCTGGAAGAGGCGCCGAGGATTACGAAGGAGAAGCCGGATTTTGCTACCAGGTCAATCTCGGCAGATTTAAGGGGACAGATCGGGAAGGAACCCTGGGAGTTCACAGCGGAGGATTTTGCGAGAGTCAAAGAGGTACACGTTCATGGAATCTGGGACGAGAAACCACAGCGCCTGTATCTTCAGGAATTAAAGCTTCTTCCGAATCTTGAGAAAATTTATTTTATCGATGTGGAATTCTGTTCCAGAGACATGCATCAGATTCGTCAGCTCGAAGCGAAGAATCTGAAGACCTTGATCTTTGAGAAGTGTTATTTTGCAGATGCACTGAGACTGGAGGATGTCTATGAACGGTTTGAGATCATAAACTGCCAGTATAAGCGGGATGTCCGTTTCTGGGGCAACTATCCAAAGCTCAGAGAACTGGTTTTCCGCGGAGACAGGGGCGAGACTTTTGATTTTCGTTTTTTGGAGAAGCTTGGCAATCTGCAGCACCTGGAAGTCAGCGGAATTGGCTTCAAAGACGGAGAGTGCCTGGAACATGTGCACACACTGGAGTCGTTAGTTCTGTATGATACCAATGTTCTCTGTGAAGAAGTATTGCACTGTGCTAGTCTGAAGAAAGTGCAGGTCTGGGAACCGTTGTACCGTGATCTGATGCAGGAAAAGGAAAGCGGAAATACACAGCTGGAGATTCTGCTGGCCGGGGAACCTCAGAAAGAAAAATGAAGACAAAAAAGAAGAAAGACAGGCTTTCACAGGAAGGGGAAAAATATTCAAATTCCCATTCTGTGGGGGTCTGTTTTTTGTTTTTGCAAACTTTGTTTCCGTGAAACGAAAACGACCGCAAGATATAGTTGCTTTTTATAAAGAATGTGTTATAATATTCCGTTTTCGACACTTAAATGGATTAAATGAGCCGGAAACCCTTTAAACA
>ERZ1643247.1729-NODE-1729-length-18934-cov-11.519413_pt1 | contig 18934 bp, 20 predicted proteins | sample MGYA00579264_ERZ1643247 | MGnify/ENA primary metagenome ERZ1643247 (study PRJEB29033, sample SAMEA4952262) | chicken gut metagenome | biome: Broiler Chicken; feature: Gastrointestinal Tract; material: Caecum | place: Ireland | collected 2018 | study: Broiler... | reverse complement strand
GGATGGTGGTGATGTCGGAGATGGTGCGGGTGGTGATGGAGGCGGTGCCGAACTGGCGGAAGTCATAGATGGACAGGGCCAGGGATTTGGCATAGATGGCCTGGCGCATTTCCTTGCCCACCTGGGCGGAGAGGGTGGCGCAGGCGTAGCCCCCCAGGACGGCGCACCCGCCCGCGGCCAGGGATACCACCGCCATCTTCACCCCGGTGTGCCATACCGCCTCAAAGGTGGCGCCGGAGGTGCCCAGGTTGAGCATCTCCGCCACCAGGGTGGGGATGAACAGGCCGCCGGTGATCTCCACCACCAGCAGCACCACGGTGAGCAGGGTCAGCTTCCAGTGGGGCCTGAGGAAGCGCAGGATCAGTTTCATGGGGGAATGCTCCTCTCAACAAAAAGGTTTCAGACAGCCGCCGGGGGCCCTGCCCCTGCGGCCGGACTCACGGCTCCTCCGGCGGGCATGGCTTCGGCGGAACCGTCAGCCGCTCTGCCATGGACGAGCTGAAGCGGCGCAGGAGCCGGATCAGCACCGCCTGCTCCTCCCGGGACAGGGAATCCCAGGCCTCGGCCTCCAGAGCCTCCAGCGGGGCCACGCGCTCCGACACAAAGGCCCGGCCCCGCTCCGTCAGCGCGGCCCGCTTGCTGCGCTGGTTGTGGGCGTAGGGCTCCAGCCGGATCAGCTCCTTCCGGATAAGCAGCTTGAAGGCGGAGTTGACCGTCTGGGGGCTGAGGCTGAACTGCTCGCAGATCTCCCGCTGGGTCTCCGCCCCGTGGCGGACAGCCACCAGGCACCAGAACTCCGCCTCTGACAGGCCGCAGGCCCTGGCCAGCTGGACATAAGCCCGATCCAGCTCCATAAACGCCTCATTCAGGGCGTCCAGGCCGGTATTCTTCTCCCGGCTGTCACACATAGGGATCACCTCAATTATCTGAAATCATATTTTACTAAAACGGATTATCCGAAATGATACCATAGCTCCCCCGACATGTCAACCCCTGTCTGTACACCCCGCTCCGGCCTTGCAAAGCGGGGAAAAATGGCGTACAATACGGGAAAGTGTGTGCAGAAAGCGGAGAGGGGGAGCAATTACGGCAAATCCGGGACAGAATGACTTCTCCAGAGGCGGGATGGCCCGCAATATCGTCCACATGGCCCTGCCCATGACGGTGGCCCAGCTCATCAACATCCTGTATAACGTGGTGGATCGGATGTATCTGGGCCGCCTGCCCGGCCACCTGGCCCTGACGGGGCTGGGCCTGTGCCTGCCCATCATCTCCATCCTCATGGCCTTTGCCAACCTGTGCGGCATGGGGGGCGCGCCCCTGTGCTCCATCCACCGGGGGAGGGGGGAGAACGGGGAGGCCGAGCGCATTATGGGCAACTCCTTCGCCCTGCTGCTCCTCTTCGGCGCGGGCCTGACGGTGCTGTGCCTGGCGTTCCGGCGGCCCATCCTCTACCTGTTCGGGGCCAGCGACGTGACCTTCCCCTACGCCAACGACTATCTGACCATCTATGTGCTGGGCACGGTCTTTGTCATGATCGGCCTGGGCATGAACCCCTTCATCAACTCCCAGGGGTTCAGCGGCATGGGCATGCTGACGGTGGCCCTGGGGGCGGTGGTGAACATTGTGCTGGATCCCATCTTCATCTTCCTGCTGGGCATGGGGGTGCGGGGGGCCGCCCTGGCAACGGTGATCTCCCAGGCCTGTTCCGCCGTGTGGGTGCTGTGCTTCCTCACCGGCCGGCGGGTGATCCTCCGGCTGCGGCCGGCCGCCCTGCGCCTGCGGTGGGCCCGGGTGCGGCGGATTCTGGCCCTGGGGGCCTCCGGCTTTGCCATGTCCATGACCAACAGCCTGGTGCAGGTGCTGTGCAACGCCTCCCTCCAGGTATACGGCGGCGACCTGTACGTGGGTGTGATGACGGTGATCAACTCCGTCCGGGAGGTGGTCTCCATGCCGGTGCAGGGCATCACCAACGGCTGCCAGCCGGTGCTGGGCTACAACTACGGCGCGGGGGAGTACGGCCGGGTGCGGGAGGGCATCCGGTTCACCACCGTGCTCACCGTGGGCTACTCCCTGGCCGCCTGGGCCCTGGTGATGGCGGTGCCGGAGCTGCTCATCCGCATCTTCAACAGCGAGGCGGATCTGATCGCCGCCGGCATTCCCGCCTTCCGCATCTACTTCGCCGCCTTCTTCTGCATGTCCTTCCAGTTCATCGGCCAGTCGGTGTTTGTAGGGCTGGGGCGCTCTAAAAACGCCGTGTTCTTCTCCCTGCTGCGCAAGGCCTTCATCGTGGCCCCCCTGACCCTGCTGCTGCCCGCCCTGGGCATGGGGGTGAACGGGGTGTTCCTGGCCGAGCCCATCTCCAATGTGCTGGGCGGCCTGGCCTGCATCCTCACCATGTACGCCACGGTGTACCGGCCCCTGGGACGGCCATAGACAAAAACGGGACGCGCTGCACCTGTGCAGCGCGTCCCAGCGTGTCGAAAAAGCGGCAAAGCCGCTTTTTCGAGAAAGATCGCATGGCGGAAGGGGCTCGTTTTCTTGCGAAAAAGTCACCCCTTCCACCATGAGAAGTGTCATTTCCGAGGCGCATGTCCCCGGAAATGACGGATTTTAATTGTATCCCTGCGGCTGTGGCCGCAGGAACTCTGCGAGGCTTCTCCTCACGGAGGTTTCTCGGCAGCCTGCGGGACGCGCTGCACCTGTGCAGCGCGTCCCGTTCGTTCTACCTGTTATACCGCGGCCAGGGCCTTCCCCAGCTCCCGGCAGGCGTCGGCGGCGTCCCCCTCCGGCGCGCCGCAGGCGATCACCGGCTCACCCACCAGGCTGCAGCCCGCGTCCTCGCAGTCGGCCGCCCAGGTGCGCATCCACTCGCCGTCGCCCCAGCCGTAGGAGCCGAACAGGCCGATGATCTTGCCGCCCAGGCTGGGCTTGACGGACTCAAACATGGGTTCAAATTCCGCCTCCTCCAGCTGCTCGGCCCCCATGGAGGGACAGCCGAAGGCCAGGGCGGAGTAGCCCGCCGCCTGGTCGGGGGAGAACTGGTCGGCGGTGAACAGGTCGGCGCTGCCGCCGGCCCCCTCCGCCACCAGGTTTGCCATGGCCTCGGTGTTGCCGGTGCCGCTCCAGTAGACAATCGCAATCTTGCCCATTGTGTGTCATCCTTTCTGAACTGTGATGTTGGCATAAAATCTTGTATCAAGCAGCTACCACGAGCTGAATGATCGGGGTGCCCGCCGCGTACCGGCGGCGGAAGGTCTCGGTGCAGCGGCGGAAGCCCTCAAACCGCCGCCTGGCCGCCTGGGGATCGCCGTAGCACTTCCAGCAGCCGCAGTAGGTGTAGTTCCGCCCCTTGTGGCGGATGAAGCCCTTCACGTCGTCCAGGGGATAGCCCAGGAAGACGCCGATCTCATGGGGAAACTCCGCCTGGAGACAGAGGCGGGAGGCCAGCTGCCGCAGGCAGTCCCGCAGGCCCGTCCAGGGAGCGTAGCCCATGGAGCGCAGGAACGCCTGGTGGGCCCGGCCCTCCAGCAGCTCCGTCAGCGCCCGCTCCCGGTACAGGTAGAGCAGGTAGGCGCCCGTCCGGCGGCAGCCCCTGAGGATCACCAGCCGCAGGCCGGCGCCCTCCAGTTGGGAGCGGAGGGAGAGAAAGGCGCGGACAAACTCCCGGGTGTCTGCGGGCTGAAAGCGGAACAGGCTGGCGGGCTTGAGGCCCACCAGCGTGGGGGAGCAGTGCTCAATCAGGGCCTGTTCGAGGGTCATGGCTTCATCTCCGTTCGATGGTTAGTATAAGCTAACTACTAAGGTTAGAGCATCGGTTAGCAATTACTAACCGATGCTCTAACCTTACCATGCTTTTCCGGCGCTGTCAAGCCCCAATTTTCCGTGAGGGCCGCCGGGGTTATGCCCCGGCGGCCTCCGTTGGCTCGGCGCCGGGCAGGAGGACGCGGAAGGTGCTCCCCGCCCCGGGGGTGCTCTCCACCTGGATGCGGCCGCCGCACAGGGAGACGATGCTGTGGACGATGGGCAGGCCCAGGCCGATGCCCCGGCGGGTGTGGGCCGGATCGGCCTGGTAATAGCGGTCGAAGATGTGGCTGCGCACCTCGTCGGACATGCCGATGCCGTCGTCGGCAACGGTGAACACCGCCGTGTCCCCCTGCCGTTGCAGCGAAACCCGGATGTGGCCGCCGTTGGGGGTGTATTTGATGGCGTTGCCCACCAGGTTGTTCCACACGTGGGGGAGTAGCTCCACGCTGCCCGTGAACTCCACCGGCGCGATGTCCGCGGTGAGGGTCTGCGCCTTCTCCCTGGCGCTGCCCTCCAGCAGCAGGAGGCAGTGGCTGACCTGCTCGTCCAGCCAGAAGGTCGTCCGGGACACAGGCAGGTTCCCGGTCTCCAGCTTGGTGAGCAGCAGGGCGTCGTTGGCAAGCTCCGCCAGCTGGGTGGATTCGCTGGCGATGATCTGGAGGTACTTCTTCTGCTCCGCCTCGGTAAAGCCGGGCTCCTGGAGCAGCTCGGCAAAGCCGCGGATGGCGGTCAGAGGGGTCTTGAACTCGTGGGTGAAGGTGTTGACATACTCATCCCGCCGGGCGCGGACGTTCTGAAGCTCCTCCGCCATGCGGTTGAAGTCGGCATAGGCCGCGGAAAAGGCGCCGCTCCCCTCAACGGGCAGCCGGACGGACAGATCCCCGTCGATGATGGTCTGGAAGCTGTCCCGGAGCCGGCGGAACCGGCGGTTGAAATACCGCCCCGCCAGCAGGGCCGTCACCGCGCCGAAGGCCGCCGGGACGGCCAGGGCGGCGGCCCAGACGGCGGGCCCCGGGCTGAGCCGGCCCGCCAGCGCCGCGGTCAGGACGCAGAGGGCGGCGGCTCCGGCGGACAGAAGGGCGGACAGGATGATAAAACGCACCAGCAGCCTGAGGCTGCCCAGCTGTGGAGATTCCCGCATCTCTCTCATTCTCCCATCTCTCCGGCGGCGGTCAGCCCTGCGAACGGACAAAGAAGTCGCACCAGGGCCGCAGGGTGCAGCTGGGGCAGTCCGGCTTGCGGGCCATGCATACCGCCCGGCCGTGGAGCACCATCCGGTGGCAGAAGTCGTTGGACTCCTCGGGGGGGAGAATGGGCCGCAGCTGCTCCTCCACCTTGCCGGGATCCTTGGTGCCGTCGGTGAGGCCCAGCCGGCCGGTGATGCGGATGCAGTGGGTGTCCGCCACCACCACGCCTGGGGTGTGGTACACGTCGCCCAGAATCAGATTGGCGGTCTTGCGCCCCACGCCGGGGAGCCTGAGCAGCTCCTCCATGGTGTCGGGCACTTTGCCGCCGTACTCGTCCACCAGCATGCGGGCGGCGGCCACAATGTCCCGGGCCTTGGCCCGGAAGAAGCCGGTGGAGCGGATGTACTCCTCCACCTCGGTCACGTCGGCCTCCGCCAGGGACTCCAGGGTGGGGAAGCGGGCAAAGAGGGCGGGCGTGACCATGTTGACCCGCTCGTCGGTGCACTGGGCGGCCAGACGGACGGAGAAGAGCAGCTCATAGGGCTTGGGATATTGCAGGGAGCAGAGGCCGTCGGGGTAGAGCCTTTTCAGCTCCTCCACGATGGCGACGACATCCTCGTGGGTTTTCATCGAATCACCTCTTAGACAATATAGCACAGATTGCGGCAAAAAACGAGAGCCTTTTTTCAGAACGGGAGATTGTAATTCAGAGGCAGATTCTGTATAATGAACGAAACAGACTAAAAACCCGAGAACCATGAGAGAAAGGTGGAGGCAGATTTGGTCAAGGAGATTATGGAGTTCCTCTCCGGGCAGGATCCGGAGGTGGGCGCCGCCGTCCGGGCGGAGTACGACCGGCAGCGGCGCAACATCGAGCTCATCGCGTCGGAGAACTTTGTCAGCGAGGCGGTGCTGGCCGCGGCGGCCACCGTGCTCACCAACAAGTACGCCGAGGGCTACCCCGGCAAGCGGTACTACGGCGGCTGCCAGTGCGTGGACGTGGTGGAGGACATCGCCCGGAAGCGGGCCTGCGCGATCTTCGGGGCGGAGCACGCCAACGTCCAGCCCCACAGCGGCGCCAACGCCAACTACGCGGTGTACGCCGCCCTGTGTGACCACGGGGACACGGTGCTGGGCATGGATCTGGCCAACGGCGGCCACCTGACCCACGGCTCCCCGGTGAACTTCTCCGGCAAGAACTACAACATCGTGGCCTACGGCGTCAACGACCAGGGATACATCGACTACGACCAGGTGCGGGATCTGGCCAAGAAGCACAGGCCCCGCATGATCCTGGCCGGCGCCTCCGCCTACCCCCGCACCATCGACTTCAAGGCCTTTGCCGACATCGCCCACGAGGTGGGGGCCTACCTGTTTGTGGACATGGCCCACATCGCCGGCCTGGTGGCCGCCGGGCTCCACCCTTCCCCGGTGCCCTACGCCGACGTGGTGACCACCACCACCCACAAGACCCTCCGGGGCCCCCGGGGCGGCATGATCCTCTGCAAGGAGGAGCTGGCCAAGAAGATCGACTCCGCCATCTTCCCCGGCAGCCAGGGCGGACCTCTGGAGCACATCATCGCCGCCAAGGCCGTGGCCCTGGGGGAGGCCATGAAGCCGGAGTTCAAGACCTATCAGCAGCAGATCGTCAAGAACGCCGCCGCCCTGGCCCGGGCCCTCATGGCCGAGGGCTTCGACCTGGTGAGCGGCGGCACGGACAACCACCTGATGCTGGTGGATCTCCGCCCCGCCCACCTCACCGGCAAGGAGATGGAGAAGCGGCTGGACGAGGTGAACATCACCGTCAACAAGAACGCCATCCCCAACGACCCGGAGAAGCCCTTCGTCACCAGCGGCATCCGGGTGGGCACCCCCGCCGCCACCAGCCGGGGCTTCAAGGAGGAGGACATGGCGGTGATCGCCCGCCTCATGTGGCAGACCGCCACCGGCTTCGAGACCAAGGCCGATGAGATCCGGGCGGAGGTGGCCCGGCTGACGGCCAAGTACCCCCTGTACGAATAAATACCCGATCCAAACAGAGAGGCGCCCTTTTGCGGGGCGCCTCTCTGTTTTATGTAAATGCTATGCAGCCGGCTTATTGAAATGGATTATAAAATCTGGTATACAGAGGATAGCATTAACTGTAATGAAAGGAAGGTATGCTTTGTGAAAAGGAAGAAGTTCCTGGCAAGGGTGCTGTCCCTGTCTCTGGCGCTGCTCCTGTGCACGGGCCTGCTGCCTGGCGCGGCCCTGGCGGCGGAGGGGGAAGTGGACTACTCCAAGATGACGGAGAAGTTCGCCGAGGATACCGGGGAGGCCAAGACCTGGCCCATCTATCAGGACATGGAGAACTGGAACCTTCGGGTCAGCGACGAAGGCCGGAAATATTTCCAGGACAGCGGATGGGAGTATATGCTCTATCCCGCGTTCTACAAGGAAGTTTTCATGCACGGCACCCTGAAGGATCCCTACGATGCCGGCGTGGACATCCCCAGGGGTGCCACAGAGGTTTACGCAGACTACTATTGGATGCTCACGCAGCACTTTGAGGCGGGCCTTAATCTGGTGGAAGACTATGAGAACGACAAGGAGCTGCTCTTTGATTACCTGACCATGCCCTTCCGCTATTATTTTTCCACCTGCGGCTATGCCAAGCGGGTGTATACCGACGAGTACGGCCTGGAAGAGGCGGTATACTCCAAGGGGGACGACCACTTTGTCATCCCCTCCTGGAAAAAGGCCCAGGCGGTGAAGAATGAAAGCGGCGTGGTATATGTGGTTCACTTCAAGTGCCCGGTGGCGGCGGAGACCACTGCCCATACCTTCACCGGGGAGCAGCCCTCTTCCTGGGCTAAGGATCAGGTGGGCCTGGCCATCGACGCGGGCATTGTGCCCCAGTCCCTCCAGTCCCGCTACACCGATACCACCACCCGGGCCGACTTCTGCGCCCTGGTAGTGACCCTGATCGAGAAGTACGCAGGTGAGGAGCTCCCCGCGGAGGAGCCGTTTACCGACACTGATGATCTGAACGTGCGGAAGGCGGCCTGGCTGGGGATCGTCCAGGGTGTGGGCAACGGCGCCTTCAACCCGGACGGAGAGCTCACCCGGGAGCAGGCGGCCACCATGCTGGAGCGGACGTACCGGGCCTCCCTGCGCATCCTGCAGGGGAACGGTACCAGCGGCTTTGCCGATGCCTCCAGCGTCTCCAACTGGGCGGCCGACGCCGTGGCCAAGATGGAGAACAGCGGTATCATGAACGGGGTGGGCAGCAACCAGTTCAAGCCCCAGGACTCTTACAGCAGAGAGCAGAGCATCATGACCATGTTCCGCCTCTACCGTCTGTTCCTGCCCGCCGAGGGCAGGCCCGTCTATCAGGAGGCGGCCCCCACAGAGGTGGACGCCATGGGGCTGGCCCAGATCGGCCTGGATTATATTTATACCCGGCTGAAGGTGCCCTCCAGCATGGAGGTGCTGCGGATCTGCCATGGCTACTATGACCGTACCGGCCTGTCAGACGCTGTTTTCAGCGATACCGATGAGTATTACGCGGTGAGCATCATGGTGAAGGCCATGAACTCCCTGGGGGGCATGGTGACTGACAGCTATGTGTTCCTCTTTAACCTGACCACCGGCGAGACGGAGTACGACCTCATCCACAGGGCGGAGGACAACATTGACTACGCATGGGGCGCGTCCAAGCTCAACTGGATGGATATCCTGAACGAGGCCCTGCAGCTGGCCGGCGGCGGCCAGCTCAACGAGTTCAGCCGCGAGGAAGTGGATGAATTGGTTCGCCAGGTGATTGAGAAGCACGCATCCTGAACCAGGGAGCTCCCGGGACAGACCTCGTGGACTTCCGGGCAGGCACAAAGCCGGACAGAGACGGCGGCGCCCGAGCATCGGGCGCCGCCGTTTTGGGTATGAAGGAAGGCCGCTCAGAACTGGTTCAGCGGCACGGAGCCGTCGTCGGCCACCTTCTCGATGGCCTTCACCACCGCGTCGTAGCCGTACTTGTCATTGACCTGGATGTGGAATTTCTCCCCCACCCTGCGGCCCAGCAGGGCCTTCCCCAGGGGGGATTCCTTGCTGATCAGGCCGTGGAGGGCGTCCTGCCGCATGGTGGTGACCACCTGGTAGACCTCCGTGTCCCCCTCGTCCTCCAGAAAGACGGTGACCTTGTCGTAGAGGGCCACCCCGTCGCTCTCCTCCGGCTCGGGGAGCACCACGGCGGTCTTGATCATGTTTTCCAGGAAGCGGATGCGGCTCTCGTTGCGGTTCTTCTCCTGCTTGGCGGCCTTGTACTCGAAATTCTCGCTGAGATCCCCGAAGGCCCGGGCCTCCTTCACCGCCTCCAGCAGCTGGGGCCGGAGCTGAATCCGGCGGTAGTCCAGCTCCTCCCTCATCATCTGAATGTCCTTCTTGGTCAGTTCGTTGTGCATGGTGGAATCCCTCTTGTTCTTGAAATCTGTGAGGTATTATACCACAAACAGGCCGCCGGGGCAAATGGCCCCGGCGGCCTTGGAGTGTCGAAAAAGTGGACGAAGCCACTTTTTCGAGAAAGGCTGCATGGCGGAAGGGACTCGATTTCTTGCGAAATTGTCACCCCTCCCGCCATGAGAAGTGTCATTTCCGACGCGCATGTCGCCGGAAATGACGGATATTGATTTTGTTCCGTCATCATCTCGGCCTAAGAGCCGCCGCAAGCGGCGGTTGGCCTCGAAACGCGCCTGCGGGCGCAGTGCGGATGACGGAACTCTGCGAGGCTTTCTCTTTGGGAGGTTTTTCGACAGTCTGACAGGCCGCCGGGGCAAATGGCCCCGGCGGCTTCTCTGGGTCGATTCACTTATTTGCCCAGCTCCGCGCCGCCCCATTCCACGGCGGTGAAGCCGGTGCGCGCCGGGGCGGTCAGCTCCTGGGCCGGTATCTCCACCGGCTGCTCCAGGCCCTTCCACGTCATGAACACCCGGATCAGGGTGTCGGGGGACGGGTCGATGGTCAGTTCCGCGGCGTCGGTGTAGGCGTCGGTCTGGAAGGAGATCAGGTTGTAGGGGTTGCCCTCCATCCTCGGCAGCCAGTAGATGATGAACTCGTTGGCCTCCCGCTGGGTGAGGCCCAGCCTGTTCAGGGCGTCCTCCAGGAAGGCGGCGGTGTCCTCCCCCGCCACACAGAAGCCGGCGGACAGGTCGAACTGCCGGTCGATGATGCCCTCCCAGAACAGGCAGTAGTAAGTACGGCCGGTGTCCGGGTCGGTGAGGGTGCCGTCGGGGGCGGCGGTCACCGTCCACCCCTCCCCGTAGTCCGGGTAGGTGGAGGTGAACGTCCCGTCCAGCTCCAGGGTGACGGAAACCTGGGTCTCCTCCTCCGGGTAGAGGTAGATCACCGGCTTAGCGCCTCTCGCGCCGCAGCCGGTCAGGGCGGCGGCCAGCAGGGTCGCCAGGGACAGGGTGAGCAGTCTTTTCATCTCATGAGCCTCCTTTTCTCATTCCTATTTGCAATCCTCTTGGATGAAACACAGGGGAAAAGGTACCTGATTTGATCAGTGCCGCCGGAATTTCCGCGCCTCCTCCCCCCGGAGGATGCGGCCCAGGCCCCGGATGTGGCGGGAGAGCATCACCAGGGCCAGAATCAGGGCCAGAAGGCCGGCCTCCCGCCCATGAAAGGCGAAGGCCGGGGGGACGAACAGGGCGGGGATCACCACCGCCCCCAGGGGCAGCCAGCCCGACAGCAGGGTGACCGCCAGCCCGATGAGGCAGGCCAGGGTGCCCCACAGGGGGGAGGAGAGGATCAGGGCGGCGCAGGTGACGGCCACCCCCTTGCCGCCCCGGAAGCGCCGCCAGGCGGGGAAGTTGTGGCCCAGCACCGCCCCCAGGCCGCTCCACAGCCCGGCCAGCGTCCCCAGCCCCGGGAACAGCGCCCGGCACAGCAGCCAGGCCAGGGCGGTCTTGGCGATGTCCCCGGCCAGCACCACCGCGCCCCAGCCCTTTCCCAGCTCATGGGCCAGATTTGCCATGCCGGGGTTGCCGGTGCCCAGGTATGCGGCGCTCTTTCCGGTGCAGTGCCGGGCCACCAGCTCGGCGGTGAGAAACCCGCCGCAGACATAGCCCGCCAGCAGGCAGAGCAGACGTTCCATGGCTACCTCCCCGGGCGGTTCTCCCGCAGAAAAACATAAGTGGTGTCGTCGGAGCGCTCCGGGGCATAGGCGTAGCCCATGCGGTCGAAGTCCTTCATGGCCTCCGGCGTCTCGGCCCCTCGCTCGGCCAGGAAGCGCACCATCTCCCCCCGGGCCATCTTCACGTAGACCCCCTTCTCCACCAGCCTCTCCCCGTCCAGCTCCCCGAACACCACGTGGATCCACCGCACGGGCGGGGAGATCCAGGGGCGCACCGCCCTGGCGTACTCCTCCGAGGCCAGGTTGACCAGGGTGTCGGTGCCGTCCGCCGTCAGGGTGCGGTACAGGCCGTCCCCCCAGAAGTCGTAGAGGCTTTTGCAGAAGGGGGTTTTCAGCCTGGCCCCCATCTCCAGCCGGTAGGGGGTCACCCCGTCAAAGGGCCGCAGCACCCCGTACAGGCCGGAGAGGATGCGCAGATGGGCCTCCACGTAGGCAAACTGTGCCTCGGTGAAGAGCTGGGGGGCCATATACTGGTACTGGATGCCGTCGTAGGCCAGCAGGGCGGGGGTATTGGCCCGGCCAAAGTCCATTTCCTGATACCGGCGGAAGTTCAGCTCCGCGATGGCGTCGTTGCAGGAGAGCAGCTTTTTCAGGGCCGGGTAGTCCAGCCCTCTCAGCCAGTCCGCCAGCACCCGGGCGTGCTCCAGCAGGGCGGGGGCGGACTTGGGGGCCAGGAAGTCCGTGTCTTCCCGCATCTTCTTGGCGGGGGAGATGAGCAGCTTCACAGCGGCTTCTGGGGGTGGGCGGCGGCCTGACCGGCCCGGATGGCCTCCCGCTCCCGGCACAGCTCGGCGTGGAGGGCCACGGAGTCCCATTCCCGGTTGGTGGGGGTGAGCACCGCCTTCAGATGCACCGGGGCCACCTTGTTCCGCCGGAAGGACTGGAGCAGCAGATCCAGCAGGCGGCCGGGGCAGTCGGAGAGCACCATCATCTCGTCGTCAAAGCCCTCGCCGCCATAGGGGGTCTCGGGCTGCTTTCCGGCGGCCAGCTCCCCCAGGGGCAGGCCGTAGGACTCCCTGGGCACCAGGGCGGTGCGCAGGCCCAGAGGCATGCACAGCCTGCGGATTTTGGCCCCCCGGGGGTTGTCCAGGTTATAGAGGAATACGGTGGGTGTGCTCATGGGTATCGACCTTCCTTTCACCCACCATTCTATCGGGTTTTGCCCCTCCCGTCAACCACCGCTACAGCACGTTTTTCAGGGTGAGCCGCTCCGCCTCGCTGAGCAGCTCCAGCCGCAGCAGCAGCCGGGCGTTGGCGGCGGAGTACTCTCCCCCCTCCCGGCAGTCCAGGTACTCCATGGCCTCCTGGAACCCAGCGTAGATCTGGTCGGTGTCCGCGTGGCGCAGGAGGATGTGCAGGTAGGTCTCGTGGTTGTTCCAACGCCGGAAGGCCGCCTCCGTGGCGGCCTGGGCCCCCGCCCAGTCTCCCGCCTCCGCCAGGGCCTCCGACTCCTCCAGCGCGGCGGTGAGCTCCCCGGTCAGATGCCCCAGATACCAGGCGTTGGCCAGGGTGCCCCCCAGCAGGGCGCACAGCAGAATGGCCGCGATCCACAGCCGCTTCACCGCTTCCCCTCCTTCTCCGCCAGATAGACCTGGTTCTGCTCGTCCACCGTCAGCAGGAACACGTCGGAGCTGCGGCGCACGTGGTGGGCCCTGAGCTGCCTGTCCAGCCAGGTGTCGTCCAGCCCGCGGCTGTGCAGATTGCGGGTGAGCACCCGGCCGTCGTTGATGATCACCACCGGCAGGCCCCCGTCTTTGGGGTGGAGCTCCATCTGCCTGGCGGTCACCGGCCGCTCCTCCGCCCGGGTGAGGACGGAGATCTGGCCGTTGGTCTCCAGAATGGCGTACTTCACGGTGGTGAGGTCGGTGATCCCCTGCATCCGCAGCTCCTCCATCAGCTCGTCCACGGTGAAGCGGTTCTTCTGCATCTCCTTCTGGTGGAGCTTTCCGTTCTCCACAATGATGCTGGGCTTGCCGCACATCAGGGCCCGGAACCGGACGCTCCTCATGGTGAGCACCGACAGGGCCATGGTGAGGCACAAAAGGGTGAAGATGGGCACGATGCCGGTGAGCAGGGGGATGCCGAAGTCCTGCATGGGCACGGCGGCCAGATCGGCGATCAGCAGGGCCAGCACCAGCTCGGAGGGCTCCAGCTCCCCCACCTGCCGCTTGCCCATGAGGCGGATGCCCGCGATGATGAAGATGTAGAGAATGATGGTGCGCAGAAAGGCGATGACCATGTACGCGGCCTCCCGGATGGTTTCTCCTCTCAGTATGGCCGCGGTTGGGCGGATTATGCGCCCGGACTTGACAGGAGGTGTTCTGACGTGTATACTTTTCATGTAAATATGAAAAGTATGATTTGGAGGCGGGAAGTATGTCCATGCCCAAGGGAAAGCACATCTTCGGCACGGTAAAGGTAGGGGAGCGGGGACAGATCGTCATCCCCAAGGAGGCCCGGGAGCTCTTTGACATCCGCCCTGGGGACACCCTGCTGGTGCTGGGGGACGAGGAGCAGGGCATCGCCGTGGTCAAGGCCGACGTGATGGAGGAGGTGGCCGTAAAGATCCTCAAGGGGCTGGGCCGGCTCCGGGGAGGGGACGGCCATGAGGCATAGCATCCTGCTCGCGGCCCTGCCCCTGTTTCTGGCCCTGGATCTGCTCCTGCCCTTTCTGCTGGCTCCGGCCTGTCCGGGCTACCGCCACACCATGCAGGTCATGAGCGTGCTGGGCAGTGAGAGAGCGCCCCTCCATCTGGTCTATAACCTCTGGCTGATCGTGCTGGGGGTGGTGGTGCTGGCGGGGGCCCTCCGGCTCCGTCCCATGCTGACGGAGGTGTCCGGCGGCCTGGCCTGGGGGCTGACGGCGGTGCTTGCGGTCTATGCCGTGGGCGGCTGCATCCTGTCCGGCTGCTTCCCGGTGGGGGAGACCAAGGAACTGACCACCCTGTCAGCCGGGATTCACGGCTTCGGCTCCGCCATCGGCTTTCTGGCGCTTGCCTTTGCCCCGCTGCTGGCGGGGCTGCTCCTGCTCCGGGCCGGACGCGGGGTGCCGGGGGCGGCGTGCCTGCTGTGCTTCGTGCTGGCGGCGGGCTTTTTCACCCTGTTCATCCTGGCGGACAAACCGGCCTTTCAGGGGACGGCGGTGGCGCGGGAGGGCCTGTGGCAGCGGCTCTCCCTGCTGTGCATGTATCTGCCCGTCGGGGCACTGAGCCTGTTCTATCCATAACCAATGCAGAAGGAGAAAACCATGACCAAGAAAACCAAGCGAACCCTGGCCCTGGGCCTGGCGGCGGTTGCCGGGGTGACCCTGCTGGCCGGGCTGGACGCCCGGCTGGTGGTGCGTACTTATGCCATAGAGAGCGAGCAGGTGAGCACGCCGGTGCGGCTGGCGGTGCTCACCGATCTCCACGCCTGCGCCTACGGGGAGGGGCAGAAAAACCTGCTGGACGCGGTGGCGGTGCAGTCCCCGGATCTGGTGCTGCTGTGCGGCGACATCGTGGACGACGACCCCCGGATGCCGGAGGAGCGGGCCCTGGCCACGGTGGAGGCCCTGGCGGAGGTGTGGCCGGTGTACTATGTCACCGGCAACCACGAGTTCTGGACGGGGCGGGTGGAGGAGATCAGGGAGCTGCTCCGCGCCCGCGGGGCCGTGGTGCTGGAGGGGGAGAGCGCCGCCGTCACCGCGGCGGGGCAGACCCTCCGCATCGGCGGCATCGACGATCCCAACGTGGGGGAGGAAGCCTGGCGGGAGCAGCTGGAGGCGGTGACCGCCGCCCAGGACGGGGAGGCCTTCTCCATTCTGCTGACCCACCGGCCCGAGCGGGTGGAGGACTATGCCGGCCGGGGCTTCGATCTGGTGCTGGCGGGCCACGCCCACGGGGGCCAGTGGCGGCTGCCGGGGCTGATCAACGGCCTGATCGCCCCCAACCAGGGCCTGTTCCCCCGGTACGCCGGCGGGCGCTATGCGCTGGACGGGGACACCACGATGATTGTCAGCCGGGGGCTGGCCCGGGAGAGCACCCGCATCCCCCGGCTCTTCAACCGGCCGGAGCTGGTGGTGGTGGACATCCTGCCGGAGGGGACGGCCTAAAAAAGCCGGGCAGAGATCAGGAATTCCCGATCTCCGCCCGGCTTTCTCGTCTGTTACAGGGGATAGAGGGCCTTCTCATAGTCCTGAACGTAATAGTGCAGGTTTTTCCGCCCACGCTGCACCACGGTGTGGCCCTCGGCCTCCAGCCTGGCCCGGTGGGCCTCCACGCCGCCGGGGTATTTGGGGTTGAGCTCCCCGCCCGCCTTCAGGGTGCGCCAGTAGGGGATCTTGTCCTCGGAACGCTGATGGCTGGCCCAGGCGGCGATGGAGACAAAGATCCCCGCCGTCATGGGGTCGGTGAAGTCGGCGCGGTTCTCCCGGGCCAGGTAAGCCCGCAGCTCCCCCGTGGTGGTCAGTTTCCCGGCGGGGACGCGGCGCATGAGGGCGTCATAGGCCAGCGGGGGCGCCAGGAGCATCCGGTTCCCCCCATAGGTGCGGATCGTCGCCTCATCGGTGACGGTCTGGATTCTGGGCATCCCGTTGTTCCGGTGCAGCATGGCGTTGAAATCCTTCTTCTCCTCGTTTGCCATGGGTTCCACCTCCTGGGAAAAGCATACCCCATTTTCCCCGCCGACGCAATGGGGCGATCGGGAGAGAAAGACTAAATAAAAATGATCTGGAAAGAAAAATTTTTTGAATTTTTGGGGCGCGCCAGGCGGAAATACCGGCGGAAACGCCCTGCTTTTTGTCCAAAATCCCGGTTTTTCAAAAAGGCGAAAAAGACAGTTGCCAGAGACCCTTTTTTCGGGTATACTCAAAAGGATAATTTGGGAAAGGCGTGATGCGAAAGATGAAGGCGACCTTGATCCTGGAAAACGGGATGCTCTTCACCGGCCGGAGCATCGGTTCCACCGAGGAGCGGGTGTGTGAGATGGTGTTCAACACCTCCATGACCGGCTACCAGGAGATCCTCACCGACCCGTCCTATGCCGGGCAGGGCATTGTGATGAGCTATCCCCTCATCGGCAACTATGGCGTGAACCATGAGGACAACGAGTCCTCCCGTCCCTGGGCGGAGGCGTTTATCGTCCGGCACCTGGCCCGCCGGGGGAGCAATTTCCGCTGCGAGGGCACCCTGGACGACTATTTGAAGGAATTCCATATCACCGGCATCGAGGGCGTTGACACCCGTGCTTTAACCAGAATACTCCGCAGTCAGGGGACCATGAATGGCATGATCACCTGTGCGGAGCATTTTTCTGTCCAGGAGGCGCTCCAGCGCATCCACGCCTACCGGGTGGAGGGCACCGTGGAGCGGGTGACCCGGAAGGAGGCCCAGGTATACCCCGCCGCGGGGGAACAGCAGCTGCGGGTGGCCCTGATGGACTACGGCGTGAAGGAGAACATGATCCGCTGCCTCCAGAACCGGGGGTGTGAGGTCACCGTGTTCCCCGCCCACACCCCGGCGGACACAATCCTCTCCGGCGGCTTTGACGGGGTGATGCTCTCCAACGGCCCCGGCGACCCGGCGGACAACACGGAGATCATCCAGGAGGTTCGGAAGCTCTACGACTCCGACCTGCCCCTCTTCGCCGTCTGCCTGGGGCACCAGCTGCTGGCCCTGGCCACCGGGGCGGAGACCCGCAAGATGCGCTTCGGCCACCGGGGGGGCAACCACCCGGTGAAGGATCTGGAGCACGGCCGGGCCTACATCACCAGCCAGAACCACGGCTACGTGGTCACCGCCGAGAGCGTGGATCCGGCGGTGGCGGAGGTGTCCCACGTCAACGTGAACGAGGGCAGCGTGGAGGGCCTGAAGTACAAGCGGCCCAACTGCTTCACCGTCCAGTTCCACCCGGAGGCCTCTCCCGGCCCCATGGACACCGAGTACCTGTTCGACCGCTTTGTGGACAACATGAAGGGAGGGCGCGCCCATGCCTAAGAATCCGAATATCAAGAAGGTGCTGGTGCTGGGCTCCGGCCCCATCGTCATCGGCCAGGCCGCCGAGTTCGACTACGCCGGCACCCAGGCCTGCCGCGCCCTGAAGGAGGAGGGCGTGGAGGTGGTGCTGGTCAACTCCAACCCCGCCACCATCATGACCGACAAGGACATCGCCGACCATGTGTATATCGAGCCGCTGAACCTGGCCAGCGTGGAGCAGGTGATCGCCAAGGAGCGGCCCGACTCCATCCTGCCCACCCTGGGCGGCCAGACCGGCCTGAACCTGGCCATGAACCTGTACGAGCAGGGGATCCTGGACAAGTACGGCGTCCGCCTGCTGGGCACCAGCCCCGAGTCCATCCGCAAGGCGGAGGACCGCCAGGGCTTCAAGGACGCCATGGAGGCCATCGGCCAGCCCTGCGTCACCTCCGACGTGGTGGAGAGCGTGGAGGACGCGGTGGCCTTCGCCGCCTCCATCGGCTACCCCGTCATCGTCCGCCCGGCCTACACCCTGGGCGGCACCGGCGGCGGCATCGCCTATGACGAGTGGTCTCTGCGGGAGATCGCCGACCGGGGCATCCACCTGAGCCGGGTGGGACAGGTGCTCATCGAGCGGTGCATCTCCGGCTGGAAGGAGATCGAGTTCGAGGTCATGCGGGACTCCGCCGGCAACGTGATCCAGATCTGCTCCATGGAGAACATCGACCCGGTGGGCGTCCACACCGGCGACTCCATCGTGGTGGCTCCCACCCAGACCCTGGCCAACCGGGAGTACCAGATGCTCCGCTCCGCCTCCCTGAACATCATCTCCGCCCTGGCCATCGAGGGCGGCTGCAACGTGCAGCTGGCCCTCAACCCCGACTCCTTCGAGTACGCGGTGATCGAGGTCAACCCCCGCGTGTCCCGCTCCTCCGCCCTGGCCTCCAAGGCCACCGGCTACCCCATCGCCAAGGTGGCCGCCAAGATCGCCCTGGGCTACCACCTGGACGAGATCCCCAACGCGGTGACCGGCAAGACCACCGCCTGCTTCGAGCCCACCCTGGACTACTGCGTGCTGAAAATCCCCCGCCTGCCCTTCGACAAGTTCACCACCGCCAGCCGCACTCTGGGCACCCAGATGAAGGCCACCGGCGAGGTCATGGCCATCGGCAACTCCTTCGAGGGGGCGCTGATGAAGGCCATCCGCTCCCTGGAGCTGCCCGTCAAATCCCTCCGCCTGCCCGGGCTGGATCAGCTCTACACCGAGGAGATCGAGGATCGCCTGGTGAACATCGACGACCAGCGGCTCTTCGTGGTGGCCGAGGCCCTGCGCCGGGGCTTCTCCCCGGAGAAGATCAACAAGATCACCAAGTATGACCTGTGGTTCCTGGATCGCTTCAAGAACATCGTGGACATGGAGGATCGCCTGGATCACGGCCACCTGGACGCCGACACCCTGCGCCAGGCCAAGGAGATGGGCTTCTCCGACGCCTGGATCGCCGCCCTGTCCGGGAAGGAGCGCACCGAGATCAAGGGCCTGCGGGAGGGCTTCGGCATCCGCCCCGCCTTCAAGATGGTGGACACCTGCGCCGCCGAGTTCGAGGCCCAGACCCCCTATTACTACTCCACCTATGACACGGAGAACGAGGCCGCCGAGGAGCTGCAGCTTCCCGCCGTGGGGGAGCTGGCCCCCCACGTGCCCGAGGCGCCCTGGCTCTCCGCCGCCCCCGCCCAGGCCCACCGGACGGAGGGGGGAGAGGAGAAAAAGAAGGTGCTGGTGCTGGGCTCCGGCCCCATCCGCATCGGCCAGGGCATCGAGT
>ERZ1643247.1727-NODE-1727-length-18963-cov-110.498678_pt1 | contig 18963 bp, 17 predicted proteins | sample MGYA00579264_ERZ1643247 | MGnify/ENA primary metagenome ERZ1643247 (study PRJEB29033, sample SAMEA4952262) | chicken gut metagenome | biome: Broiler Chicken; feature: Gastrointestinal Tract; material: Caecum | place: Ireland | collected 2018 | study: Broiler... | reverse complement strand
ACAGGTGATTTCCAAAACACCGGACAGGCGCTTTCAGCGCACTGGTATATCCAATCTGTATGACACTTACGGAATGAGGAGGCAAAACAATCGAGACTTTATCTGAGATCAGGCCAAGATCTTTTTCCAGAATATTTACTTCTTCATGTTGAACGTCATTATAAGATTCTGTACTGTTGCCTGTGATATAGAATTGTTTTGCTTTTCCTTTTACACCAGATATTTTTAACTGGAGGGTCTGGGAGCTTTCAGGGTCTTTATTCACTGCGGCAACAGCAATTCCGGATCTGTCAGACCATCTGGTTGCCAAGACATCTAATGCAGGAAGGGATATCTGCTGAAGGTCTTTGCTTTCTACTTCCATAGAGGGCATATCTTCAGACCATGTGTTTAAAACGATATCTCCCATATAATTGGTATAAAGATCAAAAACATGGTAAGTTGTCCGCAGGACGATACCCTGGGAATGGGTAAAGATACAGCCTCTGGTATTGACGGCAGGAGCATAGTTTGCCATGCCTACAATGTCACAATTCCTGTTTAATTCATTTAAGAAACAGGCAGTAAACACAGCATCTGCCATGGTATACTTTGTATTGTCATCATTTTTATCTCTGGGGTAGAGATATTCTTCCTTTGTGATACCTTGTTGTATAGTATGTACATTCGGATGATACCAGCCTCTCAGATTCCACTCATCAAAAGCAATTCTAATTTTTTTCTCCAGATCCATTGCAGTCAGCAATCCCCGGATTTTTTCTATGGAATGTCCGATCCTATGGGTGTAAGCCATACATTGCTCATAGTCGGCATAGTCGTTTGTTTGGTTAATAGGATCCCAGTATTGATGAATGGAGATCCAGTCCAGAAAGTCCCCGGCTTCTGTAAGAAGGCGGATATTCCAGTCCAGATCTGTAAGGGCAGCGGCAGATAGCTGGGTGAGCGGATCCACATGCTTGATCATTTTTGCGGATTCTTTTACCAGTCTGCTCCACTCTACGGAGTCCTTGGCTCCGATTTCCCAGAATCCATAGTTTTCATTGCCGATACTCCAGTATTTTACCTGATGGGGATCAGAAAAGCCGTTTTCTATACGCCATTTTGCGTATTTTCCTTCTGCAGCAAGATTGCAGTATTCTACCCAGTCACTCATTTCTTCTGCGGTTCCTGTTCCGGCATTTGTGCAGATATATGGTTCACAGTGAAGCTTTCTGCAAAGCTTAATATATTCATCAGTGCCAAAAGTATTTGGATCCTCCACACGCCAGGCCTTGTCGAAAAAGGGAGTCCTTTTGGCGCCTACAGCCTCTTTCCAGTGATAGGAAGAAACAAAGCAGCCGCCGGGCCAGCGCAGAACAGGAATTTTAATCTTCCTGAGAGCATCGAGAACATCTGTACGGAATCCGTCTTCATCGGAAAATGGGGAAGCCGGATCATAAATCCCGCCGTAAATCTGCCGATGAAAGTGTTCTATAAAATGACCGTAGAGCATAGGGCTTCGGTGTCCAATTTCATGTTTCACATTTCCGTGTAAGATCATAGCATTTTACCTCCGTTTTTTCTTTATAAACTGATAGTAGATACCAAAAGAAAACTTGTCAATGTGTTTCCAGATATAAGATACAACTTTCGAGTATTATGAAAATTGGTGTGGTAAAGATATACAAAATTAGAGGTTATAAGTTGTATAAAACCACAAATATAAAAAATAAATAAAAATATCTTGCAATTTAAAGAAAATATGGTATATTTACCTTAACAAGATTACTGATCATATCAGAGATAATATTAAAAAACAGATAAGGAGAAAATATGCGGGAAGAGGAGTTTATCGATATTCTTAAAAGAGAACTTATGCCTGCCCTGGGCTGTACAGAACCGATAGCCATTGCTTATGCATCTGCAAAAGCACGGGCAGTTCTCGGAAGACTGCCGGATATGGTCTCGATAAAAGTCAGCAGCAATATTTTAAAAAACGCTATGGGCGTAGGCATTCCGGGAACTCATATGGTGGGGCTGGAAATAGCAGCGGCGCTGGGAGTGATCGGAGGTGACAGTGAAGCTATTTTAGAAGTACTCCACAAGATCACAAAAGCGGATATACAGAATGCGAAAGATTATGTAAAAGATCATGTAAAGGTTTCTTTAAAGGATACAGAGAAGAAGTTATACATAGAAGTAGAAGCTCGTACATCAGATGACTCGGCACAAGTGATCATTGAAGACAGTCATACAAACATAACAAGGATCCAGCATGGCGCGTTTACCATTTTTGAAAAAAGTCATTGTCGTGATATTGGTGAAACCGGACACGGGAATAGCTCTATCAGTGTGGAGGAGATATATCACTTCATAGAAAATGTAAATGCAGAGAAACTGGGCTTTTTGAAAGAGACAATTTCTTTGAATTGGGATATCGCACAAGAAGGTATATCCGGAGAATACGGATTAGGCGTAGGCAGGAGTATCTACGAATCGCAAATATCCGGCGGACAGGAATATCGGCCGAATACCCAGGAATATGCGGCTGCTTTAACCGCTGCCGCGGCAGATGCCAGAATGGCGGGATGTAAACTTCCGGTGATGACGGTCTGTGGAAGCGGCAATCAGGGAATTACTGCAACCGTTCCGGTGATCGCGGTAGCCAGAAAGGAAAAATATAGTGAGGAATTGCTGTATAAAGCGGTCGCTCTTAGCTGCCTGATCACCACACATGTGAAGAAATATATCGGAAAACTATCTCCCTTATGCGGTTGTGGAATGGGATCCTCCATCGGAGTATGCTGCGCGTTGATTTATATGCGGGGTGGAACTCTTGAGCAGATTAAAAGCGGCATTAAAAATATGATTGCTGATGTTTCCGGGATTATCTGTGATGGAGCAAAAAGCGGATGTGCTTTAAAAATTGCGACAGTAGTATCCAGCGCTTTTCAATGCGCAGTGCTGGCTCTTAGAAACAGCAGTGTCGGCGAATTAGACGGGATCGTATCAGACAATGTGGAAACTACGATACGTAATCTGGGAGAACTTGGCAATAAAGGTATGTGTAATACAGATAAAGTCATTTTAAATATGATGGTCTGCAAATAATAAAAAGGCTGCAGGAAGCAGCAGAACGGAGGAAATTATGGACAAAAGAACCAGAGTATTGAATGCGATGAATCAGAAGGAGGTGGATCATGTACCTGTAGGATTTTGGTTCCATTTTGCAGGAGAAGAAGCTGTAGGTGATGAGTGTGTGAAGGCGCATTTGAAATATTATAAAGAAACAGATCTGGATTTTGTAAAAATCATGTGCGACAATTATTTCCCGTATCCGTTACCAGGCAAAATGGAAAGGCCTGAAGATTGGCGAAACCTGAAGCCGTTGGATCCCAGCCACCCTTTCATTGCAGAGCAGGTAGAGCGGGCAAAAAAGATAGTGGCGGCCATAGGTGAAGAAAGATGTGTATTTTATAATGTGTTCGCCCCCTTTTCTTCTATCCGTTTCGGAGCAGAGGCTGTGGGCATGACAGATCAGGATATTATGGATCAGATCCGGGAAGATAAAAATTCTTTAATGTATGCATTAGATGTGATTGCTCAGACAAATGCAATGCTTGCGGAATTACTGATCACGGAAGCCGGCTGTGATGGCATTTACTATTGTGTACAGGGAGGAGAGTATGACAGGTTTACTCCTGAAGAATATAGAAAGATCATTACTCCAAGCGATTTATATGTTATCGAACATGCGAATAGATTTTCTGATAACAATATCATCCACATGTGCGGCTGGGCAGGAAACAGAAATCAACTGGAAGTATGGAAGGACTATCCGGCAAAGGTTATTAACTGGGCGGTTTATGTAGAGGGAATGAGTCTGGAAGAAGGACGTTTATATTTCCAGGGGAAAACATCACTGGGAGGATTTGAAACCCATTGGGATGAGCATATACAGCAGGGAATTATTTATACAGGTACCAAAGAGGAATTGCAGGAGTATACAAAAAATCTGATCCTGGATCACGGAAAACTGGGGCTTATGTTGGGAGGTGACTGTACGATTGACTCCAGAATAGATTGGGAAAGAATCAGATGGATTGTAGAAGCGGCAAGGACGATTTAATAATAGGAGGAAGAAAGGTATGAAAAACAAATGGAAAAAAGTTGTAGCATTGGGTGTAACTTCTTCTGTGATCTTAGGAATGACTGCCTGCGGAGGATCTGGTGAAGGAAGTACTGGAGAGAGCGGAAGTAAGGACAGCAAAGATGGGATTACACTGACTTTCTGGAATGCATTTACCAGTACGGATGGTGATGTCCTAAAGAAAATCGTAGAAAAGTATAATAAAGAAAATGATAAAGGTATAACCATTGAAATGGACGTGATGCCATGGGATAATCTACAGGAAAAATTACCAGTAGCTATTGCTTCCGGAGATGCTCCAGACTTTGTTTTAATGAGTTCTAATTATATGCCTCCGTATTTGGAATCCGAAAGTTTCCAGGATATGAGTGATTTTTGGGACTATGAAGGTGTAGATAAAAATAATTTTGAACAGAATGTAGTAGATATGCTGCAATATGATGGAAAACAGTTGGGTATACCGATGCAGGTGATTACGCATTACTTGTTCTGGGATAAAGATTTGTTCGAAGCAGCAGGTATTGATCCTGAAACACCTCCCACAACTTTGGAACAGGTAGCGGAATACGCAGAAAAATTGACGGATACCAGTAAAAATCAATATGGATTTGCATTGGGACATAATAATACAAATACTATTTTAGAGACAATGATGGCATTTGGCGGTACTATCGCTGATGAGTCAGAAACTACAGCTACACTTAACAGTGCAGAAAATGTGCAGGCTTTTGAATGGTTGGATACAGTAGGTAAATACTCTCCATCGGATGTTGATGATAATACATACATCAGTGGACAGGTGGCGATGTATATCAATGGACCGTGGATCATCAAAGGACTTAGGGATAATGAAATTAATTTTGGTGTGACTGCAATTCCTCCGGTTACCGAGGGAGGAGATCCAGCGGCGCAGCTTGTTCCTGTAGGATTTTCTATTCCCAAGACCACAACAGAGGAACATAAACAAGCCGTATATGATTTTGTAAGTTATTGGAATACAACAGAAATATGCAAGAAATGGACCTTAGAATGCGGAACACCTCCATATTTGATTTCTGCTCAGGAAGATCCCGAAATCGCGGATGATGAAATTACTAATATTCTTTCAGAGCCATTGTCCTATGCAGAAGTTATTATGAAGTATAAAGGAACTACTCAGGCGGGAAATGATGCATTAAATCCGGCTATGGAAGAAATTGCAGGGGGAGCAGATGTCCAAACCACATTGGATAAATATAACGATACAGTACAGTCAATCTTAAATTAATCAGGAAAGGGCCGTTGTGTAAAGCGGCCCTTTTCAATAAGGGAGAATGCTTATGGATAGTAGAATAAATTTGTGGGGACGATTCAGAAGGTACTGGCTGGGTAAGAAAAGAATAGGATATTTGTTTATCTTTCCTTCGGTTTTTATTTTATTCGTTTTTACCATCATACCGCTGATCAGCTCATTTTTTATCAGCTTTACAAATTTAAATATTTTTTTAGGACAGCCTGATTTTACAGGAATAGAAAATTTTGTGCGTTCTATAACTGATGAAAGGGTAATAAATGCATTTAAAAACACATTTATTTATGTGGTTATTTCTATACCTATCCAGATGATACTAGCTTTGGTTTTGGCTTATTGGTTAAGCGGAGAAAGTAAATTCTGCAAACTGTGCAGAAGTGTTTATTATATACCAGTATTATGCTCATTTACAGCTATCGGAATTCTTTTTTCTTTGATGATGAATTCTACAGTGGGATTTATTCCATATATTATTTCATTGTTCAATGGCGGGCAGGCTGTGGCCTTACTTGATGATCCGCATTGGGCTATGCCGATTATCATATTTATTTCTGTTTGGAAACAATTTGGAAAAACCCTGATTATTCTTGTGGCTGGAATCAATGATATTCCGCAGACGTATTTTGAAGCGTCTACAATAGATGGGGCTTCCAAGAGACAGCAATTTTTTTCTGTTATGCTGCCGCTTTTAATGCCTAGCATAAATTTTACATTATTAACTAATATTATCGCAGCATTCCAGGTCTTTGATGTGGTCTATGTTACAACTGGAGGAGGACCCTTGTTTAAGACTGAAACAATTGTTCAGTATATTTATCAAAGAGGATTTTCTCCTTCTTATGAACTAGGATATGCTTCTGCACTTAGTGTAGAACTGTTTGTGATTATAGCAATTGTTGTATTTATTTTTAAAGGTATTATTGATAAAAAAATCCGTAATACCTATGACTAAAATAATAGGGATAATTAGATTGCAGATAGGAGTGCGGTGCATGAAAAAAATTAAGATTTCAAATATAATAAAGGTCATTATTTGTGTGGGAATTCTTTTTTTGATAATATTTCCATTTGCTTGGCTGGTAATGTCAACTTTTAAACTCAATAAAGATATTGTAAAATGGCCGCCGACGTTTTTTCCGGAAACCTATACATTAAAAAATTATTTCCAGGTTTTTGAAAGAATAGAAATGGCTAATTATATAAAAAATACGGTTATTTTTGCTGGAGCAGTAGCTATATTTTCAGCATTATTTGATTCAATGGCAGGATATGCTTTTGCCAGATTAGATTTTAGAGGAAAAGAGATTATTTTCAATATTGTTATTTTGACAATGTTGATTCCGTTTCAGATTATCATGATACCTCTTTTTATTGAGACTAGTATCATGGGAATCATCAATACCTACGCGGGCCTCATTATACCGAGAATGGCATCTGCATACGGAATTTTCTTTATGCGGTCCTTTTTTACAGGGCTGCCGAGAGAATTGGAAGAAGCGGCAAGAATCGATGGAATGGGAGAGATTGGGATTTATTCCAAAATTATGCTGCCTCTGTGTAAACCAGCACTGATCACATTTTTTATTTTTGTATTAACCAGCAACTGGAATGATTTGTTATATCCGTTGATGATGACAAATTCCACAGATATGAGAACATTGGCGGCAGGTCTGGCATTGTTTGTAGGTGAGGGAGTCCGGGAAACGGGGCCTGCTTTAGCAGGAGCTTTTATATCCATGCTTCCGCTTTTGGTATTGTATTGTTTTGCTCAGAAGTATTTTGTGGCAGGAATTGCTGTATCTGGTATGAAAGAATAAGGATTATAAAGGAGAAAATCATATGAACTCATTTGAATTTCAATTTGCAACAAAAATGATCTTCGGAAAGGATGAAGAATCATGTGTAGGAGAAGAGATCAAGAACTTCGGAGGTTCGCGGGTATTACTGGTTTACGGAGGAAAATCCATTAAAAAAAGCGGACTATATGATAAGGTGATGGAGAGTTTAGAAGCATCTGGGCTTTGGATCAAAGAATTGCCGGGGGTGGTCCCAAATCCGAGAGTGTCTCTGGTAAGAGAAGGGATTGAAATCTGCCGGACAGAAAAAATTGACTTTTTGCTGGCTGTAGGAGGCGGAAGTGTTATTGATACCTGTAAAGCCATATCTTTCGGTGTGTTTTATGAGGGAGACGTGTGGGATCTGATCACCGGAAAGGCACAGCCGGGAAAAGAAAGAATCCCGGTTGCAGATATATTGACACTTCCTGCAGCAGGAAGTGAAGGAAGCGATAGCTGTGTGATCTCCGATGAGACTATTTCTGTGAAAGCAGGATTTGGCTCTCCTCTGATGCGACCGGTCTTCTCAATCATGAATCCGGAGTTGACCTATACTCTGCCTGCCTATCAAACCGCCTGTGGGGGAATGGATATTATGGCACATGCAATGGAGCGGTATTTTTCTCATACTGAGGGCGTAGAGACTACCGACAGAATGGCAGAGGGGATTTTGAAAACTATGATCCATAATCTTCCCATTGTCTTAAAAAATCCGGAGGACTATACAGCCAGATCGGAGATCATGCTTTGCGGAACATTTGCGCAAAATGATATGACAGGTATTGGAAGGGAACAGGACTGGTTTAATCATGGACTGGAGCATCAGATCAGCGGATTTTATGATTTAGCCCATGGGGCAGGACTGGGAATATCTTTTCCAGCCTGGCTGGAATTTCTCAGTGATAAAAAGGAGTGTATAGAGAAACTGGCCCAATATGCTGTAAGGGTGTGGAATGTAGAAATGGACTTCCTGCATCCTGAAAAAACAGCAAAAGAAGGAGCCGGCAGACTTCGGGAATTTGTCAGAAAGGCCGGACTTCCGCTGACTCTAAAAGAAGCGGGGATTGGTACGGAACGTTTTGAAGAGATTGCGGATCGCATGACAGATAACGGAACCCATACCTGCGGAGCATTTTATCCAATGAGCAGACAGGATATCTTAGATTTACTGAAGCTGATGAAATAGAAATTGTAAAATTTACCAGGTATGATATGATATTGTTATAACTCGGCTAGAAAGAATGACCGAATATAGATAAAAGATAAAGGGGAATAAAAAATGGAAGTAACAGCAATGGGATTTACTCCCATAAAGAAAGAGACCCTGACAACACAGATACATGACAAAATCCTGGAAATGATCATTCAGAACGCTTCAGAAAAGAACCTGGTATTAAACGAAAAACGATTAGTAGAACTCTTTGGCGTAAGTAAAGCGCCTGTGCGGGAAGCTCTTATCCGGCTGTGCAGCGAAGGCGTTTTAAGGAGCATTCCAAGGTATGGGTATGTAGTGGTGCAAATGGACGAAAAAGATGCGAAGGATGTGTTGCAGACAAGGGTTATTTTGGAACTGGAATCTATGAAGCTCGCTTTTGAGGATATTGTGGAAAATCATCTGGAAGAGATTAAAGAACAAATTGACAAAGCGTCTGTACCCAGGAGCGATGAAATGAATGTGTGGGACGTGTGGGAGGATAATCAGGAATTTCATACATTACTGGCATCCTATTCAGGAAATCAGGTCCTGATCCGTTTTTTGAAAGAATGTATGGGGATCCAGAAAAGGATTTATGCCCAAAATTCCTGGAATAAAAGGAGGAGTATGTGCGACAGGATTGATAGCGAGCCTCATAGAGGCATTTATCAGGCTTTATCAGAAAAAAATCTGGAAAAAACCTTGGATTTGTTGAAAAAAGATGTGATATCAGTTGCAGAAATGAATTAAAGGTCTCAGTATTATGTAATAAGCATGGGAATATTAAATATTCCTGTGCTTATTTTACGTAATACACTGGTCGGGCGTCCAACCTGCTTGCACGGGCGGGCATCCGATGGGCAAATAGGTTAATCCTTTTTGTATATTCATTCGTTATATATTTTAGAAGGGAGGCCTGATACCGTTGAATGATAATAAGCTGATCTTACAGATCCAGCGTGGCAGCAGGCGGTGTGCGGATGTATTAGTAGAACGATATGATTCCTCTATCCTCCGTTATTGTTCTTGGCACTGCTATAATGCAGACCGGGCTGAGGATTTAACCCAGGAAACCTTTTTAAGGGTGTTCCGGGATATTTACGTGTATGAACAAAAGTGGACTTTCCTTCACAGTACCGCTGGACAGAGGGATGGACCTTTATTACCGCAGATTTTGTAAGTCAGTGCGGAGTGGTCCTCGCGATTTTTCTTGCTATTGGGATCGCGCCTGTGTTTTGCGGGGAATGGCACGATCATACAAAGGCCCTTATCGCAACAACAAAAAACGGGTGGAAGAAAATAGCCGGAATCAAAGTGATGGCTGCATTTTTGTTTACTTTAGAATTGTTTGGGGTCGTTACGTCCACTTCTGTTTTCCTTCAGATGGTGTTTTTGGGGACAGAAGGGTGGGATATGCCAATACAGTGCATAAAAATCCTGGCAGCTGCGCCCTGGAATGTATTACAGGCGGAAATATATGAATACGTCTATCTCCTGCCGGCAGCGCTTGGATATACCGGCATTGTTTTGCTGTGCTCAGCGCTTACAAAATCCAATTATGTTTCTCTTCTGATCAGCCTGGCCATTATTTTTGTGCCAATGGCAGTTTCACAGTTTCTTCCCCTGTGGGGGCAAAAATTGCTGGATCTCATTCCTTTTGTAGGGAGCTCAGCAGATATTTTCCGGACAAATACATATCGCTTGTTTGGAGTAAGGATCTGGTCGCCATATCTGCTGATTACGGTGCCGATAATTTTAGGGATGATCTCCCTGCCTTTTGCAGTTTGTTTCTGGGCAAAAAGGGCAAAGAATTAATAATAGGACAGACGTAGAGAGTTCTCAAATATTTAGGATAAGCATAGGAATATTAAGGGTTTCTATGCTTATTTTTTTGACAAGAAAATATAAAAGATATTACACTTTGTAACGAATATCTTAAATATTATGAAGTTCATGAAATTTCCAGCAAAAGAATCTGCTGCATGATATACTATCTGAAGAGAGAATATTGAAGTTCAGACTACAAAAAAAGATATAAATTAAGAATTGGGAGTTTTCATTGATGGATGAGAAGATAGAGAAGGCTATGGAGCAGATCGTAGAAGAAACCTTAAAGGATCAGCCCCAGTGGGAAGCCGATTACAGAAAGCAGAGAGAAGAGGCGGAAGGGGAAAAAAGGTCAGAAGCAGAAGAAATGTCCAAGGCAGAGGGCATAGAACAGAAAGAGGAAGCAGACGGGGATAAAAGGAAAATCCTGAAATGGATAAAGGAAAAATATTTTGTTCTTTTCAAAGGAAAAAGGTGGGAGAAGGAAAAGATTTTTACAGCAGCAGGTATCACAGCAGGGGTCCTGGCCATCGTTTATTTCTGCGGGGTCTGGTATTACAGCGGCAGGCTTTTTGAGGGGACCAGGATCGGTTCTGTCAGCTGCGGGAATATGCCCCCGGAGGAAGCGGAACAGGCTATAAAGGAGCAGGTAGAGAATTATTCTGTGGAGATCGTTTTTAAAGACAGTACAGAAGAAGTCCAAGGCAAGGATATCGGTTATACATATCAATCGGATAATAAGGCTCAGGCGGTTCTGGAGGAACAGAATGCTTTTTTCTGGCCAAAAGGATTGTTTAAAGGAGAGACTTATCCTGCTGGTTATACAGCGTCTGTTGACGAGAAAAAACTCAGAGAGAAGCTGCTGTCTTTTCCAAGTATGCAAAAAGAGAATATGACTCCTGCCAAAGACGCCTATATTGCCTTTGAAGACAATCAGTTTGTCATAAAGAAAGAGACCCAGGGAACGGTGATCGATGAAAACCTGTTTCTGGAAAAGGTGAAGGCCGGGATAGAAAAACGGAAGAAAAAAATTTCAGCAGCAGAAGAAGGGGTATATGCAGTTCCCGCAGTTCTTCAGAATGATGAGAAGCTGAAGAAGCAGCAGCAAGTCTGGAACGGCTGCGCCCAAGTGACCGTGGATTATCTTTTCGGAGATAAGCAGGAGGTTTTGGATGGAATGCAGGTGAAGGACTGGTTTACTTATGATGAAGCGGGAAATTACGTGGAAGATCCGGATGGTCTGATGGCTAATATCCAGGCTTATGTTGCAGAACTGGCGGCAAAGTATGATACTCTGGGGCGGGACAGAGTGATCAAAAGTACCGCCACAGGAGAAAATGTAACCGTTCAGGGAGGAGACTATGGTTTTCTCATAGACCAGGAGGAAGAAAGCCGGCAGCTTCTGGCGGATATCCAGAACCATGTAAATACTCAGAGAGAGCCGGTATATGCCAAAAGAGGCGTGGTGTACGGGGCAAATGATGTGGGAAATACATACGTGGAGGTAGACCTTACCCAGCAGCATCTGTGGTACTATAAAGAAGGAAAGCTGCTGATGGATTCGGATTTTGTGTCTGGCACCTTTTATAATTATGAACGGAGAACACCGGGAGGCACTTATTATCTGAAATATAAACAGAGAGATCAGGTCCTCCGTCCGGCGCCAAATCCTGATGGCAGCTATGACTATGAATCCCCGGTAGATTACTGGATGCCTTTTAACGGAGGGATCGGTTTTCATGACGCGGACTGGCGGTGGTATTTTGGAGGGAGCATTTATCTGTATAATGGTTCCCATGGGTGTATAAACCTTCCCGTATCTTTTGCCGGAGAGTTTTACGAAAACCTGGAGGCTGGCTGTCCTATTATCTGCTTTTACAGATAATTTACTTGCAACTGCCGTCTGCCTGTAGTATAATGAAACAAGAGTTGGAGACAAGAGCAGAGGCCGTTTGGACGGCTTTATGGTCTTGTCTTTTTCCGTAAAAGCCTTATAAACAGCAAAGGAATGACTGGAATGAACCATAAGATGATGGAAGTCTTTGAGGACTGTCCGGTGATCGCGGCAGTCAAGGATGAAGAGGGACTGAAAAAGTGTCTGGAATCGGAGATCCCTGTTGTTTTTGTTTTGTATGGAGATATCTGCAATATCGGGGAGATCGTGGGACGACTGAAAAAGGCGGGAAAGATGGTGATCATCCATCTGGATCTTATTACCGGTCTGAGCAGCAAGGAGATAGCAGTAGACTTTCTCAAGTCGGTTACCCATGCGGATGGTATTATCTCTACAAAACCGGCGATCATCCGAAAAGCGAAGGAAGAAGGCATGTTTGCCATCATGCGCTTTTTCGTGATCGATTCCATTGCCTTTGAGAGTATTGAGAAACAGACAGAAAATGTCCGGCCGGATATGATCGAGGTCCTGCCCGGGGTAATGCCGAAGATCATTAAAAGGATCTGCCGTCAGAGCAGAGTGCCGGTGATCGCCGGAGGACTGATCGCTGATAAAGAAGATATTATGGGCGCTCTGGGGGCCGGGGCCATCTCAATTTCAACAACTAACCAGAAAGTATGGTTTATGTAACAAAATATTTTACGCAGGAGAATGGAGACAGTGCGGATACAGGTGAAAAACTCACCGGTATTTGTGCTGTCTTTTTCTATAAATGAAAGGAGAAGCAGATATGTATGATGTAGTGATCATTGGCGCAGGGGTTACCGGAAGCGCTGTGGCCAGGGAATTATCCAGATACCAGATGAATGTGCTGGTTTTGGAGAGGGAGGAAGATGTGTGCTGCGGAACTTCAAAAGCCAACAGCGCCATTGTCCATGCTGGATTTGACGCAGCGCCCGGTTCTATGAAAGCGATCATGAATGTAAAGGGCAGCAAAAAGATGAAAGCTCTGTCAGAGGAACTGGATTTTCCTTATAAGCAGAATGGATCCCTGGTACTTTGTTTCCAGGAGGAGGATCTTCCAAAACTGGAGGAATTAAAGGCCAGAGGAGAGAAAAACGGCGTAGAAGGTCTGGAAATCGTTACAGGACAAAGGATCTGGGAGATCGAGCCTAACCTTTCTCCTGATGTAAAAGCGCTGCTCTATGCCCCTACAGGCGGAATCGTATGTCCTTTTAAACTGACCATTGCTATGGCGGAGAACGCCAATGTAAATGGTGTGGAGTTTTCTTTTGATACTTGTGTAGAGGATATCCAGGCTATAGAAGGAGGCTACAGGATCACTACAGGAAAAGGCGTATTTGAAACAAAATGTGTGGTCAATGCCGCAGGAGTTTATGCGGATGTATGGAATAATAAGGTAAGTGAAAGAAAGCTTTCTATTACGCCAAGAAAGGGAGAATACTGTCTTCTGGATAAAAAGGTGGGAGATTTTGTGTCTCATACGGTTTTCCAGCTTCCTACAAAAATGGGAAAAGGCGTGCTGATCACGCCTACTGTCCATGGAAATCTGCTGGTAGGTCCTACCGCAGAGGATATTGAAGATAAGGAAGGTGTAAATACTACTGCACAGGGACTGGAAAAGGTAGCTTCCCAGGCAAGGCTCAGCGCAGGAGAAGTTCCTCTGAGAATGGTCATTACTTCCTTTGCCGGGCTGCGGGCTACGGAAAAAGGAGAGGATTTTGTTCTTGGAGAGGCTCCTGACGCGCCGGGGTTCTTTAATGCGGCGGGAATTGAATCTCCGGGACTTTCCAGCGCTCCTGCCATTGGAGAATATCTGGCGGAGATGATTGCGGATAAGCTTCAGGCCCGGAAGAAGGATAACTTTATTGCAAAAAGAGAGGATATTCCCTGTGTGGCAGAGTCTTCACCTGAAGAGATACAGGCCCTGATCGCAAAAGATCCCGCCTATGGAAATGTGATCTGCCGCTGTGAGACCGTAACAGAAGGGGAGATCATCAACGCCATCCGCAGGCCCCTGGGAGCCAGATCCCTGGATGGGGTGAAGAGACGTACCAGAGCAGGGATGGGAAGGTGTCAGGCAGGTTTCTGTTCACCCAGGACCATGGAGATCCTGGCCAGAGAGCTGCGGGTATCCCCTCTTACCCTGACAAAGGCAGGAGGAAATTCCAGGCTTCTTACAGGTGAAAAGTAGAAATATAGGGGAAAGGGACATAGATATGAAGAATACATATGATTTGATCATCGTAGGCGGAGGCCCTGCAGGACTGGCAGCAGGGATCCAGGCAAAAAAGGCAGGTGTGGAGAATCTTCTGATACTGGAGAGAGATCATGAGCTGGGAGGTATCCTGAACCAGTGCATCCATAATGGATTTGGTCTTCACACTTTCAAGGAAGAACTGACGGGGCCGGAATATGCCCAGCGTTATATCGATCAGGCCATGGAACTGTCTATTCCATACAAATTGAATACCATGGTGCTGGATATTGCCCGGGATGGAAAAGAGAAGGTCGTTACCATAATGAACCGGGAAGATGGACTGGTCTTTCTTCGGACCAAGGCAGTGATCCTGGCTATGGGATGCAGGGAGAGACCAAGGGGAGCTCTGAATATTCCCGGATACCGCCCAGCAGGTATTTATACTGCAGGAACCGCTCAGAGACTGGTGAATATGGAAGGTTATATGCCCGGCAGGGAAGTGGTGATCCTGGGTTCCGGAGATATTGGCCTGATCATGGCCAGAAGGATGACTCTGGAGGGAGCCAAGGTAAAAGTAGTGGCAGAGCTGATGCCTTATTCCGGCGGTCTCCAGAGAAATATTGTTCAGTGCCTGGAGGATTTCCATATCCCCTTAAAACTCAGTCATACAGTGGTAGATATCCAGGGAAAAGAAAGGGTGACAGGGATCACCATTGCCCAGGTAGACGAAAACAGAAAGCCAATACCAGGAACGGAAGAATTTTATTCCTGCGATACCCTTTTGCTGTCCTGCGGTCTGATACCGGAAAATGAACTGTCTTCTAAACTGGGAGCTCAGCTTTCACCTGTAACCTCAGGCCCGGTGGTGAATGAGAGCCTGGAAACCAGTGTAGAAGGAGTCTTTGCCTGTGGAAATGTCCTCCATGTACATGATCTGGTGGACTATGTGTCTGAGGAAGCAGGAAGGGCCGGCATCCATGCGGCAGGGTATATCAAAAACTGGAAGAAACAGCAGGAAAGGGAAGAGAAAGAAACGGTGATCCGGATCCAGACGGAGGGCGGGATCCGGTACAGTGTTCCTCAGCTTATCCGGCCGGCACATATGGAAGATCAGGTAACCCTGCGCTTCCGGGTCGGGAGTGTATTTAAAGATGTATATGTCAGCGTATACCGGGGAGAAGAGAGGATCGTCCACAAAAAAAGGAAGAAAATGGCTCCCGGGGAGATGGAACAAATCGTGCTGAAAAAATCAGATTTGACAGCAGCAGGCGGATTGGATAAAATTGTGATGAAAGTGGAGGAAGCATGATGACAGAAACAAGAGAACTGATCTGTATAAACTGTCCTTTGGGCTGCGGACTGACAGTGACTGTGAAGGACGGAGAAGCCATAAAGGTTGAAGGCAATACCTGCCCAAAAGGAGAAGCCTACGGAAAGAAGGAAGTGACGGATCCCACCAGGATCGTAACTTCCACAGTAAGAGTTTCAGGAGGCGTCCTTCCTGTAGTTTCTGTAAAGACTGCCTCCGATATCCCAAAAGAAAAGATCATGGACTGTGCGAGAGTTTTAAAGAACGTTAAGATCCAGGCGCCGGTAGCGGCGGGAGATGTTGTCTTAGAAGATGTATGCGGTACAGGGGTTTCTGTGATCGCTACAAAGAATGTATCTGCGGCCTGAGATTCGGACAGGACATAAGGACAAAGGAGAGATTATGCAGGATATAACAGGGAAAAACAGCGATGGTCTCAAGGAGAAGACTCTTTATCTTCTGGACATGGACGGAACGATCTATAATGAAAATGAGATTTTTGAGGGAACCCTTGATTTTCTCAGTGAGATCAGGAGAAGAGGGGGAGAATATATTTTTATCACCAATAATTCTTCAAAATCTGTGGCAGACTATGTGGAGAAGGTAAGAGCTATGGGGATCCAGGCGGATCAGGAAAATTTTTATACGTCCAGCCAGGCCACTGCCATGTATATTAAGGAAAATTATCCGGGACAGAGAGTTTACTGTATGGGAACCCGCTCTCTGGTGGAAGAACTCCGCCAGGAAGGGATTGATGTAGTCACAGAAGTAGATGACAGAGCTACGGTTGTCCTGATCGGATTTGACACAGAGAATACCTCAGAAAAAATACGAAATACCTGTATTATGCTGGGAAAGGATGTGGCCTATCTGGCTACCAATCCGGATCTGGTATGTCCGGTAAGTTTCGGCTTTATCCCGGACTGCGGTTCTATGAGCATCATGCTGAAAAATGCTACAGGCAAGGAACCTTTTTTTATAGGAAAGCCGGAGCCTATCATGGTAGACTGTGTGCTTAAGAAATGTAAGAAAAAACCGGTGGAAGCAGTGATCGTAGGAGACCGGCTTTATACGGATATTAAAACAGGAGCCAGGGCCGGGGTAGATACTATCTGCGTATTGTCCGGAGAAGCTACTATGGAGGACATCCGCCAGGGGGAAGTAAAACCGGACTATATTTTTCAGAGTGTGAAAGAAATATATGAAGGGCTGACAGAAGACGAGAGATAAGAACAGGAGAAAAACATGAGATACGAAAATGTAGAGACTGGAATTTTTAAGAAGAGGCCCAACCGTTTTATCGCTCATGTGGAGATCTGTGGCAGGGAAGAAATCTGTCATGTAAAGAATACAGGAAGATGCCGGGAATTACTGATTCCCGGCACCACTGTTTTTGTGAGCAGAAGTTCCAACCCGAACAGAAAGACAAAGTATGATCTCATCGCAGTGCAAAAAGGAGAGCGGCTGATCAATATGGATTCCCAGGCGCCAAATCAGGCGGTAGAAGAGTGGCTGTTGAAAGGAGAACTATTTGGAAAAGATGCGCTTGTAAAAAGAGAGACGGTATACGGAAATTCCAGATTTGATTTCTATATAGAAACAAAAGACAGGAAAATCTTTATGGAAGTAAAGGGAGTGACTCTGGAAGAAGATGGAGCGGTGCGTTTTCCTGATGCGCCTACCCAAAGAGGCGTGAAACATATCCAGGAGCTGTGCCAGTGTATAAAGGACGGATATGAGGCATATATTATGTTTGTCATACAGATGGAAGATGTAAAATATTTCGCGCCTAATGACGTCACTCATCCGGAATTCGGCCAGGCCCTCAGGGAGGCAGAGAAAGAAGGCGTCAAGATCCTGGCCTATGACTGTATCGTAAGAAAAGACTTGATTAATTTGTCAAAACCTGTTAGGGTTTTACTAGTATAACCGTCACTAATTAACTCGACTTTTCAAGAGACAATGTTTCAACCTGTGCTTCTTCATTCGGATCGATTTCATCAAGTCGATATTTCCAGTGATAAACAACAGGGGTATCATTGATCTCTTCAAAATATTTATAGATTCGCTCCACTAGTTCGCTTTTCGTTTTTACACGAATCCCTTTTAACGACTGACGGGTGAGTTTGCTGAAAAATCCTTCCACAAGATTTAGCCAGGAACCATGTTTCGGAGTGAATACAAACTCAAATCTTCCGGGAACACCAGCCAGATATTTTCTCGTTTCCTGGGAAGTATGCACCTGGAGATTATCTAATACTAATCGGATTTTATCCTCTTTAGGATACTTGGAATCCAGCAGCTGAAGGAACTCTATATACTCTTTGCTGCTATGCCGGTCCCTTACAAGTGGAATCGCCTCTCCTGTTTGCAGGTCGATCCCGGCAAGCAGGGAAACAGTTCCAAGACGCTTATATTCATAATCTCTGCGGATTGTTTTGTGATTTTCATCCGGCGGAAGATCCTCCGTTGTATTGGCAATGGCCTGTATGCCTGGTTTCTCATCATAGGAAAGCACATGAGTTACCTGTTCATCCTCAGGAAAAGGCAATAATTGTCCATTTTCGTCAAACTGAAGCGACAACTGCTTATAAACCAGAAGGACATTATGCATCTTCTGGTCAAAGTCAGGATCGCGGTTCTCGCAGTAATACGTGATCTTATTTGGCTTAATTTCCGCTTCTTCAAGTATTGTACGAACCTTTGACTGGCTTATAGTGGAAAGACGTATATGACCGGCTTCCTCAGCAAACTGATGGATATGTTTTGTCAAAAGAGCTCTGGTCCATACTTCAGCGGAATAACCGAGATCTACAGGTTTCTGACATGCAATGTTAATAATCCATGCTTTTTCATCATCTGTGATTTCGGGATTGCGACCACGACCAGGAGCATCAGAGAGGGCATTTTCAACGCCCCCTTCCTTAAACTTTTTTAAGCATAGCATGACACTGCATCGGTTGATACCAACTTTATCAGCAATTTTATCAATCGGTTCTCCATCAGCCTTCAACAAAAGGATCCGTGCTCTGCAAACAGTCTGTGCCTGAATAGTACGGGAACGTGTCTGCAATTCAAGATAAGACCGTTCCTCTGGTGTAAGTGTTATTGTCGTTGCTTTTCTGCCCATGCTATTGCCCTCCATATTTACTATATAGAGATTATATCATAGGCCGACTATATAGTCGAGTTAAATAAAAATGTTTATACTAGCTAATACAAAATAATCAGGAGTCATTATGTTAGAAGAGATAGTAGGACC
>ERZ1643247.1726-NODE-1726-length-18974-cov-4.409218_pt1 | contig 18974 bp, 18 predicted proteins | sample MGYA00579264_ERZ1643247 | MGnify/ENA primary metagenome ERZ1643247 (study PRJEB29033, sample SAMEA4952262) | chicken gut metagenome | biome: Broiler Chicken; feature: Gastrointestinal Tract; material: Caecum | place: Ireland | collected 2018 | study: Broiler... | reverse complement strand
TCAACCAAAAGACTACATAAAAAGAGACTTAAAAGAATTAAAAGGTGAAGAAAGAGATATACAAGCAGCAATAAACAATACTGTAAATAGAGTTCATCAATCAATGGAAGCATTCATCCATAATATGAACACAATACATTCAAGAGGTGGAAACCAAGTAGTATTTAGCTCAATAAACTATGGAACAGATACATCACCAGAAGGAAGATGCATAATAAGAGAAATGCTACAATCAACATATGAAGGGGTTGGAAATGGAGAAACAGCAATATTCCCAATCCAAATATGGAAGAAGAAAAGAGGAGTAAATTATTTACCAGAAGACCCAAATTACGATTTATATAAATTTGCATGTAAAGTTACAGCAAAAAGATTTTTCCCTAACTTTATTAACTTAGATGCAACATTTAACCAAAATGAAAAATGGAACAAAGATGATCCACATAGATACTACTATGAATGTGCAACAATGGGATGCAGAACAAGAGTATTTGAAGACAGACATGGAGAAAAAACATCTGTAGGAAGAGGAAATTTATCATTCTCAACAATTAACTTACCAGGTTTAGCAATAGAATCTGCATTAGAGGCTCAAGAAAAAACAGGACTTAAATTTGAACTTGGTAGAGGAAGCGACGAGAAGATGACAGAAAAATACAAAAAGACAGTAAAGAAAATCTTCATGGACAAATTAGAGGAATATGCAAATATAACTGCAAAACAATTATATGAAAGATATAGATTCCAATGTACAGCAATAGCAAAACAATTCCCACTACTTATGGCAGGAATGTGGATTGATAGTGAAAAATTAGGACCAAATGATTCAGTTGAACCAGTTTTAAAACATGGAACATTAGGAATTGGATTTATTGGATTAGCAGAATGTTTAACAGCATTAATAGGAAAAAATCATGCTGAATCTGACGAAGCACAAAAATTAGGATTAGAGATAGTTGGAAAATTAAAAGAATTAGTTGGAGACTATTCAGAAAAATATGATTTAAATTATAGTGTATTAGCAACACCAGCAGAAGGACTATCAGGAAGATTTACAAAAATAGATAGAAGAAAATATGGAACAATCTTAGGAGTAACAGATAGAGAATATTATACAAACTCAAACCATGTACCAGTATGGATTAAATGTACAGCAGAACAAAAAGCAAAAATAGAGGCTCCATATCATGACTTAACAAGAGGAGGACATATATTCTACATAGAATTAGATGGAGATGCAACAAAAAATCCAGAAACTATAGAAGCAGTTGTAGATTTAATGGATAAATACAATATGGGATATGGAAGTGTAAACCATACAAGATCAAGATGTATGAATTGTGGATTTGAAAATTCAGATGCAAATTTACATAAATGTCCAAAATGCGGAAGTGAAGAAATAGATACAATACAAAGAATAACAGGATATCTAGTTGGAACAACAAGTAGATGGAATAGTGCAAAATTAGCAGAATTAAATGATAGAGTAACACATAACACAGGAATAAAAGGAGCGTAAAATATTATGAAAATGGCAGGATTTTATGATGAAAGTATATCAAATGGATTAGGATGGAGAGCAGTACTATTTTGTAGTGGCTGCCCACACCATTGCCCTAATTGCCAGAACTTAGAAGCACAAGACTTTAATTATGGACAGGACTTTAATGAAGACGAAATAATAAATAAAATTAAGGAAAATTCAATAATTAAAGGAGTAACATTAAGTGGAGGAGAACCACTATGTATGCAAAATATTGGTGATGAATTGCATTTTGTAAAAAGATTAAAAGAAGAAAAACCAAACCTTAATGTATGGTGCTATACAGGATATACATACGAAGAACTAAAAAATAGAAATGACGAAACAACAAATGAATTACTAAAAAATATAGATGTTCTAGTAGATGGAAGATTTGTAGAAGCTAAAAAAGATCCTGACCTAATGTTTAGAGGCTCAAGCAACCAAAGAGTATTAGACATTCCTAAATGCTTGAAAGAAAATAAAATAGTAGAGGTAAACTTCTAAAAAAACTATTGACAATGCCATGGCAAATAATGTATAATTAATAAGTATTTAGGGAGATATCCCAAAAACCCATACAATAGTTGTAATCACTGGAAGGAGGGGATATTATGTCAGAGGTAAAAGTTAATAATGGAAATATAGAAGATGCCTTAAAAAGATTTAAAAGGCAATGTGCCAGAAATGGTGTTTTACAAGAGGTACGCAAAAGAGAATGCTATGAAAAACCTAGTGTAAAAAGAAAAAAGAAATCAGAGGAAACAAGAAAAAGAAAATTTTAAGAAAAATGGGGCGTGTGTAGCGCCCTTATTTTCTTGCAACAGAAAAATAAAAGGAGTCCGCTTTTGTTCTTATGAAAAAAATAATTACATTTATAAAAAAGCATGACATTATATTTATATTTTTAATCTTGACAATTTTATTATTAAAAGTTACATATAACATAAATATAAATAACAATGATGAATTAATAAATTTCTTAAATATATATAAAATGTCAAATGGTCTAACAATATATCAAGATACTAATGTAATAATAACACCACTGTTTTTCTATTTAGGAGAAATAATTTTAAACATATTTGGAAATAATATTTTAGTATTCAGAACATATAATCTCATATTATCAACAATAATGTACTTACTTTGTTATCAAATATTAAAAACATTAAATGTAAACAAAAGACTTTCAATGTTATATACAATTTTAATTGTGATGTTTACATATGGAATTATTGGAGCTGGTGCTAACTACAATATACTAGCATATATTTTCTTTCAATTAGGAGTTTGGTTAATACTAAAAATGAAAGTCGGAACTAAAAAAGACATATTTCAAGGAATAATATTATTTTTAGTATTCTTTAGTAATCAAAAGTTAGCGGCAGGGTATTTTGCAGCATTAGTAATATATGCACTATGGAATAAAAATCTAAAATCCCTTATAAAAGAATTAGCAGTGACTGCTATTTTAGTAGGAATTTATTTTATATATTTATATACTCAAAATAACTTGTACAACTTTATAAATTATACAATACTTGGCATTAGTGAATTTGGAGCAAGGAATTCAATTTTTAAATCTAGCTTTATAATTAATATAATACCTGTATTATCAGCTGTTTTTACAATTGCAATGTATATTACTTTAGCAAAGCTAATGTCAAAATACGAAAAAGAAAATAGTAAAAAGTATATAAAAGAATTAAAAACTATGCTCATTTTTTCACTTTGCACATTAGTATTAATTATACCAATAGTTAATGTATATCACATGCAATTGGCAAGCGTATTAATTTTAGTTACATTTATGTATGAAATACATTTATTTATATATCCAATAATAAATAATGAAAAGCTGCCGGCAATTACTTCAGCAATTATAGGTATATTGTTAATAATAATGACAATATTAAGTATAAAGGAAATTATAAATTATACTAAAATAGTAAATGAAATACCTATAGATAGTCCACTTTACGGAAGTATAATAGAAGATGACTTACAAAAAGACATAGAAGATGTTACTACATACATAAAAAATTCAGATAAAGAAGTAATAGTATTATCAACTTATGCACCATTTTATTCAATTGTTTTAAGTGATTTAGACAACAATGAATACGATTGGGCTTTAAGGGGAAATCTAGGAACAGAAGGAGAAGAAGGACTAACTTCAAAGGTAAAAAAATTAAAAAACACTCAAATATTATTATACGGTGATGAAGAAAATAGCGAGATTTATCAGTTTGTATTTGATACAGCAAATTACATAAAAGAAAACATGAAATACATAGGAAAAATTCATAGTTTTTCTATATATGAAACCGTAGACTAGGAGGAAAGAATGGAAATTACAAAATTAATAACTAACAAATTTAAAACAAATTTATGTGCATTATTTATAACAGTACCACTTACAGAAGAAACAGTTACAAAAAATGCACTACTTGTATCTGTTCTAAGAAGAGGAACACAAAATCTAAAGACTCAAGAAGATATATCTAAAAAATTAGAAGAAATGTATGGAGCAGGATTTAACTGTGGTGTAGACAAAATAGGGAATTATCATATCCTAAAATTTTATTTAGAAACAATAGATAATAGCTATACATTGGAAAATGAGAATTGACAAACCCTTTTTTATTTGATATTATATTTAATCCATTAATAGAAAATGGAGCTTTTAAAAAAGAATATGTGAATCAAGAAAAAGAAAATCTTACAAAAATTCTATTTTCAAGACAGGACAATAAATCTTTATATGCAAAAGATAGATGTATAGAAGAAATGTTTGAAAATGAGCCATATTCGTTATATAAATATGGTTCACCAGATAAAATAAACGAAATTAATGAGAAGAATCTTTATGAATATTATAAAAAGCTAATTGCTAATAGCAAAATAGACTTATTTATATCTGGTGAAAATATAGAAAATGTAAAAATACCAAATATAGATAGCCATGAATTAGAAAACATAACAATAAAGCATAATGCTCATACAAATCCTAAAATAGTAAAAGAAAATTTAGATGTAACCCAAGGAAAGTTAATAATAGGATTAAATACTCCGGAAGAAGATAAACTTGCTGTGTCTTTATATAATACAATACTTGGTGGAGGAGCAAATTCAAAATTATTCCAAAATGTGCGTGAGAAAGCAAGCTTAGCATATTCTGCAGGTTCATCATATATAAGAAGACAAAATACAATACTAGTTCAAACAGGAATAGAAATAGCAAATTATGATAAAGCTTTAGAAATAATAAAACAGCAAATACAAGAAATGAAAAATGGAAATATAACAAATGATGAATTTAATGCAGCAAAAGAACTTTTAATATCATCAGTTAATTTAATACCAGAGTCAGAAGAAGATACAATTGCCTTCTATTTTGACCAAAGATTATTTGGCGATAATTTAACAATAACAGAGTATGCAGAAAAATTAAAAAATGTAACTATGGAACAAGTTATAGATGTTGCTCAAAAAGTATCGATAGATACAATATATTTTCTAAAGAAGGGGGAATAATATGAAAATCATAGAGAATAAACAAATTAAAGAAAAAGTATATTTAGAGACTCTAGAAAATGGAATGAAAGTAATTATTATTCCTAAAGAACATACAGAAAAGAAGTATATAATCTGGGGTACAAAATTTGGCTCAATAGATAATCATTTTATAGAGCCAACAACAGGAAAAGAAATACAAGTACCAGATGGAGTTGCACATTACTTAGAACATAAAATGTTTGAACAAGAAAATGGAGTAGACAGTTTATATAAACTAATGTCTCTAGGTTTAGATGCAAATGCATATACAACAAATGACCATACTGCATATCTTTTTGGAGGAACAAATAATTTTTATGAAGGATTAGATGAACTAATGGATTATGTACAGCATCCATACTTCACAGATGAAAATGTCGAAAAAGAAAGAGGAATTATTGGTCAAGAAATAGGAAGATATGATGATGAACCAGCATGGAAATTGTATGTAAATATGATGGATTGTTTGTATACTAACAATCCGGTAAAACTAGATATTGCAGGTACAGTTGAATCAATTAGCAAAATAACTAAAGAAACATTATTCTCATGCTATAATACATTCTACCATCCATCAAATATGATATTATGTGTAAGTGGAAATTTTAAGCCAGAACAAATATTAGAAGAAATAAAGAAAAGATTGTTACCAAGAGAAAAAATAGGAGAAATAAAAAGAATATATCCTGAGCATGAATATAAAATAAACAAACCATTTAAAGAACAAAAAATGGATGTTAATATTCCTTTGTTTATAACAGGTTTTAGAGATATATTAGAAAATGAAAATAAAATAATGAAACATATTGCTATTGAAATAATATTAAATAGCTTGATTGGAAAAAGTTCAAAACTATATCAAGAACTTTACAATACAGGACTTTTATTAGGAACACTAGATTTCGATTATGAATTTTCAGATGAATATTCACATGTAATAATAACAGGACAATCAGAAAATCCAGAAAAGGTTAATGAAAAACTATTAGAAGTTTTAACAAATACTACTGTTTCAATAGAAGATTTTGAAAGAAGTAAAAAAGCTTTATATGGAGAATATTTGTCAGAATATGACGATGTAGAAAACATAGGAAGAATGTTTCTTCAAGATGCGGTAAAAGGCATAAATAGTTTAGACTATATTAATGTATTTAAAACAATTAATTTGGAATATGTGAATAAAATACAAAAAGATTTATTTAAAAAAGAAATGTCAGCTTTGTCGATTGTGAGGAAGTAATACTATTTATTGTGTGTTAAATAAAAAATATATGATTTTAATTCCCGGAGCAGGGACGCTCCGTACGGCTCGCTAGCGCTCCCCTTGAATTAAAATCATATATTTTTTATTTGGCTTAATAAATAGTTTTGAAATTTTTCAAAGCAGGGACGCTCCGTACGGCTCGCTAGCGCTCCCCTTGAATTAAAATCATATATTTTTTATTTGTCGAAAAATGTCGACCGAAAAACGACACAAATCAGCAAAACATCGCAAAATAATCTTGACTTTGCTGTAAAAATATGGTATTTTTATAAGTAATAAGAGATTAGGAGTGGTTTTATGTTAGATAGGGAGATAAATGAACTAAGAGAAAAATTAAACAAAGCAATACTAAAGAATGAAGATTATAAAATAATTTATAATATAAGTATACAATTAGATGAATTAATTGCAAGGTACTATAGAGAAAGTAAAGTAAAAGTTGTAAAAGAATAATATAGAAATAAAGGCACAAAATGTAAAAAAATAAGTAAAAATATTGACATTATCTTTAATATATTTTATAATAAATTATAGTATATTAAGAGGAGGAACTATATGAAAGTGAGTAAACTAACAAAGATTATATCTATATTATTGATTGCTATAACAGTATTAAGTGCATTTAGTATGGTTTTAGGAGCAAGTATACCTACTCCATCACAACCAGCCAATATGGACCCTGTAAATAATGTTATTGGTAACGTAATTTTCGTTATACAAGCAATTGCTTTTGCAGCTGCAGTTATTATGCTTATATTCGTAGGTATTAAATTTATTACAGCATCTCCAGAAGGAAAAGCAGAAATAAAGAAAATAGCAATTATATATATAGTTGGTGCAATTTTATTATTTGCTGCAACAGGAATCCTAGAAATCATAAAAGGACTTGCTGCAAACGTAAGTGCATAATTAGAAAAGTTAACAAGAAAAAATATAAAAAGACAAGCATGCCGCTTGTCTTTTAAATTTTTCCATTTTCTTTCATCCAATAAATAGTATCAACCATAGTTTCTTTAAAATCCCTTGGAGAATATCCAAGTTCTTTTTTGGCCTTTTCAATAGAAAAATTAGCATTAGTACCAGTGGTATAAACAGAATATGAAGTAAATAATGGTTTTTGTTTTACTATTTTGTAATAAACTTCAGATAAAGCACCTGTTGCATAAGCAAACCATCTTGCTAATTTGAATTTAGGGGCAGGAACATTTGTAACATCTTGAACATATTTAATTAATTCTTCAATACTAACATAGTGACCAGCTAATATATAACATTCACCAGGGGTTCCTTTTTCTAATGCGCCAATCAAACCTAATGCAACATCTCTTACATCAACAAAATTATATCCGCCACTAATGTAAGCTTTCATTTTTCTTTTTGCACAATCAATTATAAGTTGTCCTAAATTAGATGTAATGTATTCATAAGGACCTATAACTCCAGATGGATGGGTTATAATAACTTGTAAATCATTACTATTAGATTTAAGCATATATGCTGTTGCCTCAGCTTTGGTTTTAGCATATGTTCCCTTAACTAAATCTGGTGAAAAATTTTTTGTTTCAGAAATTACTTCTCTTATAGGTTTGGTTGGAATAGCATGAACAGAACTAGTGTATATTAACTTTTTCACACCAACTGATTTACACGCTTCTACGACATTTTTACTACCGCCAACATTAATATCATGCATTAATTGTTTATTTCCATTACCAATATCAATTAATCCAGCAAGATGGAAAACAACATCATGACCTTCAAAAGCTTTTTTCAGACTATCTATATCTCTAACATCTCCATACGCTAGTTTTATGTTAAGTCCATCTAACCATGCAGATTTTTCACCATTTCTAATAAAAGCTGTAATATCATTATATCCTTTTTTTAAAAGTTCTCTAATAAGGACATTACCAATATGCCCAGTAGAGCCTGTTACAAGAATTCTCATAAAATTTCCCTCCACATATTATCTTTACAAATTGTATTATTATTCATATAAAAAATCAATATATAAAATTATAAAAACTATTGAAAATAGTATATACTAATTGTATAATATAAACAGGAGTAAAGGAGATAAAATGAAAAAAATTAACACTTTATGCAAAATTCTACTTATAGTATTAATATTATTAAATATAAGCTTAATTATTTGTAACTATGTAAGTGCATTATCTATAAGCCTACCTAATATGGATCCTTTTCCAAGTGGTGGTGGAGGAAATAGTAGAATAAATGAAATAGGTGCTAGAGTTTTGTGGGTTCTGCAAGTATTGTTCTATGCAGCAGCTGTTATAATAATAATGTATACAGGCGTAAAATATATGGCATCAGCACCAGAAGCAAAAGCAGAATTCAAGAAAAAAATGATATATATGGTATTTGGAGCAATTATGCTATTTGCAGCAGGAGGAATAACACAAATAATTGCTAACTTTACGTTAAGTAATATTTAAGCTTTAATAATGTTCAATTCATATTTTATTTAAAGTTTAATTATATATTTAGATTTCTTGTTTCTTGCGTCGCTACGCTCCAAACGCACTTCGCCGGAATCCTTCCGGCTCGTTTGAACGCTTACGCGAAACCTCGAAATTCTAAATATATAATTAAAATAATTAATATATATGTGAATTGAAACATAATAAAAACTTGAATAAAAATTAACTTAAGTATATAATAGAAAAAATATATTGATGATAAAATAGGGAGAGTGTATGAAAAGAAAGCTAAAAAAGATAACACTAATACTGTTATTAACACTTACAATTGCATTAAGTAATAATTTGCTTGTCACAAATGCATCTACAATATTAGATGATGCAGATAAGTGGTTACAAAATGGCGCACAAAATCCTCCAATTACGCCAGGAGATGTATGGCCAGAATTACTACCAATAGCACAAATATTAATTGCGATTGGAGCAGTAGTAGTTGTTGGCTGTTTTATGTGGTTAGGAATAAAATATATGACAGCAGACCCTTCAGGAAAAGCAGATGTAAAACAGAAATTAATAGGATTAGTAATAGCCACAGTAATTATATTTGGAGGAATTGGAATTTTCACAATTATAGTAAACCTATTTAATGGAATATTTGCATAATACAAAGGAGGAAAACTATGGGAAGTTATTATATACCAAGTAATAATTTAAAAGGAGAAAGTAGAATATTATACATTTTTACTGCAAAATCCTTGCTTTTTACAGCAGGTGGAGCTTTTATAGGATTTATTTTTCTACTTATATTTTCTTTGTTTGGGCTAAGTACAGTAGGTTGGATTTGTATGGCCCTTTTAGCATTATTAGGATATGGAATAGCCACAATAAAATTTCCAGCTTCAGGAAATTCAAAATTGGCAAAAAATGTTGGTGGAGACTCAATTGACGATGTTATATTAAGATATATTTTATTTAAGAAAAATAAAAAGGTATATACATACTCAGTACCAAGAAAAGAACCTGACTATACAAGTTTATCAGATAAATTGAGTATGGATAGCATTATGAAAAATATTACTACACCAAAAGAAAAAAATAATACAAAGGAGGGAAAATAAATGAGTACAGAAGAAATAAGACAGATGCTTAATATAGCTCTTATAATTGCTTTAGTTTTAATATTAGTATTAGGATTTGTGGCTATACTCTTAATTTATAAAATGAGAAGGAAGAAAGAGCCTCAAGATAGCCAAATATCAGTAAAAACACCAGAAACAAGAACTGGTTTAATGACTAGAGATGGTAAGGCAATTGATTCAATATACAGTTTTATGGAATTTGATGAAATAAAAGACAACATGATTATTAGAAAAAAAGGAAAACAATATGTCATGGTCATAAAATGCAAAGGAATAAATTATGACTTACTATCAGAAGAAGAAAAAAATGCAGTAGAATCTGGATTTATAGAATTTTTAAATACACTAAGATTTCCAATACAACTATATGTTCAAACAAGAACTTTAAACTTCACAGATTTAATCAATGGATATCATGAAAGAATACATGATGTGGAAAATCAAATAAGAAAAATTGAAACACAAATTGAAACAGCTAAAAGACGTGGGGCAAATGATTTAGTAGATAAACTAGAATTTGAAAGAAAAAGAAAAGAAAATATATTAGAATATAGTGAATCAATAACAGGCTATACAGAAAGATTAAATGATAGCAGAAACATATTACAACAAAAAACGTATATAGTAATATCATACTTCACATCAGAACTTGGAGATACAAGTACTTATGCAAAAGATGAAATTAATGATATGGCATTTTCGGAATTATATACAAGAGCTCAAACATTAATTAGAGCTTTAGCTTCAGCAGAAGTAGTGGGAACAGTATTAAATTCAGAAGAACTAATGGAATTATTGTACATTGCATATAACAGAGATGAATCAGAAATATACACATTAAGAAATGCATTAAATGCTTCTTACGATAGATTATATTCAACAGCTAAAGATGTAATGGAGGAAAAGAAAAAGAGAATAGAAGCTAATATAGAGGCAGAAGCAACAAAAATGGCTACAAAAGGAATTTTAGATGCTGATAAAAAAATACGAGAAGAAAGAAGCAAAGAACAGAAAATAAGACAAAGAGCATTAGAAATGATTGAAGATAATAAATCTGAAATGAGTAAAATGTTATATGAAGAAAGCAAAAAACAAATACAAGGAAATAATACTGAAGAAAAGAAAAATGATAAAAAAGTAATTAAGAAGAATATATAACCAAAGAATAGGAGGATATCCAAAATGAAAGAAAGGGAGAATCTTAACGAATTTCAAGCACCAAAACCAGAAAGAAGTTTTGTATCAAATGTTAAAGATATCAAAGATATTATAGCTCCTTCAGGAATAGATGCAAGCAGTACTAGGCAATTAGAAATAGTCGCTAACACAAGTAAATTTGCTAGAACTATGATGATATCAACATTACCAAGAATGTGTACATTCCCAGAGCTATTAAGAGGCATGTATACATTTGGAGATGTAAATGTATCTGTATTCATTAATCCAATAAGTGAATCAAAATCACAAAACGACTTAAATAAAACAATTAATGAATTGGAATCAGAAAGAATAGTAGCAATTGATAGAGGAGATATAAACCGTGAAAGTTTACTAGCACAAAAAAGAGCAGAAGCAGAAAGCCTAAGAGATGCAATTGCCAGTGGATTAGACAAGCTATTTGAAGCATCAGTAATGTGTACATTATTTGCATATAGCTTAGAAGAACTAGATAAACAAACAGAGCTTTTATCATCAGAAATGTCAAAAACATTAATAGGTATAAAAACAGCGTGGGCAATGCAGGAAGATGCATTTAAATCAAACCTACCTTTAGGAGAAGATAAAATTTCAAAAACTCATACATTTGACCGTAGATCAATGGCAACTGTATTTCCATTTATAAACTCAGAAGTAGGACATGAAAACGGAATACCAATTGGATTTAATAGACAGACAGGACTTCCAATATTATATGATAATTTTAGTTCTGAATTAAGTAACTACAACATGGTTATTTTCGGTAAATCTGGTGCTGGTAAAGGTGTAACAATAAAAACACTAATTGCAAGGTCAGCAGTTTTAATGGGAATTGAAAGTTTAGCACTAGATGCCGAAGGTGAGTATGGAATTGTTGCAGAAGCACTAGGTGGTATAAATGTTATTATATCTCCAACATCAAAAACAATTATAAATCCATTTGATGTTGAAGTAGAAACAACAAGAGATGAAATAACGGGAAGAGAAAAAGTAGTTTTAAATATAGAAAATAAAGTAGAAGATGTTACCCAAATACTACTAACAATGGCAAGAGGAAGTACAAGAACAGAAGATATTAATGAGGTAACAAAACAAATTATAGCTGAATCAGTTGCAGATGAATATGCAGCAGCAGGAATAACAAACGACATAAATAGTTTATATGCTATAAATTCTAATACAATAATGCAAAATGACTATTTAGGAAGAAGTAAAAAGCCAATGCCAACAATAGGTAGTTGGTATCATAGATTAGTAGAAAATGCGAATAAGAATACAAACCCAGACTACAGAGCACATTATAGTTATTTAATCAAAGTAATGAGACAATATGTAAAAGAATTTAATGGACAAATGTCATACTTTGATGGACAATCAACATTTGATTTATTAGAAGGAACATCATTTATTAACCTAGATATATCAAATTTGGAAGAAAGGTTTGCAAGACCACTTGCTCAACAAATTCTATTATCTTGGATATGGGAAAAATATGTTAAAAGGAATAGTGAAGATAAAACAAAAGCTGGTAAGAAAAGGGTTTTAGTGGATGAAGCATGGATGTTACTTCCTTATCCAGAAGCTGTAGATTTCTTAAATAAAATGGCAAGACGTGCCAGAAAAAGAAATGTATCACTAGCAGTTGTATCACAAAGATTCCAAGACTTCTATGAAAAAGCAGAGGTACAATCAGTACTTACATCTTCAGATACAAAGTTATTCTTAGCACAAGACAAATCTGAAATTCAGTATATAAAAGAAGTATTTAAGCTAAGTGAAGGAGAAGCATCATTCTTAACAACATGTAGTAGAGGACAAGGGCTATTTAAAGTAGGTGAACAAACTGCTATTATTGAAATAGTACCTACTAAGAAAGAATTTGAATTCATGGAGACAAATATAAATAAGCTTAGAGAGAAAAAAACGCAGCAAAAATAGATTAAAGAAGGGGGACAAATGAAACTAAAAATATTACAAATATTTATAGCAGTACTTTTTATATCAGTAATATTTTCAATGCAAACAATGGCAGCAGATACAGTTCCAGAAGACCCCTTCTCTCAAGATGTTGTAGATGAAAATGTAGGAAACCAAGTACTAGAATGGGGTGAAAATGGAACAGGACAAACCATAACCAATGATGGAAAGACAAATTCATACGAATTAGAAAGTACGCCAAGTTTTTTTGATGCACTATTTACAATATTGGGATGGATAATTGCAATTGTTCCATTTGTTGCAAATTTTATAATCTCATTAGTAGCTGGAACAGATACATTTTCAATAGAAAAATTATTATTAGGAGAATATGAACTATTTCATATAAACGTATTTAATGTAGATGGATTAACTGGTGAATATGCAGAATTAGTTCAATCTCTTAGCCAAACAGTTTCAACATGGTATATAGCTTTAAGAAATTTAGCAATGGTAATGTCAGCAGTAGTTTTAGTATATGTTGGAATTCGAATGGCGTTTTCAAGTGTGGCAGATGATAAAGCAAAATATAAAATAATGCTAAAAAACTGGTTTATAAGTTTTGCGCTATTATTTTTATTACAATATATAATGATACTTTTATTTGAAGCAGCGGAATTATTAATAAATGCAATTAATCAAGCAATTATACTAGACCCAAATGCTGACGTTAGTATGGAAGAAACAATATTAAATGATTCTTTTGCAAATATAGCTGCAGCAACAGGAATAAACAAATTATTATACATAATTATTTATTTTATGATGGTATATTATCAACTTAAGTTTTTCCTAATCTATATAGTGAGGGTATTTAAAGTAGATTTCTTAATAATGATAGCACCTTTAATATGTGTAACATATCCAATAGACACAATGGGAGACAATAAAGCACAAGCATTTAATAACTGGATAAAAGAGATGATTGGCGAAATATTTTTACAGCCAATACATTTATGTATATATTTAGTATTTATATATTCAGCAGGTGAAATTGCTATAGAGGCACCATTAATTGCAATAATGTTCTTTGCAGCATTAAGTAATGGAGAAAAAATAATTAGAAGAGCATTTAAAGTAGAAGGAAAAGGTTTAAAAGATATTAAATTTAAACCACCAAAAGGATAGGAGGATAATGATGCCTAAGAAGAAAAAATGGAAAAAGGTTTTAATCATTGTATTAACCATCCTAATAATATTAATAATAGGAAGAATAATATATTTGTTTTTAGGAGAAAATAATGAACCCATTACTTCCGTAAACGATTTTGAATCTGTAAAAGAACTAGTTGAATATAATGAATGCGAATATATTAGGATGGCAAACTCTACGGAAGAAGGATATGAAAAGGATATATACATAGAATTTAGCAAAGACCCAATTAAAAGTGATGGGAATGTGAATAAAGTACTTTATGATAATTTAACAAGTCAAATAGCAGGAAAATTACTAGGAACAAATTTTAGAATTATAGATGAAAGTAGAAATATTATTATAAGAATACAGTTTGAAGGAAATACAGTAAATTTATATACAATTAATAATGACTCACAATATTTTGAACATTTAAAAACTCAATATCAAGTAGGAACATATGAAGAAGATGCTCAAACGCCAATCGCTATACAATCAAATGAATTAAATGCTATTGTAAACAATAATTGGTCAGTAAATAATTTAAACTTAGGAAGTATTGATAGTATAGTTAATAATTATGATATATATTTTGATGAAGGTTATAAAATAAGAAATCTATATTCAAATGTATTTAATATTATATTTATAAAAAATTATACAAATGAAGTATTTCCTGGAATAACTACAGGAATGACTAATGAACAAATACAAAGTGTTTTAGGAAATCCAACATATACAGGAAATGCAAGTGGTGTTATAGGATATAAAAATGAAGAATTTTATGCTTTTTTCTATGACGGGGAAATTTCAATATACAGAAATGACCAAACTTATTCTACAGATGAATTTTTAGAAATATTAAATGAATACAATGATTCTGGAGATTATAATAAATTTGTAGAACAAGTTACGAATTTGTGGAGAGATTATGACTCATATACTAAAACACAAGATAGAGTAATCTTACAATATACATTAAAAGGAATAAGAATAGATTTTAATTCTTTAAGCAATAATGGTGTAACAGTATACAAAAATTGCAAAGGAGAATTAGCAGAGCAAATAAAAGGAGGAAGTGTTCCAGCTAATGTATATACAAATTTGGATACTGATTTAGTTTTTCAGTATGAGGATAATAGAGTGCAAGCAGAAACTGTGATGAGAAATCCTCCTAATTATAAGGAAAATTTAGATACTGAAGATTATATTGTTGGCTACATTGAATCAAGTGATGGTGGCTTGCAAGATGTAACATTTATATCAAGAGATAAAACTAAAATAGATTTGAGCTTAAAAGATAGATATGTAAATAATTTATATAAGTTAGATGATACTAATTATATTTATAGTATAAGCAGAAGAGGAATTTATAGATATAATATAGAAACACTTCAATACCAAACGATAATAGAAGGAAGTGCAAATTATAATATAACTAATATAGAAAATAATATAATTTATTATGATAACACACAAATAGAAATAAATTAATAGAGGAAGGAGGAACAAACATGAAGAAAACAATTGGTAGTATACTTTTAATAATGTTTATTTTATTCATGTTTGTTCCGAATACAACTTTAGGAGCTAGTAGTAATGCAACTACAGGTCATACGGCTGAAGAAGTAGGAGTACAAATTGCTAACTGGGCTATACAATTTTATAATGAGCATCAACAGCAATGCTATTATGATAGTACTTATGATACACCTAGAGAATTGTCTTATAGCGCTGCTATTGATAATACAACACGATATTATTTTGACTGTGTTGGATGGATTAGTTTTGCTGTACATCATGCAACGGGAATTGGAAATGCCTATTTTACAATATTTGCACAACCACAGAGAGGATATGGGACGACAGCTTTTAATGGTTTTTATGAATATCTACAGGATGTTAGAATATATAGTGAGCAAGATGCTTTAGCTTTGGGAGTAAGACCAGGAGATGTTTTAGTAAAAAGTGTAAACACTGGGGGGTGCCACGTAGGATTATATGTGGGGAATGATACAGTTATACATTCTATTAATTCAACATATGGAAATGATTTGAGAATTGATACAGTTGCAGGCTTTGCTACAGGTACAGGTTATAATGGTAGTGATGGCTATGTAGTAGATTATGTCGATAGAGTTTCTGATTCTACAGCTCAAAGTGCAAATTTTGAATTTATTGCTAATGGTTCAGTTCAATTACCGGGGGGAAGTGCTACGACTGGTTTTGAATTCAAGTAGAAAAGATTTAGAATGGTTATTTGAACAAGTATCACAATTTTTTGGATTTTTTGCAGGACTAATTATCAACTTAATAAAATATTCAATAATGGGCTATATAATTATGGCTGAAAGTTTAGTAAATTTATTACTAAATGCAACAACTGAAAGTTTAAGTCAAACTGCACTAATTCAAAATGACATATCATATGCATACGTACAATTTGCAGATGATTTTTACAATGTGGAAGAAACTGAATATATAGTATCGCCAATAAAAGCAATGAGTGGAGTAGAAGAAAATCAAGAAGGAACAGAAAATCAAGAAGATACAGAGGACTCTACAGACAATGACCCAGATGCAGAAGCGGAAGCGGCTCTTGGAGCAGATTTAGACTATACAATAGAAGATATTATATACAATAATATACCTTTGTTAGATGTAAATGTATTTACAGATACTCCAGGAGGTCAAAAAGTTGCAGATGACTCAATAGTTGGAATGCTAAGAAGTATAGTAGCAGGATGGTATGTTTCATTTAGAAACTTAGCAACAATTGGACTAGCATTAATAATTGTATACATAGGTATAAGAATTGCACTGTCAACTATTCCAGAAAAAAAGGCAGAATACAAAAGTGCATTATTAAGTTGGGTTGTAAGCTTAGCTTTAATATGGGGAATTCATTACTTTATGATAATAGCTATAAGAGCAAACGAAAGTATATTAAACTTGTTGGAAAATACAAATGTAGATGATACAGTAGTATATGATACAATATTAACAAGAGCTCAAGATAGTAGAATGCATATAGGATTCCCAGCAATGATAATGTATCTTGTATTAGTAATTTATTTTTATAAATTTTTATGGGTATATATTAAGCGTTATTTTACTGTAATGATATTAATTATAATTGCGCCATTTGTTTGCGCTAAATATGCATTTGATGGAGCAAAAGGAAAAAGAGGTACATCACTTTCAAGCTGGATGTATGACTTTACAATGAATGTTCTTTTGCAATCAGTTCATGCATTGCTATATACATCTTTGATGTCAGTAGCACTTAGCATATCAACCGAAAGTATATGGGGATTTATAATAGCACTAGTATTCCTTAATTTTATTCAAAAAGCAGACAAAATATTCCTTGACATATTTAACTTTGGAAAAGGAGCAAACGTTGCTGATGTAGATAGACCATTCTCAAGTAAAGAAAGTTTAGCAGGAGCATTCTTTGCATACCACTATACTAAGAGCTTTTTAGGTTTTGGATGGAGAACTGGAAAGAAAGCTGTTAGAGCAACAGGAAGAGCAGCAACAGGGTTATATAATGCTGGAACAAGAGCTATATTTCAAGAAGATGCAAGAGAAGTTAGAAGTGGCGTAAGAAGAAGAATAGATAGTGTCTCAGAATTTAGGGATAGAGGAATTAATACTGTTTATAGGGCACTTCATGGAGGAAAAGATAGTGAATATGTAGAACTTAGAAGATTGGCAAGAAAAGGCGGAAAAGTTGGAAGAGATGCTCAAAGAATACTAAAAGCTAAAAAAGATTTAAGGAGTAAAAAATATAAGACAGGATTTAATATAGCGAAAACAGTACCGCTTAGCCTTCTTGGTATGGCAGCAGCTGTACCATTAACAGTAATATCACCACAAGCAGGTGTTGGAACATTTACAAAAGCATTCCAACAATATAGGAAAGTTACTAAACCAAAGACTGAAATACCTTATCACAGAAAGAGATATACAGGAACAGAGCAACTATTACAAGTAGTAAGCTTAGGTACATATAAGGGAGCTAAAGCAGAACGTGATGATAGAAAGAAGAAGGAAAATAAAATCACAAACACTATTAAATATATTAAACAGGTTGATACACATTATGACGAAGCACAAGAAACTTGGGATAGAATTGCACCAGGAATGGAAGATAAAGCAAGAAAGAAATTAATGGACAAAATAAAGAAAATAACAGTAGACGGAAGTGAAAGCAAAGTTAGTGCTAGTGTATACAATTATTTGAATGTAAATGAAACAAGAGAAGTGACTAGAGAAAATATATCTGATATAATAGATGCAGCACTAGATAGTACAGGATTAAATAAAAACTTAACTGAAGAACAAAGAGAACAAGTTAAAACTCAAGTAATGAATGAACACGACTATAGTGAAAATAAATTTATTTCACAAGTAGAAAATATTTCTACAGAAGTACATAGAGCAGCATTTAATATAAGCTTCGTAAGTGAAGATGAAAAGAGAATAGCAAGTGCTATGGATTCTATTGAAAAAATAAATGCAGAGGCACGAAAAGAAGTAAAAAGTACAGTAACTGACACAGCTCGATTAATTAGAGATATGAAGGTAAAATATAACGACTAAATAAAAGGAGGACAAATATGACAAGGTTTGTCAAGTTAAGGAGAAGGGCTAAAGAAATAATTGTAAGCATAGTAGTAATAATGATATTACTGGGACAACTTTCTAATATAGTAAACGCAACTGGGACTAC
>ERZ1643247.1723-NODE-1723-length-19016-cov-7.865513_pt1 | contig 19016 bp, 16 predicted proteins | sample MGYA00579264_ERZ1643247 | MGnify/ENA primary metagenome ERZ1643247 (study PRJEB29033, sample SAMEA4952262) | chicken gut metagenome | biome: Broiler Chicken; feature: Gastrointestinal Tract; material: Caecum | place: Ireland | collected 2018 | study: Broiler... | reverse complement strand
CTCAAAATCCCTCGAAGGCAACTTCATGTGGGTTCGACTCCCACCACCAGCACCAGCAAACTTAGTTTGCATCACTATATAATAAAATTTGAATAATATTAAAATAAGAAAAGGGGAGTCGAACCCACATGGGAAAGGTTTGCACCATCAGTAACAAAGAAAAAACTGCGCTTCTGCCTAGGTAATGCTTTCCGCGTGCCGTATAGGCGGGGCGCTTGTTTTTTCACACTAATTTCATATAGTACATTTGAGGCTACGCCAAACAGTTCGGATTTGTTATTTTTCATAGTTAAACGCAACTAGCGATTTACTTTAAGTGTCGCATATTGTTTGGAAAATTCTAGTAAATATCTATCTATAACGAAAATTTAATAAAAAAACAATACAAAGTAAGTTTTTTATGATATAATTAAACTATTAAGGAGTTTTAAAATGAAAAATATAGTTATTGTGCATGGAATTGGTGGAATTGAAAGAGAAATGTATTTTTCACATTTAAAATCTTTTTGTGAAAGTTTAGGACTTAAGGTTTTTATGCCTTCGCTTGGAAGTTATAGAGATGGCACAACCTATGACAAGTGGAAAAAATATTTTGATGAAAATATTGCAAGTGTTATAAATCATGATACTATTTTCGTTGGACAATCTGTTGGAACAAATTTTGCAATAAAATATTTAGTTGAAAGAAATTTAAATCCAGCCGTATATATCTCTATGGCTGGACCGTTTGATATTCTGCAATTTAGAAAAGATGCTCCAGATAAAGTACATTCCTTTGCTCCATGCGCAAAATTATTTAAGCCATCAAAACAAGAATTTGAAAGTTTTAAATCAAAACCATTTCTAAAATATTCATTTTATTGTGACAATGACATATTCTTTGAACAAAGCAATTTGGAAAGTTATTCAAAGGCAATAGGTTCAAAGGCAATTTTAGTAAAAGGCAAAATGCATTTTAATGTTGAAGTAGTTTCCGAACTTGAAACCTTAATAGAAAAGCTTGTAAAGAATTCTTAATACGATTGAATAAATAGAGAAGATTAGTAGCGAATTTATAATTATATCTTCAAATTTATAAATAATGGTAAGTTTGTTGAAACCACTGTGGAATTAGTACAGGTATTATAACTATTGTGAAGTTAAAGACTAAAGTAAATTCCTTTTTTAGACTTGAAAAACTCAAGTATTATGTTATAATATATTGTAAGAAGGTCTATTGATGAAGAAAAACAATAATTATGATTTAGCTATAATCAAAAAATATTATGGAGAAAATTTTTCTCGACTATGTCGGGAACTTTTTCCTAGTATACTTGAATATGAAGGCATGCTTTCATCGATTTTGCTAAGTAAGTTTGCGCCAAGTCGTTTTTTATATGATGATGTTTTAAAAATTAAATCGAATTTTAGAGATTATATCATGAGTATAGCAAACATCCAACAATCACGCCAGCCTTCTACCTTGTCAGCGGTTGAATTAATGGATCATGCTGGCTATATTTTATATCCTGAATGTAAAGACGAAGGGGATATTTACGCTTTTAAATATCTCTATCGGCCAGATGAAGAAATTTGCACTTTTGATGGTGGAAGACTGAAAACTTGCCGTGTTTGGTTTGCTGTAAAAAAGAATGCAGAGCAGTTAAATAGAGATGATTTTATAAAACCTACAAGGCAAGACGAGTATGGCACAAGCGTAATAAGCATACAATTCACTAAAGGCAAATTAAATTATATATCTATAAAAAATAGATATAATCATTCTGTAAAAAAACCAGATTCTACTTTTAGTAATAATTTAGATAACATAATTCCTGGTCTAACCGACGCGTTCGAACGCGATTTTGGTTTGAATATTCATATCGCACCAAATGTTGAATTAGAGTTGTCAAATTATGTTAAGGCAGATGACGATAGACTATACAAGGCGAATTATGTTTCATGTTTAAACAATCAAATTTATGGTTGTGCAAATAATATAATTATAGATAATCAAGAAGTCATTAAGTATGATAAAGGCCAATATCTTGTTATAGAGAATTATGTTTTAGATTTATCGCAGAAAACTATATTTGCCTATAAAGATAGAGAAGACGAGTTTACTAAAAGCATTGGACAGATTAAATCAATAAAAATTGACATCGATGAAAAAGGAAATAAAAAAGTTGTATTAATTCCTTTAGATAAAGATAGTCAAGCGGTGATACTAACGGTTTCTCAAGATGGAAAGCTTTTAGGCTATCAAAATCATAATGTAGAAATTATAGGTGATAAATTTTTAGAGAATAATCAAAATTTACAATATATTGATATGTCTAAATTGAAAATTGTTGGACAATCTTTTCTACATAATAATCGTAGTTTAGAAATAATTGATTTACCAGCATTAGAAGTCGCAGGCTCAAATTTCTGCTCTACAAATGAAATAATAAAAGAAGTTCGATTGCCAAATTTAAAAACCGTAAATAGTAATTTTTTATTTTCAGCAAAAAAACTAAAATCAGTAGGATTTCCAATGCTAGAAGAAATAGGGAACGCTTTCCTAGCTAGTGCTCAAGAATTAATGAATATCAACTTGCCTAAAGCAAAAATCATTGGCGATTTCTTTTTAATGAACAATCAAGATCTGGCAAAAATCAAATTTCGTTCATTAAGAAAAATTGGGAATTCTTTTCTAAGCAGAAATAGTATTTTAAACCAAGTTATCTTGCCTTCTTTGCAAGATGTCGGCAATGACTTTTTATCAGCAAATGAACGTTTAACTACGCTTGATTTACCTTCTTTGCAAAGTGTTGGCAATAATTTTTTAGGTGAAAATATTAGAATAGAATCTCTGTATTTGCCATCGCTGGAAAGAACTGGAGATGATTTTTTAAGATTTTCAAAAGATTTAGCGGAATGTTATTTTCCTAAATTAAAAACAGTGGGCAATGATTTTATGTCGAGAGGAAGTGGTATAGAAATTTTTAACGCTCCAAATCTATTGAAGGTTGGCAGTGAATTTTTAAGTCACTGTCAAAAAATAGAACACTTTTTTGCACCTAATATTAAGGAATATGGTAAATATATGCTTCTATTTAATGATAAATATAAATATAAATATAATGATATTTTATCAAAGAGTTAATAGGCGGATTTTTATCAATTTTAAATCTTTTAAATTGATTGACACAAATTTTTTAATATGATATCATAAATATATAAAATATATGGGGAGTTTTTTATGGAAACAATGTTTTGGGTATGGCTTGCTGTTATCGTAATTTGCGTTGTCATTGAAATCGTAACTTTTGATTTGGTTTCAGTTTGGTTTGCGATAGGTGCTGTCATACCTTTTATTTTGGCAGGTATTGGCGGAATTCGTATTGAAATTCAAATTGCAGTTTTTGTTGTGGTTAGTGCCTTATTAATTGCCTTTGTGCGAAAACTCGCAAAGAAATTTTTATTTAAAAATATGAATTCAAAAACGAATTTAGAGCAGTATGAAGGAAAACAACTGCGAATGCTTGAAGAATGTGATTTTGAGCATAATGGTAGTGTAAAAATCAATGATGTTGTATGGACTGCTACTTCTGAAAATAACGAAAAGATTGAAAAGGACGCCGTTGTTGAAGTTGTTCGTTTTGAGGGGAATAAAATCATTGTAAAGAAAATTAAAGATACTGAAGTAAATCAAAAAGAAGAAAAACTTGAGCAGGGTAAATCAGATAAGATAGTTGATGAAAAAACAACAAACTCAAGAAATGATAGTGTAGAGCAACTTGCCACTGAAACAAAAAAAGAAGATGAAGATACTTCTTCAAATAATGATTAAAGGGGGAATGATATGAGTGCTTGGGGAATTGTGTTAATTGTTTTAGGCGTTTTGTTGTTGATATGTTTATGTATCTCTGTAAGAATTGTAAAGCAGGCAACGGCTGTAGTTGTGGAAAGACTCGGCAAATATCGTAAAACTTTAGAAGTTGGTGTGCATATGATTTTGCCTTTCTTTGATAGGACAAGTAAGCCAATTTCTTTGAAAGAGATTGTGGCAGATTTTAAACCACAGCCTGTGATTACAAAAGATAATGTTACAATGCAGATTGATACTGTTGTTTATTTTCAAATAACCGATGCGAAATTGTATATGTACGGTGTTGATCAGCCTATTCGTGCGATTGAGAATTTGACTGCGACAACACTCCGTAATATAGTCGGAGAACTTGAACTTGACGAAACTCTTACTTCAAGAGATACAGTGAATACTAAGATGAGAGTAATCTTAGACGAAGCGACTGACGCATGGGGTATAAAAATCAATAGAGTAGAACTTAAAAACATCTTACCACCTAAAGATATCCAAGACGCAATGGATAAACAGATGAAAGCGGAGCGTGAAAGACGAGAGCAAATTCTACGTGCCGAAGGCGAAAAGAAGTCAAGCATTTTGGTTGCAGAAGGTGAAAAGGAAGCGAAAATTCTAAGAGCCGAGGCTGAAAAAACTGCTAAAATTCTTGCAGCACAGGCTCAAAAAGAATCACTTATTGCAATTGCTGAAGGTGAGAGCAAGGCCATCGAAATGATCAACTCTGCTCAGCCAGATGCAGCGTATGTTACATTGCAAGGTTTTGAAGCTTTAAAAGTGCTTGCAAATGGAAATGCTACAAAAATTGTTGTGCCAAGCGACATTCAAAATGTTTCTGGCTTGCTTACAAGTATAAGTGAAGTGATAAGAAACGATAATATCGCTATCAAGGCAAAGACAAATGATAGTTTTAATAGTGAAGCGGAAGTTGTTGATACACTTGCTTCGTCTAGTACAAACTCCAAATCCAAAACAAACTCCATCGGCGACGATAACACAGATAATCAATAAAAAGGAGGAAATATGAAAAATTTAAAATCTAATATTGTTTGCTTTCTTAATTTAGTTATGGCGGTACTTATCTATGTATTTATGTCACAATCTTATTTGCATATTGGCACAGATACAGGATCTATTATTGATAGAGCATCTACTGATATCACAGGTTATCAAATGCTTGGAGATGCCAACTATTTTGAAGGCAATTCGACACAGGTTATGATTGCGGTTTCAAATCTTTTAGTTTTGATCTTTGTATCACTGCTTGTTCTTATTACACTATATACAATGTTATGCAATTTTGGCGTAATCAAAAAATCGACAAGGCTTGCAAATTTCATTAATATTGCTTTAGGCTTACTTACATTTGTTTTTGCTTTAATTGCTATGTTTAGTATTGTTTCACTTGTAAATGACAATGAAATTTCTTCAAATCTTTCAAGTGTAGGCTGGGCTTCAATTGTTAATTTTGTAGTATCTATTGTTTTAGTTGTAACTACAATTTTGGCATATTTCTTTTCAAAACAAACAAAATCTAAGAAAAGAAGAAAATAAAAAATAAAGTGTCGCCTAAAATATGAGTTTTAAAAAGAATCCACAGAAAAGATTTCATCTTAAAATTGTGGATTTTTTTGTTGGTAATTAAAAATATTAAATTTATATTTTTTAATTTATAAAAAAAATTCAATGTTTCCTAAATTTTCTTCTATATTTTGTCGAATTAAGATAATTTGAATATTTAAAAATAAAAATGCGTAAGTATAGATCTCACGCATTTTTATAGTTTTAATTATAATTTTATTCATGTCTTAATGATTCCACAGGATCAAGTTTTGCGGCTTTACTTGCAGGGTAAAGACCAGCAAGTACGCTTATAACAACACTGATAACAAATGCAATAAGTAGATATTGCCATTCAACTGCAATAGGAGCAAAGCCTAGAAGAGAGTTGAAAATAAGCGACAGTACGCCGATTATTATAAGTGATAGTAAGATACCGCTTATGGCACTTATTATGCCGATTAAAAGACTTTCAGTTGAGAAGATTAATTTAATATCCTTTTTTCTTGCTCCAATACTTTTTAACACACCAATTTCTCTTGTCCTTTCAGAAACGCTCATATAAAGGACAACTAAGATCATTATAAGAGCAACGATCAATGATATACCGCCAATTATTGCAAGTGCAACTGAGAAAGTTGACATCATTTCACTAAACATTGAAGCAAGTTGTTCTTCCACTGAGCCTGTTAAATCTTTTCTATTTTGTGAAATATATCTGTTTATTAAGTCTGTTGTTTGTTCGCTATCTGTTTGAATATATAGTTGAGAAGGTTTAAGTCCCGTTGGATTTTCTGTATTTTGTGCTTCTATTACACATTTATCAAGATAATCATAGTCAATATACATTACTGTCATTCCAGAGAAAACTGAAACATCTACAAGACCTGATATAGTTACATCTTTATCTATATTTATAAGTGTATCGTTATAACTAAAATTAATCTGTAATTTAACAGTTTTGCCAACGACATCTTCTGGATTTTCGTAGCCCATAGCACTGACAATTGCTCGGCTTAACATAATCTCATCTTCACCACTTATCGTGCTATTGTCAGTGATCAACTGATTTTCGTCGTAATATGGTGGTGTAGTATATGTCGCCATGATTTGAGAACTAGCACTAGAACCATCGGCTTTTGTATAGAGAATGCTACCTGCTGCCATAGTTATCATAAAGTAACCATAACTTAGATTTTTATCTTCTCCTTCTGTAATGACACGAAATTCGCTGTCGTTTTGCTGAAGATATGTATTTAATTCAGTTACAATTTCAGAGATTTCACTTTCTTCGAACATGTCTGGCATAAAACTCATGCCACCTTGATCTTCAATTTCATTTCCATTTCGATCAAGTCCGCTTTTTGAAATTGTAGCAATAGTCGGATCTGAATAACTTTGTGCTAGCGAATTGATATAGCCTGTAAGACCGCTTCCAAATGAAAGCATGATAATCAGTGCTATAAGAGAAATTGAAACGCCAATTGCCATCAATATATTTTTTACCTTGCTTGCCCACATATTATGGATGGAAAGTTTTAGGGCAGAGAGGAAAGATAGATGCTTTTCCTTTTTTGGTTTTTCTTGTGCAACTTCTTGATTTTCTTTGTGGATTATAAGTTGTCTTTTGGTTGTGCGCTTTTGATAATTTTCTGCTTTTTCATCGCGTACGATCTTTCCATCAGATATTTCAACAACTCTAGAAGAAATCGATGCGACTTTTTCAGAGTGTGTGACCATTATTACAAGTTTACCCTCGTCGTCAGCAATTTCTTTTAGGAGATTGAGAATTTGAGTTGTCGTTTGACTATCAAGTGCGCCAGTTGGCTCATCTGCCAATATGATATCTGGATCATTGATAAGTGCTCTTGCAATTGCAACTCTCTGCTTTTGTCCGCCAGAAAGTTGAGTCGGCTTCTTTTTTATCTGTTCTTTAAGTCCAAGTTTAGTTAAAATCTCGATCGCTTTTTCATTTTTTACGCTTTCCTTCACATTTGAAAGGGTGAGTGCTATTGTTACATTGTCAAGAATTGAAAGGTGTGGTATAAGGTTAAATGACTGAAAGACAAATCCGATCTTCTTTTTACGATAGTCATCAAGTTGTTTGTCTTTAAAGTCCTTAAGATTTTTACCATCGATTAAAATATCACCTTGATAGTCTGAATCTAGACCGCCAATCAAATTCATAAGCGTGCTTTTTCCACTTCCGCTTTCGCCCATTATAGAAACAAGTTCGCCTTTTTCAAAACTCAAATTGATATCTTCAAGCGCTCTAAATTTCATTTTGCCTAGAGAATATTCTTTGACAACATTCTTTATCTCAAGTTCTGCCATTATGCCTCCTGTTCTTCGAGTGTTCCATTTTCAAATTGACTTACATAAAGATCTCTATATGCGCCACCTTTGTCAAGTAATTCTTGATGAGTGCCGACTTCTACAATATTACCATCTTTCATCACTATAATTTTATCAGCATTTTTGATAGTTGAAAGTCTGTGTGCAATCACAAAACTTGTTCTGCCTTTTGTCAATCTATCCATGGCAGTTTGAATAAGAATTTCCGTTCTAGTATCGACAGAACTTGTCGCTTCGTCGAGAATTAGAAGGGGAGCGTTCTGCACCATGGCTCTTGCAATCGTGAGAAGTTGTTTTTGACCTTGTGATATACTTGTTTCTTCACTTAATACCATGTCATAACCATTTGGCTCTGTTCTAATAAAGTGGTCGACATTTGCCATTTTACAAGCATTTACGATCTCTTCATCAGTGGCGTCAGGCTTACCAAACCTCAAGTTTTCTTTGATTGTGCCTTCAAATAGCCATGTATCTTGCAGTACCATTCCAAAAAGTGAGCGTACATAACTTCTATTCATATCTTTAGTTGAAACACCGTCAATCAAAATCTCTCCACTGTCGATTTCATAGAAACGCATTAGTAGATTGACTATAGTAGTCTTTCCAGCACCAGTTTGACCGACAATAGCTATTTTTTCTCCAGGATTTGCTGTAAAATTAAAGTCGAAAATGATCTGTTTATCCTTATCATATCCAAAATTTACATGTTTAAATTCAACTTTACCTTTTACATCTTTTATTGTGAGAGTTTTTTCGCTTTCATCGGGCTGTTCTTCTTCTTTCAAAAATTCAAATACACGCTCTGCTGCCGCCATAGTAGACTGCAGGTTGCCCATAACAGAGCCGATTTGAGAGATAGGTTGATTGAATAGTTTCGAATAGGTTAGGAATGTGATGATTGTTGCAAGGAATGCAATATTGTTTGTGCTTATTGCTATCCAGCCACCAACAAGGCATATCAAAACATAGATGACATTACTTGCAAAGTTAACGATAGGGTGCATAAGTCCTGAGAAGAACTGTGCTTTCATAGAAGATGAGCGTAGTTTGCTATTTATGGCGTCAAATTCTTCTTGTGCCTTTTCTTCGCCATTGAATGCTTTGATTACAGTATGAGCAGAATAATGTTCTTCGATGTAGCCATTGATATCGCCTAGATATTTTTGTTGTCTAACAAAGTATTTTTGATTGAATTTAACTACAAGGAATACGATAAGCAGGGCAAGTGGAATTTGCAAGAGTGAAATCAATGTCAATTGCCAGCTGATAGTAAACATTACAATAGGTATACCAATTATTGTCACCATACTTGTAACTAGTGATGACATTATACGCTCTAAAGTCATACCGACAGTATCAATATCGTTGGTAACTCTTGAAAGCACGTCGCCATAACTATGTTTATCAAAATATTTGAGTGGAAGTTTATTGATTTTAACTGAAATTTCGCTTCTTAATTTTTTAGATATGCCAACACTTACCTTACTCATCAGGAAGCCTTGAAAATATCCTAAAATGCCAGCAACTACATACATGATAACGATAATTATACCAATTCTTGTAACTTCGCTAAACTGATAACCAGTTGTTGAGAACAGCATGGTCATCATATCATTTAAAAATCTAGGGCCTAAAACATTTAGTACAGCGGCACAAATGGCAAAAGTCAACGCGATAATCAAATGCCACTTAAATTGCCAAAGTCTTTTCATAAGCATTTTAAGAGTGCCTTTAAAGTCTTTGGCTCGCTCTTTTGCCATGGCATGAGAAGATTGTTTACTCATTTTAGTTCCTCCTTAGATAGTTGTGATAGGGCAATTTCTTTATAGATTTCGCAATTTTTAAGTAGATCTCTATGTTTTCCTATGCCAACGACTTTTCCTTCATTTAGCACAACGATAATATCCGCATTGCTGATTGTACCAATACGCTGAGCTACTATTACTTTAGTTGTATCTTTAAAAGCTTTGTTTAAATTTCGTCTTACAATTTTGTCTGTTTTATAGTCAAGCGCAGAAAAACTATCATCAAAGATTAAAATATCAGGTTTTCTTATTATAGCCCTTGCAATAGATAAGCGCTGTTTCTGTCCGCCAGATACATTTTTTCCGCCTTGAGAAATTCTATGATTTAGTCCATCTTCAAAATTATAGACAAAGTTTGATTGTGATATGTCAATTGCTTCTTTAATTTCCTCATCGGTAGCATTTTCATTGCCATATTTAATATTTTCTTCGACAGTACCTGAGAAAAGTACACCTTTTTGTGGAACATAGCCTATTATTTCATGTAGTTTTTCTAGCGTATAATCTTTTACATTTGCACCATTTATCAAGATTTCACCTTCGGTACAATCATAAAATCTAGGAATAAGATTGATAAGAGTACTCTTTCCGCTTCCCGTTGAGCCAATAAAAGCAATAGTTTGACCTTGTTTTACGCTAAAAGAAACATTTTCAAGCACTTTTTCATCGGCATCCGGATATTTAAAACTTACATCTCTAAATTCTATAGTTCCCTTTTCAGTCATTACAGCGCCTTCACCATCATGAAGTGAAAGTGGAGTGTCTAAGATTTGATTTATTCTTCGTCCTGAAACAATACCGCGTGGAATGAACATGAATAGAATTGATAGGGTAGTAAAGCTCATAATGATAAAGAGCGAATATTGTGAGAAGGTACTTACAATTTCAAGCACGGCAGGATCGGTTTGAGCAAGTAGTCCAATTATCCATACGATAGCAAGTGAAGTGCCTTGCATTATAAGAGATAGACTTGGATCTATAATTGCCATAATTCGACTTACAAAGATATCAAGTTTTGCAAAGCGTTTATTTACCTTTTCAAATTTATCTTCCTGAGTTTTTTCGGCGCCCGTTGCACGAATAACCTTAATACCAGTAAGATTTTCACGAGTTACAAGGTTTAAGCCGTCTGTGGCACGTTGAATTTTCTTAAATTTTGGTACGACTGTGGTAATAATTACAAATACAATCAAGCTTACCGCAATAATAGATATTACATTTACCCAAGTTAGAGTGCCTACATTATATCCGCGTGAAATGTCTACGATATTGATAATTGCAAGTATTGCAGTTAATGGAGCGTTCAAACCAAGAGTTAAAAGTGTTGTTAAAACTTGTTGAAGCTGAGTTATATCGTTTGTAGTTCTAGTAATAAGCGAAGGGATTGAAAATCCATTGATTTCCTTTGATGAAAAGCTATTTACTTTGGCAAATACCTTGCTTCTCACTCTAGCAAGTAGATTTGTGCTAATTAAAGATGCAAGGAAGTTTGCTACTATTGCACAAAGGATAACGCCGACTGCGTAACCTAACATTTCCATACTTGTCAAAACAAGTTCTTGCCAATGCTGAGAAAAATCTTCCATTCTAAAATACTGGCTTATTTTTAAAGTGCAAAGTGGAAGTGAAATGTTGCACCATACCTGACCTGCAACAACAATCAATGTCAGTAGCACCAAAAGCCATTCTTTCCATTTTAAGTACTTAAATATTTTAAACATAGTTCTCTCCGTTTTAGTTGATAAAATTAATGTCTGCTCTCGTTTACGAGAGAATAGGAATTTTCATAGATTTTTTCTATGACATTCTTTGCTACTGTTATATCACTATCGCTAATTCCTAATTTAAGTTGTCTATCCCATTTTGCGATAATGGTACTTTTAATAGTTTGAGCGATTTTTTTGCCTTGTTCGGTAAGTTTGTAAAGTATATTTTTAGTATGATGACTATTAAAATCAATTTCATTTTCAATTATAAGTTTTTTTTCAATAAGTTTGGCAATAATTCTATGAGTATGAGATTTATTACACCCAGCAAAACGAGAAAGCGTGGCCTGCGTTTGCATTCCTTCTCTATGTAAGATCTCAATAAAAAAAGCCTCTGAGCTTTTTAAATCATATTTGGCAAGCTCATAATTCAAAAACTTTTGAAAATGTTTCTTTATCAAATATACTTTATTGACAATACTGTCGCTCATCCTTGGCATAGTGTATATTTTATGCAAATTAAGTTGATAAGTCAACTATTATTTTAAAAAAATGAAAAAAAATTAAAATATTTTTAAAATCAATTGCATACAAAAATTATATGTGGTATATTTAAAAAGAAGATAAAAATATCTTTATTTAAAATTCACAAAATTTTTTAATTTTTAATGTAAAATTATCTTTATAACATAAAAATATTGAAAAATAATAATTTTATATCTATAAATTCAATATATTATAATAGCAAAAATGTTTTGGAGGAAATATGTGTTTTAGAAAAAATAACGAAAAAGTGATTGATCCAATCATCCATGATGAAGAGGCAAATTTTACACTGTCAAGCGGTGTTCATATATTAAATCGCTGTCAAAATGTATCTTTAAGTGGAAGTGCAATAGTGCTTGAAAGCTTTGATTGTAGTTTTAGAGAGATTTCTGGCAAGGCAAAAGTGCAAATGGTCGAGAATGGTGAAATTGATTTATTGACAGGCAAGGCAAAGATAGGGCTTTTCAAGAGTGGAAGAATTACAGTTGTAAGTGGTAAGGCGTCTATCACAACAATCAACTCTTGTACTATCGACTATCTAAAAGATAAGGCTTCAATCGGCACTATGAATGGTGGTTTTGTTCGTTTTGTTGATGGCAAGAGTGAACTTGCGACATTGACAGCAGGCGAGGTGATGTTTGTTCGAAATAAGGCAAGAATTGTCACAATGATTTCCGGAAAGATTACAGGAATTGAAAATAACGCACACCTTGTAAGTATGCTTGACGGCAGTGTAACATATCTACTAAATGACGCTAAAATTGGCACTATAAACAATGGTAAAATTGATCTATTTGCTGATAGCAGTGAAGTATCTACTTTGAATAATGGAAGAATTGAGGAGATGATCGGCAAAGCTATGATTTCTGCAAATATGAATGGCGAGATTGGCTATCAAGATAAGCAGACTCTTATTCTCTATTCTCCACAGGAAAGTGCAAAGAGAATGAATGATTATCGTCAAGAAAAGCTTTCTCAAGAAACTAAGCAAGAAGAAAATGAAGAAAGTGAAATTGTTGAAGAAGTAGAAAATGACGCTAAAGCTATAGAAGAAAATATTGCAGACGACACTCAAGAAGAAGCTCCTATTAAACAGGAAAAGAAAGAAACAAAATCTTCTAGAAAGAAGTCAAAACAACTCAAGATTGACGATATTGATCAAGGCGAAGGGGAAGAATAATCTTTAAATTAGAGAAATCAAATTAAATTTTATTGACATTTTGTAAAATTTTGATATAATACTTGATATCTTTTAAGCACCATCTTAATATGAATGGTGCTTAAAGTTTGTAAGGAGAAAAATGGATATTTTTTGGCATAGTTTAGAGCACGCTGTCATTGATACACTCTATGTGATACCAGTCCTTTATCTTGCATATTTACTCGTAAGTTATTTTTCTCACAACGACAATGAAAAGTTTTCTAAAATACTGCACAAAACAAAAAAGGCAGGACCAGCAGTCGGTGCAGTTCTTGGCTGTATTCCACAATGTGGTTTTTCTTCTCTTATGAGCCAACTATACTCAAAGAAGATCATCACTCTTGGTACTCTTATAGCCGTCTTTATCGCTACAAGTGATGAAGCATTGCCACTTATGATTTCTCAGCCACAATTTATTCCATCTTTGCTTATTATGATGGCGATAAAAGTGGTTTATGCAATCATAGCAGGTTACCTAATTGATGGAATATGTAGAATTATACTTAGAAAAAAGCCAGTATTAAACGAATATCATGATAAACATGAGCATGCCAAGCAAGAACATCATGATAATGTGCAAAACGCGGGCTTAGATGCTGAAATTGTTTCTACTAAAAATCTTCCGCAAAATACCGTAGAAAATACCTTGCAAGAAAATGGCGTTGAAACCAATAATGATATGCCTAAAAAAGAGAGCAAGTGGAAGAAATTTTGGAGTAAGTTTAAGAAAAAGAAAAAAAGTTATAAATGCGATCATGCACATGAGGACGAACATGGTCATGATCATACGCATGGTCACTGCTGTGCAACAAATATATTTGTAGATGCACTAAAGCATACCATGATCATTGTCTTATATGTATTTATAGTAACCCTTGCAATCAATCTAATTGAAGGCTATGCAGGTGGACTTGAGCCGTTACAGCGATTTTTCTCAAGCAATGTATATCTTCAAATCTTGCTTGCTAGCGTAATAGGACTTATACCAAACTGTGCCGCATCTGTCTTTTTAGTAGAATTGTTTATGGCAAACGTGCTATATTTTCCAGCACTCGTTGCAGGTCTTTCTGCGGGCGCAGGTGTTGGCCTTATCGTGCTTTTCACAGCAAACTATAAAAAAGTTTGGGTAAATATTTCGATAACCGTGCTTCTATTTGTGCTTGCACTTATTATCGGCATCATAACGAATTTTTTGCCTATTTGGTGAAAAATAGTTGACAAAATGGACATACTAGTTTAGAATTTTAATAGGAGAATTCACAAATGATAAATGAAAAGAATGATTATGTAGATAGAGAGATACTTGTCTACGATCTTGGAATATTTGAACTGCGAGGCCTTGCAAGAAAACTAGGCGTGCCTAGTCCTACAACCAAAAAGCGTGACGAGCTTATTTCATTGATACTTGAAAAGATAAAGAGCGGAGATGTTATTGACCAAACAGGCAAGAAAAAAGGTCGTCCTTTCAAAAGTCTTTCAGCTATTGACGAAATTTATTCATCAATAACATCAAATTCTTCAGATGAAGATGATTATTATATACAAGATTACAATTCTTTGCAGTCTAATTTCAATACTCAAATAATTTTTAAACAAGATATTGAAAAGAGAGTGTATCAAGACGAACAATTTACTTGCATGGGAATTGTGAGAGAAAATGGTGATCAATTAATTTTCTATGATATGGAAACGGGTAGACCAGTTTATATCAGCAGTTTGCTTGAATACTATATGAACCTTCGAGTAGGTGATAAAGTCTGCGTCAAGGCTCAGGATATGAATGAAAATTCACAACTAAAAGCAAATGAGATTTTGACGATCAATGATGTTTCTGTTAGAGATTATAGACCGCTTATAAAAGAAGAGGGAGAGCCTATAATTTCCGACAAGAAATTGAGTCTAGGACAAAGAGAAGTGTTTGTCGGCAGAAGAAATCTTATGCAAAACGCTCAGGATCTTTATGAAGATCAAGACGAACTCAAAGCTCTAATTGAATGTTGTAAAAATGAAAATAAACATCTTGTTGTATTAGGCATAAATTTATCCTATGAAGATATGATCATGTTTAAAAATTATGATTTGGACAAGTTTATTTCAGCTTATGGCAGGCGTGATGCTCACAATTTTACATTGATTATTGATGCAATCAATTATTGTGATAGACTTGATGAACTTGATAGAGATGTAGTATTATATGTAGTTGATATTGTTGAAGTAGTTAAGGCACTTGAGAGATTTTTCAGTTCTGGAGAGTGTAAGATAGATCCTCACAAGAATACGCATATAATACTTGAAAAAATCATGTCACTTGGCAAAGCTTATCTCGATGGAAACAGCGTGACTCTCATTTTAGGATATAACGAACTTGATAAAGATGATAAAATTTTGCGTGCTGATATAATGAAAGTGTGCAAAATTGTCTAAGATTGATAGATTTTTATATGATAAAAGACGGTACAATAAACTATAATTTTCTCTTTAAGAAAACAAGTTTTAATGTACTGTTTTTTTAATGTCTTTTTGACAAAATATGCAGAAACTATCAATCTATATAGGTTTTAGTATTCTAAAATGATTGACAAAACAACCAATAGACGACTATAATAAAGATATGTTTGGATTTTATGATAGTTACTTTCTTTTGTTTGGGCTTCGAATCACATATTATGGCTTTATCATTGCTATGGCTATGGCACTTGGAGTCTTTGTGGCATGTAAAAATGCAAAATTTCGAAATCTAAAAAGTGACGATATTTTAATTTTAGCTTGCTATATTTTGCCTCTTGCAATTATTGGTGCAAGAATTTATTATGTTATTTTTAGCGATAATTCCTATACTTTTGGTGAGATTTTTAGGATTTGGGATGGCGGGATGGCTATTTTAGGCGGTGTTATAGGCGGTGCAATAGGCGCTGTGCTTTATTGTCTTATACATAAGAAAAACCTGCTTGACGTTGGGGATATTGTCGCGCCTAGTTTAATTCTCGGTCAAGCGATAGGAAGAATAGGGTGTTATTTTGCAGGATGTTGCTATGGTGTAGAAGTGACTGATCCAACGCTACAATGGTTTCCACTTTCAACAATGATCGGTGGACACTGGCACTATTCGACATTCTTCTATGAGAGTATTTGGAATTTTTGCGGATTTATAGTGTTATTATTGCTTTTGCGAAAGAATAAGGTACGAAATTCAGGCGAAGTCATTGCGCTTTATTTCCTTATTTACGGTGCAGGAAGAGCATGGATTGAAGGAATGAGAGGAGATAGTTTATATATCGGCTCATTGAAAGTTTCTCAAGTTTTATCAATAATTTTAGTGATCATTGCAATTGCTATGATAGTAGTAATTGAGATTTTGCAGAAAAAAGGTAAAATCAAATCGCTTCACGAGCTTCAATCAGCCTATTCAAACAATTTGCTCACAGAACTTGAAAATCAAAAACAGGCTCGCCTTGAAAAGAAAAATGCACGTTTGCAACAGCGAGAGCAGAAGAAAGAATTAAAGAAACGTGAAGACTTAGAAGGTGAAAAACAAACAAAAAACGACAAGGAAAAAGAGTAAAGTTAGAATATCAAAGCCTTTTATGACAATAATAAAATCATGAGAGGAAAATTATTAGGAATTAAAAAAAGTACGCTTTTAAAATGCTCAGCACTTATAAATTGTATTATATATCTTGTAATTTTTGCGCTTTCTCTGACAATACTAGAATATCCTAATCTGTGGTTTTATGCTCTGATTGGCGTAATAGGCTTACAACTTGTCGAGAAAAGTATTTTGCTTCAAATCGATAGTAATTTGTATTTTGGCTCTTTACTTTTGTTTAGTTCACTTTTTCACATATATTGCTTTTGTTTTGATATTCTTTCAATTTATCCAGCTTTTGTAGTGTTGGCATTCGGCATAGCTTCACTATTTACAGCATATTTTTATAGGCAAGGTTTTCATTATTATATAGCATTTTGGCTATTTGTAATCTCATCTGCGACATTTATTTTTATTTTAAATTATATTTCTCTTATCATTTTTCTTGCAATCGTGATTGGTTGTGTGCTATTATTACTACTAGGCTTGATTTTTATTCGTTGAAAAATTGAGTTTATTTTAAAATAAAGCAATAGTAATATGAAATTAATTGTAGATTAAAAAGGAGCGTTTTAAATGTTTTCTTATGAATTTAATGGATACAATAAAAAAGAAGTCGATAGTTTTATTTCTTCTTTGAAGGCGGAACATGAGCGTAAGACTATGGAAGAACGCCTTAAAGTGCTCGAAGCAGAGCGTAAAATGCTTGATATGAAGAATAAGTCTATCGAGCTCGAAAAGAGGCAAAACAAGATTATTTCAGCACTTGAAACTTATAAAAAAACGCAGGCAGAAGGGAAGCGAAATATAGAAGTCTTGCGTGGTGAGCAGTTGAAAGTTATATATCTACATTTGCAGAGCCTGCTTGAAAATCTAAAGCGAAAGTATCCAAGCATAATACAAGATAGTAACTATAAGACACTATCAAGAGATATTGAAACTATCTTAAAAAGTACTGAAGAGAAGAAAAATGAAATTATAAGTGCTAGAAATGAAAATGACCCAATGCGAATGCTATTAAATAAAATGCAGGAAAAAAAGGTGGATAAACCACGCGAAGTACAAATTGAAAGGACAAACTTTAATAAAATAGAAAGATCTTCAAGTCAAATCAAGCCAGTTACCGATATGCAACTTGATGACGATGACGACTATGACAATTTGGTAGATAAATTTTTAAATACTGCACCTATTGAAGAGGAAAAAGAGCCCATTAAATTACAATCCAGCGGTTTTGATATCAATGAAGCAATCAATCCAACGCAAGATTTATCTGAAATTATGAAGGCTTTTGACTTTTACACAGGTGACGATAATAATTAAAAAAAAGACATAAAAGTGAAATTTTATAAGTCACAATTTATGTCTTTTTTATTATAATATAAAATATTTAAAAAGTGGTTGCGCCGCCGTCAACACTTAAAATTTGACCTGTTATAAAGGATGAATCGTTTGACGAGAGAAAAAAGACAGCATTTGCCACATCTTCGCTTTTGCCAAGTCTTTTTAAAGGTGTCGAATTTATTATTTTTTTCTTGTCTTCTTCACTTAAAAAAGACGTCATTTTTGTTTCAATACAGCCAGGGGCAACTGAGTTTACTCTTATGCCGAAAGGGGAACATTCCTGGGCTAGAGCTTTTGTTAGGCCTGTTAGGCCTGCTTTGCTTGCTGAATATGCTACCTCGCAAGCACCACCATATATTCCATATATCGATGAAATATTGATTATGCTCCCAGATTTTTGTTTGATAAAATATTCAAAAGCAAGTTTGTTTGCTTTTATTACACTTGTCAAATTAATATTAACTACATCATCTATTTCTTCTTCAGTATAGTCAATCAATAGGTTTTCCTTCTTGCTGACACCATAAACACAAATTATACTTTCTATAAAACTTGCAGATTTAAAGACTTCAGCAAAGATGTTTTGCATACTTTTGTAATCACGACAATCTAATTTATAGGTGGTTATTTTAGTGTTAACTAAAGCCATTTGTTTTTCTAAATCACTTATATCACCATTATTATATGTTCCGTATATATCATAGTTGTTTTTTGCAAATTTAAGTGCAATTGCCTTGCCTATATCACTTGATAATCCTAGAATAAAAACTGATTTTTTCATAGCTCACCTTTTATTATAGTATAAGAATTGTAAAAATCAATGTCAAGGAATTTTTTAAATAGAATTTTATATCTAAAAAAGTAATTGCTTAAAATTAAATTTATAATAATGTCAAATTAAATAATTTATCATATAATGAAAAAGGGGAAAGAAAATAAAAAAAACTGAAAAAAGTTTAAAATTTTTCTTGACATATAACTCATTTTATATTAAAATATCATTGCAAACTTAAACGGGGTGTAGCGCAGTTGGTAGCGCACGTGGTTTGGGACCATGGGGTCGGGAGTT
>ERZ1643247.1718-NODE-1718-length-19119-cov-14.758340_pt1 | contig 19119 bp, 17 predicted proteins | sample MGYA00579264_ERZ1643247 | MGnify/ENA primary metagenome ERZ1643247 (study PRJEB29033, sample SAMEA4952262) | chicken gut metagenome | biome: Broiler Chicken; feature: Gastrointestinal Tract; material: Caecum | place: Ireland | collected 2018 | study: Broiler... | reverse complement strand
ACCTTCCTGATCAACTGCCAGTGGTCCTTCGAGGAGCTGGAGCACCACCTGGATGCCGCTTCCAAGCGCTACATCGCCAAGAACAACATCCAGCTCTACACCATCAACGCCATTGACCTGGCCATTGAGATCGGCATGGGCAAGCGCACCAACACCATCCTCCAGTCCGCCTTCTTCTCCCTGGCCAAGATCATGCCTGAGGCCGAGGCCATCCAGTACATGAAGGATGCGGCCACCCACTCCTACCTGAAGAAGGGCCAGGACATTGTGGACATGAACCACAAGGCCATCGACCTGGGCGCCACCGCCTACAAGAAGGTGGAGGTCCCCGCCTCCTGGGCTGACGCCGAGGACGGCAAGAAGGAGAGCGTGCTCACCGGCCCCGAGAAGCTGGTGAAGATGGTGGAGTCCATCCTGGACCCCGTGGACCGCATGGACGGCGACAGCCTGCCCGTGTCCGCCTTCGTGGACCACGTGGACGGCACCTTCGAGCTGGGCGCCTCCGCCTATGAGAAGCGCGGCGTGGCCGTGACCGTGCCCACCTGGGATTCCAGCAAGTGTATCCAGTGCAACCAGTGCTCCTTCGTCTGCCCCCACGCCACCATCCGTCCCTATGCGCTGACCGAGGAGGAGGCCAAGAACGCCCCCGAGGCGGCCAAGATCGTGGACGTGAAGGCCGGCAAGGGCAAGGGCGTGTACAAGTTCGCCATGGCTGTCAGCCCCCTGGACTGCATGGGCTGCGGCGTGTGTGCCAAGATCTGCCCCGCCGGCGCCCTGACCATGGTGCCTCAGGAGCAGGAGGCCGCCCAGCAGGACGTGTTCAACTACATGGTGGCCAATGTCACCACCAAGTCCGACGTGGCCGACATGACCGTGAAGGGCAGCCAGTTCAAGAAGCCTCTGCTGGAGTTCTCCGGCTCCTGCGCCGGCTGTGCCGAGACCGCTTACGCCCGTCTCATCACCCAGCTGTTCGGCGACCGGATGTATATCTCCAACGCCACCGGCTGTTCCTCCATCTGGGGCGGCCCGGCTGCCACTTCCCCCTACACCACCACCGCCGAGGGCAAGGGTCCCGCTTGGGCCAACTCCCTGTTTGAGGACAACGCCGAGCACGGCCTGGGCATGTATCTGGGCCAGAACGCCATCCGCAACCGGCTGGCTGCCAAGACCCGTGAGCTGATTGAGTCCAACGCCAACGCCGGCCTGAAGGAGGCCGCCCAGAAGTGGCTGGACACCATGGAGGATGGTGCCGCTAACGGCGAGGCTACCAAGGCCTACGTCGCCGCTCTGGAGGAGTGCCTGATGCCCGTGGATGGCCTGCTGGCCTTTGCTTCCAGCGATGCCGGCAAGGGTGTGTTTGGTGACAAGCAGGCCGATGTGGTGGCCCATGCCGAGGCCCTGAAGGCCGCCGGCGCCGCCCACTGCGACTGCCCCGCCTGCACTCTGGCTGCTGAGATTCTCCAGGAGAAGGAGTACCTGGCCAAGAAGTCCGTGTGGATCTTCGGCGGCGACGGCTGGGCCTACGACATCGGCTTCGGCGGCGTGGACCATGTACTGGCATCCGGCGAGGACGTGAACGTGTTCGTGTTCGATACCGAGGTGTACTCCAACACCGGCGGACAGGCCTCCAAGGCCTCCAACATCGGCCAGGTGGCTCAGTTCGCCGCCTCCGGCAAGGTCACTCCCAAGAAGAGCCTGGCGGAGATCGCCATGACCTACGGCTATGTGTACGTGGCTCAGGTGGCCATGGGCGCCAACATGAACCAGACGCTGAAGGCCATTGCCGAGGCCGAGGCCTATCACGGCCCCTCCCTCATCATCGGCTACGCCCCCTGTGAGATGCACTCCATCAAGGGCGGCATGACCAACTGCCAGAGCGAGATGAAGAAGGCCGTGGAGTGCGGCTACTGGAACCTGTTCCGGTTCAACCCCGCTCTGAAGGCCGAGGGCAAGAACCCCTTCACCCTGGACTCCAAGGCCCCCGCCGGCGGCTATCAGGAGTTCCTGATGAACGAGGCCCGCTACTCCAGCCTGACCCGCTCCTTCCCCGAGCGCGCCAAGGAGCTCTTCGCCGAGAACGAAGAGGCCGCCAAGGCTCGCTACGAGCATCTGACTCGTCTGGTGGAGCTGTACAAGTAAATAGAACGCACAAGGGCCCCGGGCATCTGCCCGGGGCCCGTTCTATCGTGCGGCCTCTTCGGGGGCCCCACCGCAGGTGGGGCGGCGCTTTGCGCCGTACAAGCGTTTTCGTCGGGGTCCCCACACGAGCCCAGCGGAGCGGGTCGTGTGGGGAGAGTCGGAGCAAGGGAGCGGACGCAGTTTTCGCCGTCAGGCGGAAACGGAGTCAAGCGGACTTTGCGACGACGAGGCGGAGGGGCGGCTTTGCCGCCCCGAGCATTTCAATTCAGATGGGGTTCCCAGCGGGCTCAGGCCCGCTGGGGGAGGCCGCCAAGGCCCGCTACGAGCACCACCCGGCGGGCCCCATCCCCAGTCGAGCGAAGCGGCTGGGGATGGGAGAGGAGGCGCAGCGGAGGGAGTGAGCTTTCGCGCGGACGCGGAAGCGAATGATCCGCAGCTTGTGCCGACGAGGTGGAGCTATACAAGTAAATAGAACGCACAAGGGCCCCGGGCATCTGCCCGGGGCCCTCTCTATATACAAAAAATTCCTGGAGCCAACTGGTCCCAGGAATTTTTTGACTATCACGAAATGTTACCGCTCCCAAGGGGGCTTGGAGTTTTTCCGTCTGGTCCAGCTGGGGCGGGGCTCCGGCTGGACGTGCTCCTGTTCCCGAGGGACGGCGTCGGGATTTGTTTTCCGCTCCTCCAAGAGATGCCGGGCGGCGGCTTGGGCCACCTCGTCATACCCGGAGAACAGGGAGCCGCCGGAGGCGATCTTCTCCAGCTTCTGGCTGCTGTATGCTGCAAAATCCCGCAGAAAAGCCTGGAAACGGGCCTGAAAATTGGCCTGCTGCCGCTGCTGCTCCCGCTCCACTTCGGCGCGCTGTTCTTCCCACCAGGCCTTCCGCTCCGAGATCCAAATGGTATTGGCGCAGAAGCGCAGGCAGCGGCACCGGTCACAGACATACAGCTCGCCGGGGATACACTTTTCCTCCACGTCCTTATCCACCAGAAACTGAATGTTGCCCGTACGAAGGAACTCCGGCCCAAGGTACTGGAATGTTCCGCCGCAGCTGCATTTGATTTCCTCCATGACGCCTCCGTCCTTTCCGACACGACTGTGTTATCCCCGCCTCCGGCCCTTGGTGCCCTTCTTGGGGGCGGCGGGCTTGGCCCAGCCCGCCTTCCGCCTGGCGGGGCCGGAGCGCTTGAGGGCGGCGGACTTCTCCGAACGGGCCGCTCCGCCGCGTGTGTTCGTTCTGGGGGCGGAGCGGTCCGGCTTGGCCCCGCCCTCTCCGCCGCGGGGGGCGCCCCCTTTGTCCGGGCGGATGAGACACCGCTTGCCGTAGCCGATCAGGTCCTCCCGGCCCGTCTTGTGGAGGGCCTCCAGCACCAGCTTCCGGTTTTGGGGCTTGCGCCACTGCATGAGGGCCCGTTGGAGGGCCTTGTCGTGGGGCGTCTTGGGGACGAACACCGGCTTCATGGTCCGGGGGTCCAGGCCGGTGTACCACATACAGGTGGCCAGGGTGCCCGGAGTGGGGTAGAAGTCCTGGACCTGTTCTGGCATGTGGCCCTGCTTGTTCAGCCACTCAGCCAGCTGCACCGCGTCCTCCAGGGTGCACCCCGGATGGGAGGAGATCAGGTAGGGCACCAGATACTGGTCCTTTCCGTACCGGCGGTTGAGCTTGAAGTACTTCTCCCGGAATTTCTCGTACACCTCGATGTGGGGCTTGCCCATGTAGTCCAGAGTGTGGGCCACACAGTGTTCCGGGGCCACTTTCAACTGGCCGGAGATGTGGTACTGGACCAAATCGGTGAAAAACTCCCCGCTGGGGTCCTTCATCAGATAGTCAAAGCGGATGCCCGAGCGGATAAAGACCTTTTTCACCTTGGGCAGCTCCCGCAGCTTCCGCAGGAGCATCATGTAGTCGGTGTGGTCGGCGTTCAGGTTGGGGCAGGCCTCCGGGGCCAGACAGGCCCGGTTTTTACACAGACCGTGCTTGAGCTGCTTCTCACAGGAGGGGTGCCGGAAGGTGGCGGAGGGGCCGCCCACGTCGTGGATGTACCCCTTGAAGCCCGGGTGCTGGGTGAGGAGTTTCGCCTCCCGGAGGACGCTCTCGTGGCTGCGGGCGGAGATGACCCGCCCCTGGTGGAAGGCCAGGGAGCAGAAGTTGCAGGCCCCGAAGCAGCCCCGGTTGTGGGTGATGGAGAAGCGCACCTCCTCGATGGCGGGCACGCCCCCCATGTCGTCGTACATGGGGTGGGGCTCCCGCACATAGGGGAGCTCGGCCACCCGGTCCATCTCCTGGGTGGTGAGGGGCATGGCCGGGGGATTGACCAGCAGCAGGTCCCGGCCATGGCGCTGGAGGATGGCCTTGCCCACGAAGGGGTCGTGCTCGTTGTACTCGATCATATTGGCCCGGGCATAGTCCTCCTTGCTGGCGGACACCTGCTCGAAGGAGGGGACCTCCACCTTGGGGTAGGCGCACACGCCGGGGTCCCGAATGGACACGCAGGTGCCCCGCACGTCGGTGATCTCCTCCGCCGGGGTGCCCGAGGCCAGGCGGGAGACGATCTCCACCGAGGCCTTCTCCCCCATACCGTAGGTGAGGATGTCCGCCTGGGCGTCAAAGAGGATGGACCGGCGCACCTTGTCCTCCCAGTAGTCGTAGTGGGCAAACCGCCGCAGAGAGGCCTCCAGGCCGCCGATGATGACGGGGATGTCCCCGAACACCTCCCGCACCCGGTTGGAGTACACCACGGTGGCGTGGTCGGGGCGCAGGCCCGCCTTCCGGCCGGGGGAGTAGGCGTCGTCGTGGCGGCGCTTCCGGGCCGCTGTGTAGTGGGCCACCATGGAGTCCAGGTTGCCCGCGGAGATCATCACCGCCAGCTTTGGACGGCCTAGGGCGGTGAAGGACTCCGGGGTGCGCCAGTCGGGCTGGGCCAGAATGGCCACCCGGTAGCCCTCCGCCTCCAGCACCCGGCCGATGATGGTGGGGCCGAAGGAGGGGTGGTCCACATAGGCGTCCCCGGTGATGATCAAGATGTCGTAGGAATCCCAGCCCCGGCGGGCCATGTCCTCCCGGGAGACGGGGAGAAAAAGATCGCGGTCAAAGCTCATGGAGGACCTCCTGAGTGAAGTTTTGATGGCGCATGGTCAGCATGCGCGGTGACAAAACGGCGTGTGTGCCGGACGCACGCGCCGTTTTGGGATTATCGGGAAAAGGGGTGGGACCGGCTCATGGCAAACCCCAGGGCGGCCCCGCACAGCCCGCCCACGATGTGGGTGAGCTGGGAGACGCTGTCCTGTGCGGCCACCGCGTCCACCACCTCGCCCCCCAGGTAGAGAATCACCACCAGGATCAGGGTCAGGGGGATGGCCCCCTCCCGCATGCCCGCCAGGGAGGACAGGACGATCATCATAAAGACGATGCCGCTGGCCCCCAGCAGGGCGGAACCGGGGAACAGGATGAACTGGACCAGCCCGGACACCAGGGCGGTGATGGCGATGCAGGCCAGCAGCCGGCGGCTGCCGTACTTCTCCTCCAGGGGCGGGCCCACCACCAGAAGCAGCATGATGTTACTGATGAAATGGCCGTACCCCGCGTGGCCCAGCACATGGCCGAACAGGCGCACATAGGTGAGGGGATCGGTGAGGGGGGAGCGGTAGACGCAGAACAGCAGCCAGGTGGACCGCTCCCCTGTGGCCATCCCCAGCAGCAGGGCTGCCAGGGAGAGCAGGCTGAAGGTGAGCACCACCGGCGCGTTATACTGGATGCGCAGCCGGCCCATTTTATCAGTGGTTGAGCACACGCACCCGAATCATACCGGGGATGGCCCGCAGCTCATCGGCCACCGTGTCCTTGATGCGGCTGTTCAGATCCACCATGGTGTAGGCGTAGTCCTTCCGGGACTTGTTGGTCATATTCTCCACGTTGACCCCCTCGTCCGCCAGAATGGAGGTGATGCGGGTGAGCATGGCGGGAATATTCTTGTGAATCAGACACACCCGGGAGATGCCGCTCCACTCCTGGGACACATTGGGCAGGTTGACGGAGTTTTTGATGTTGCCGTTGATCAGATAGTCCTTCAGCTGGTCGGCGGCCATGCGGGCGCAGTTCTCCTCGCTCTCCGGAGTGGAGGCCCCCAGGTGGGGGAAGGCGATGACGTTCTTCACCGGGGCGATCTTGTCGTCGGGGAAGTCGGTGATGTACCGGGCCACCCGGCCGGACTCCAGAGCCTCGATCATGTCGTCGTCGTTCACCAGACCGCCTCGGGCCAGGTTCAGCACCCGCACCTGGCCCTTCATCTTGGAGATGGCCTCGGCGTTGATGAAGTCCTTGGTGTCATTGTTGTAGGGGATGTGGATAGTGATGTAGTCGGACACCCGGTACAGGTCGTCCACATTTTTCACCACGTGGACGTGGCGGTCCAGCCGCAGGGCGGCGTCTACCGACAGGAAGGGGTCATAGCCGTACACGTCCATCCCCAGGTCCAGGGCGATGTTGCACACCAGGGCTCCGATGGCCCCCAGGCCGATGACGCCCAGGGTCTTGCGGTAGATCTCCGGCCCCACGAAGGCGGACTTGCCCTTCTCCACCGCCTGGGCGATGTCCACGCCGGGGGTGTGGACCTGCTCCTGGACCCACTCCACGCCGCCGATGATGTCCCGGGAGGCGATAAGCATGGCGGCCACCACCAGCTCCTTCACCGCGTTGGAGTTGGCGCCGGGGGTGTTGAACACCACGATGCCGCTCTCACTGCACCGGTCGATGGGGATGTTGTTGGTGCCCGCGCCCGCCCGGGCGATGGCCCGCAGGGCGTCGGGGAACTCATAGTCGTGCATGGGGGCGGAGCGGACCAGAATGCCGTCCTCGTTCTCCACGTCGCTGCCCACCTGGAACCGGGTCTGGTCCAAGAGGTTCAGGCCGGCATTGGAAATTTTATTCAGTGTTTTAATGCGATACATGGTTGAAAACCTCGAATCCTTCTCACTTGTTGGGTGATTTTTCTTGGGGATATTTCGCCGCCCCGGCGGCGAGTTTCTTTCTGGATGCCCAGAAAGAAACCAAAGAGGCACCAGGGGGTGAGCTCAGATGAGCGCTTCGCGCTCATATTCGCTCTCCCCCTGGACCCCCCATTTTACGGGAGCCGCCAATTAGGCGGACTTAGAGGTCGACGCAAAGGCGCGGGTAGTTCAATCGATTGCCCGCCCTTCTATTACCGCTGCCGCTGAGTTGCTGGTAACCTTTGTGCGGTGCTTCTATTGGTTGGAAGCGCGCCTTTGGGCTAGTGGGGCTCAAGTGCGGCTCAGGGGATCGGCATATCTTGGGACGTTTCCTTTTTTCGCAGGAGCGGCGCGCCGAGGTCGTCGCGCCCTACAGAGGAGACAGAATCCCCGGCGGCGGGGGCAAGCCCCTCCCCTACGAATCGCAAGAAAGCCCTCCGTGTCTAGGTAGGGGAGCCCCTTGGGGCTCCCGCCAGAGTACGCACCGGGAGCGTTGGCTCAGCACAGTCAGGCGCGGAAGTGGAAGCGCACCGGCTGTAATTTTAGGGAAGCCAGGGCCCAGTGGCCCGGATTGAACTGCGGAAAGCCACTCAGATTTTGCGCGCCGGAAATTTTCTTCTATCTCACAGGTACGTGTCCCCCGTAATGGGGTCCGGGGAAAGCGGTCCTATGGACCTAGGCGGAGCAAAGCGGAGCCGTAGTCCATCGGCCGCGTCCCCGGTGGCGTTTTGGTTACTTTGCCGCCACGGGCAAAGTAACTCGCCGCCCGCAGGCGGCGAAATCCCCTGCGTTCCATAATATCACCCGTTGTTCTTGTCAAACTCCTTAATAAAATCACACAGTTTTTCAACGCCTTCCACAGGCATGGCGTTGTAGATGGAGGCACGCATGCCGCCCACCTTCCGGTGGCCTTTCAGGTTGACAAAGCCAGCCGCGGTGGCCTCGAAGACAAACTTGGCGTCCAGCTCCTCATTGCCGGTGCGGAAGGTGACGTTCATCCCGGACCGGGAGCCCTTCTCCGCGTGGCACTTGAAGAGCTTGGAGTTGTCCAGGGCGTCGTACAGCATGGAGGAGCGCAGGTCCCGCAGCTTCTCCATGCCGGCCACGCCGCCCTGCTCCTCCACCCAGTCCAGGGTGAGGCCCAGCATGTAGATGCACCAGCAGGGGGGCGTATTGTACATGGAGTCCTTCTCGATCATGGTCTGATAGTTCATCATCAGCGGGGTGTAGGGCAGCTCGTGGCCGGCCAGATCCTTGCGGATGATGACCACAGTCAGGCCGGCGGGGGACATGTTCTTCTGAGCTCCGGCGTAGACGATGCCGTACTTGGACACATCCACCGGGCGGGAGAGAATGTCCGAGGACATGTCGCACACCAGGGGCACATTCCCGGTCTCGGGCACATACTGCCACTCGGTGCCGTAGATGGTGTTGTTGGCGCAGTAGTAGAAGTAGCTGGCCTCCGGGTCCAGCTTCAGCTGGTCCTGGGCGGGGATGTAGCTGTGGTCCCGGTCGCTGGTGTCGGCGGCGATGTTCACGGCGCCGTATTTCTTGGCCTCTTTGGCGGCAATGGAGGCGAAGTTGCCGGTGACGGCGTAGTCCGCCTTGCCGGTGCGGCTCATCAGGTTCAGAGGAATCATGGAAAACTGGCCGGAGGCCCCGGTCTGGAGGAACAGGATCTGGTACTCGTCGGGCACATTCATCAGCCGGCGCAGCTTCTCCTGGGTCTCCGCAAAGATCTGCATGAAAATCTTTGACCGGTGACTCATCTCCATCACGGACATACCGGAGCCTCGGTAGTTGGTGATTTCAGACCCGGCGCGCTCCAGGGCGGAGAGAGGGAGCATGGACGGGCCGGCGGAGAAGTTGTAAACACGCTGGTCGCTCATTTGGGAGAACCCCTTTCATTTCATAGATTAAAAATACTGTCCCGACCCGGAAAAGAAAAGGGTGGGACAGTATTTTATTATAGTTTAGCGCCCCAGAAGTGTCAATCCTTCCAGGGGAGGGAGGCAAAAATATTTCGCTCCTCAGGCCAGGGAGACGGAAAATTCCGCCGTCACCCGGTACTCCTCCGCCCCCTCCTCGGGGATCAGGCCCAAATTGCTCACATGATATCCCAGGACCTCCGGCTGATATAGAATCTCCGCGCCCTGGTCCGTCCACTCCAGGGGCTGGTCCGGCTGCTCCTCGATCCGCCCCATCAGATCCAGCAGCTCCTCCTGGGACAGGCCGCAGCGGCCGTAGAGAAAGGACCACAGGATCTTGGCGGTCTCCTGTTCGGGAAGGGAGGTGGGCAGCTGTTCCCCCGCCGGCTCATAGCGGTAGGAGTAGGACACCGACGCGAGCGCTCCGTCCTCCTCCTGAAACGCCAGCCGGAGGGGAGCCTCCTCATGCAGAGAAATGACCACGACCCCCGGCGGGTCCTCCGGCTCCACGAAGGTCCCCTCCGCTGTCAGCCGCGCCACCTCTTCGTCCGGCCCAGCCAGGTTCTGGCTGAACTGGTTGTAGTTCTCCACAAACTGCTCCACCGTCAGAGCCTGATCCTGGTTCACCGGAGTCAGCACCCAGGTTTGAATGTTAACAGACAGCGCAAAGCTCCCCAGGACCAGCCCCAGAGCGCCCAGCGCCTTCAGGCGGCTCTTGGAGGTGCTCCAGTAGCTCTGACCGGGGCGGCTGCCGTCGGTGTAGACCTCGTCCGTCCCCCTGCGCCAGAACTGGAGGCGGCCGTGGTAGTCCTGCCAGCAGTAGGCGATCATCAGTCCGCTGCTCACCAGAGGGATCAGATTTCCCCCGATCCCCACCAGCACCAGAGCCGTTCTCCGCAGCCCCTCCCGATAGCTGAAACAGCTCCCATCACTCCGGGTCAGCCGCAGGCCAAGGAGAAATTTCCCCGGGGTGGCCCCCCACAGGTGGAGGCACAGGGGCTCCAGCAGCAGGAGCAGGGCCAGCACCCCCAGCTGGTCCAGGATCTCGTATCCCCCGGTGCGGTTCAGCATACTGATCCGGCCCAGCAGGGCCAGCGCGCCGTAGTAGAGGAAGGTACACAGCGCGATATCCACGGTCCGGGCCCAGAATCTCCGCCAGGGAAAGACGGCCCGGGGCGGCGGGTCCTCCCTCCAGGTGAGGGAGGGACGCTCCGGCTGGCTCATGCGGTCCAGATAGACGGGGGCGTCCAGGGTGTCGTACCGGACATGGTCCTCCCGCATGGCCCGGCAGATCCCGGCGGCCTGGCCAAGCTCCGTCTGTTGGGAGGTCAGGGCGGCCAGCCGGCCCTCCAGAGCGGGTTCCAGATCCAGCTCTCCCGCCTGGAGAGCCCGGATCACCTCCAGGGAGAACCCTACCTGCCGCAGCAGCTTGATTTTCAGCAGAGTATCCACGTCCTCCTGACGGTAGTCCCGGTAGCCGTTCTCCCCCCGGGCGGGATGAATGAGGCCCTCGCTCTCGTAGTAACGGATGTTGGCCCGAGGCAGCCCGGTGCGCTCCTCCACTTCTTTGACGGTCATAGAGGCCGACCTCCCTTCCTGTTCTGCCCCCATTGTAAGGGGTAAAGAGGGTTGACAGTCAAGGAAAATCATAGATTTTTCAAAAAATTTTTTCTCTCCTCTTGACAACTGTGTATATCCCATATATACTGTACATATAGTATATATACACTATGACAAAGAAAGGCAGACCGAGGCGGAGCGCGCCGGACCTATGCGCAGGGCCGACAGCCGGCCGCCCGGTTTACATGGTGCGCCAAATGGATATTATTCTCAGCAATTCCAGCGGAAAACCCATCTACGAACAGATCACCGACCAGGTGAAGGAGCAGATCATGACCGGAGCCCTGGCGGCGGGGGACGCCCTGCCGTCCATGCGCTTGCTGGCCAAGGAGCTTCGCATCTCGGTGATCACCACCAAGCGGGCCTACGAGGAGCTGGAGCGGGAGGGGTTTCTTGAGAACGTCCCCGGCAAAGGCTGCTTTGTGGCCCACCAGAACCGGGAGCTGCTGCGGGAGGCCCAGCTGCGCCGGGTGGAGGACATCCTCACCCAGGCGGTGGACGAGGCCCGGAAGGGCGGCATCCCCTTAGAGGAATTACAGGAACTTCTCAACCTACTGTATCAAGGTGACGAATCATGAAAAACTGTTTGGAAATCAAGGATCTGTGCAAGTCCTACGGGGACTTTGCCCTGGACCATGTGAATCTGACCATCCCAGGGGGGACCATCATGGGCCTCATCGGGGAGAACGGGGCGGGCAAGACCACCACCATCAAGTGCATTTTGAACCTGATCCGCCGGGACAGCGGAACCATCACCATTCTGGGGAAGGACAATGTGGCCGACGAGCGCGCCGCCAAGCTGGAGGTGGGAGTGGTGCTGGACGAGTGCTTCTTCCACGACTCCCTGCGTCCCAAGGATTTGAAGCGCATCCTGGGTCCCGTCTATCCCACCTGGGACGACAACCTCTATGCGGACTATCTGAAAAAATTCAAACTCCCGGAGGAGAAGCTCATCAAGGAGTTCTCCCGGGGCATGAAGATGAAGTTATCTCTGGCCGCCGCCCTGGCCCACCAGCCCAGGCTGCTGATCCTGGATGAGGCCACCGCCGGACTGGACCCGGTGGTGCGGGACGAGATTCTGGACGAATTTCTGAGCTTCATCTGCGACGAGGACCACGCCATCCTCATCTCCAGCCACATCACCAGCGACCTGGAGAAGGCGGCGGACTACATCACCTACATCCACGAGGGGAAGATCGTCCTGTCCGAGGCCAAGGACGACATTCTGGACCGCTACGGCCGGGTGGGCTGCTCCGCCGCCGACCTGCGTGCCATCGACCCGTCCGACCTGCTGCGGGTGCGGAAGGGCTCCTTCGGCTGTGAGGCCCTGGTGACAGACCGGGGGGCGTTCCATAAAAAATATCCCAAGCTGATGGTGGAGAAAATCCATCTGGAGGACATTATGCTGTTTGTTGGAAAGGGGGAAGAGACATGACTGGTCTTATTTGGAAGGACGCCCTGGTTATGCGTAAGAACATCCGGTTTTATGTGATCTTTTTGCTCGCCTACTTTGGTCTGGCAGTGCTGGGGGTTTTTGATGCTTCGATTGTGATCTCCTTCTCTACGGTCATTATCATGGTGCTGCCCATCTCCTGTTTCTCCTTTGACGAGACGGCCAAGTGGGATCGGTTCTGCCGCTCCCTCCCCCTGGAGTCCCGGGACATCGTGGGAGCACGGTATTTGTTTACCCTGTTAATCCTCCTGGTTTTGGCCGCTTGCAGCAGCATGTGCGCCGTGGCCCTCACTCTGTTGGACCTGGGCAACGCCTCTCTCATCGAAAACCTCGCCTCCATCCTGGGCTCTATGGGGGCAGGGCTGTTTATCGTGGATGTCATGCTCCCCCTGTGCTATAAGCTGGGGCCGGAGCGGGCCCGGCCCTACCTGTTCGCTGTGATTTTCATCCCCTTCATCGCCCTTTTCCTGCTCCTGCGCTTCGGCCACGACCTGGGCCTAAGCTTGGAATTTCTGAACCGGCTGCCGGAGCTCAACGCCCTTGGGGTAATTGCCCTGCTCCCCCTGGCGGGACTGGCGTGCCTGGGGCTTTCCTTCCTGATCTCCTGCCGCATTGTGGACCGAAAGGAGTTTTGACCATGAGGCTCCAGGGCCTGCTCCGGTGGGCAGGGCGGGGACTGGCGGCATGCTCCGCCCTGCTCCCCTTCACCGGCCTCATCCCGCCGGGCGGGGTGGCCGCCTGGGCCCTGCTGGCCCTGTCCGTCCCTCTCCTGGTGGCGGGGGAGATGGCGGTCCGGGAGGAGTGACTCCATTCATGTTTGGGCCCCTTGCACAAAATACTCTCCCTGTGCTATAATAAGATTGAAAAAATGGAGAGGGGGTCCACTCTATGACCGCGCAATATGCCATTCACGAGCTCAAGCAGGTCCGGCAGTACTGCTCCGCCCGGGCCATCCCCGCCATCGACTACGCCATCCAGGTCCTCCAGGGCCTGGCCGAGCGGGAGCGCATGGTGGAGGAGGAGAAGGCCAAAGGCCCCCAGGGGCCCGCTCAGACAGACGGCTTCCCGGATTGACGGAATCATACATCATGGATACAGAAAAAGGCCGGCGCTTTTGTAAGCGCCGGCCTTTCCGTGCCGGGGGAGAGAGGAGCTACCGCAGAACCCACTGGAGCATCAGCAGCAGGCCGAAGCCGGGGACCCCCAGCACCCCCAGCACCAGGGCGTTCACCAGATTGACGCCCAGGTTGACTCCGATGTAGTGCCCCACCGAGCTGAACAGGGCCAGGACGGCCAGCCCTACCGAGGAGCGCACCGCCAGCCGGAGCAGGCAGCCCAGGGGCCGGTGAAACAGGGCCAGGGCGGCCAGGAGCAGCAGGGCCAGCGCTCCCCAGGGGGAGAACTCGCCGGTCATGGGGCGCACTCCAGCTCCTTGACCCGGCGGAGCAGGTAGTCGTACCGGGACTGGAGGGCCTTGATTTCAAAGACGTAGGACTCGATCAGGTCGCTGTCGCTGACGGTGTTGAAGCCGCCGTAGGCCTGCTGGATGAGGGTGCGGGTGCTGGCCAGAGAGGCGATCAGCTCCCGGCGTTCCGCCTCCCGGGCGGCCTTTTCCCGGCGGCGGGCGGAGGAGAGACGGAGAGACATGGCGGATGCTCCTTTCCGGGATATAATCTCAGTAGTAAGGATATGTATAGTTTGGACAAATATTCCAAGCCTAAAACCGCATGGAGCGAAACTTTGGGGACATACTAGACTCGGACAGCCGAGGCGGGGAGTTTTCTCCCCTCTCTAAGCCGGTGCTGGACCGTCTCTCCTTTGGCGAAAGGCGGGAGAGCAGGCATCTGGTCACAAAGACCGGAGGAAACCTGTCCCGGGGGAATGCCCTGGGAAAGAAGGCTCTCTTAAGCCGGTGCCGGAGAGAAATCAGAGGAATTTACTCTGAGTCGGTACGGAAGATATCATTCGGATGGAAGCCCAGCCGGATTCCCGGCGAAGCTTGAACGAAAGAAGCCCAGCGAAAGGCGGAGAGGGGTGCGGTCCGACGGGGCTCTGCCCCGAGGGGTCTGTCCCCGCATGCTGTCCCATACCAGGGCCCCTTCCGGGGGCCTGTGACCCTGCCGGATCTCCGGCAGTACGCGCAGCAGGCGCGAAAAGGCCGCCCATTTGGGCGGCCTTTTTCATTGGTTTGATTATTCCGCGGATTATGTCTGGGTATCCTCCACCGGGATCTCCACGATGCCGGCGGCGCCGGCGGCGATGGTGTACTCCTGGAACACCAGGACGGGGACACCGTCGGAGCGGATATAAAACCGGGTGCTCTCATCCACCGTGGTGAAGCCCCCCGCCTCGGAATCAAAGAAGAGGGTGTAGCCGTGCTCGTCCGTGTGGGCGGCGATATAGCTCTGGACCGCCTGGTTGCAGTGCTCCACCCAGGCGTCCCCCAGCAGGTCCCGGAGGGTGATATCCCGGTTTTCGGCTAAATCCAGGTTATAGCAGTACCGCTCCTGGGCGGCGGTGACCCACCCTTCGCCGAAATCCACGGTAAAGGAGACGGCGTTTTCCGACTGGGATTTGATCTCATAGTCGACGATTACGTCCATCTCCCGCTCATCCCACTGCTGCTGGGTGCCGCCGGTGGCGAAGAAGACCTCCCGGTAGTCCTCCCAGTCCTGCTGGGCCTGAGCGGTGAGGGCGTCCACCCGCTCTTGGATCTCCTGGTTGACCCGCTGGGCCAGCTCACTGTCGGAGATGACTCCGGGAACGCTCACATGGTAGTCGATCCCGTCTTCGGTCTGATCATATGCCCGGACGGTGAGCACCTGGAACAGGGGGCCCAACACAGGGAGGTCCGCGGCGGCAGCGGCCACCGGGGGAGAGACGTTCAATACGCCCACCGCCACCACCAGACAGGCGGCCGCCGTCCCCAGAGAGCGGCGGCAGATCCGAAGGACGCGGCGGCGGCGGCCCTGCCGGATTCCCGCCTGGATTCGGTCGTTCAGTTCCTGTGGGATAGGGGTGGCGTCGTACTCCGCTTTCAGTTTCTCAAACTCCTTCATGGGTCGTACACTCCTTCCAACGAGACACGCAGCTTTTTCAGACCGGTGTACAGCCGGGTCTTGACCGTACTCAGGGGCGCGCCGGTGACGGCGCTGATCTCCTTCAGGGAGAGCTCCTCATAAAAGCGCAGGCGGATGACGGTGGACACTTCGGGAGGGAGGGCGTCCACCCGGGCGGCCAGACTGTCGTCGGCGGGGAGGGGGTCCTCATAGCCCCCCTCCTCCAGGTTCTCCAGGGGAACGTAGGTCACCCGTCCGCGCTGTCGAAGCAGGTCTGTGCATACGTTGACCAGGATGCGGCAGAACCAGGTGTGCAGGGCCGACGGGTCCCGCAGGCTGTCCTGCCGCTCCCAGGCCCGGCACACAGCCGTCTGCACCGCGTCCAGCGCCTCCTCCCGATTTTTCAGGTAGCTGTAAGCCAGCCGGTAAAACCTGGCCTGCTCTCGGGTGAAATAGTCGGTGAGCAGCGCCTCGCGCTTTTTCGCCACTAGCAACGGTCCTTTCTGCGGTGTCCTGTTGAATAGACGGATGGGGAAGAGAAAAAGTTTGCGGAGTTTCCCAAAATATGTGGATGGGGTGGTTGAAGTTCATGTTTCAGGTCTAAAACGGCGAGGCTAGAAGTGCCCGGCGGCCCTTCTGGGCCGCGGCGCGAGTGCGCCGTACAAGCGTTTTTGCCGCAGGCAAAAACCTTGGCGGAAGGGCGGCTCTGCCGCCCTGAGCATTCAAGTATCGAAGGGTGGAGGCCGCCTCCGGCGGCCGGAACCCAAAATGAAAGGACATCCGAAAGAATGACCTATCATTTTGGAAGGGACGGTTAAAATCGATATTTTGGATTGACGGACCGTTGTAGGAGAATCTCCCGGCGGCCCTTCTGGGCCGCGGCGCGAGTGCGCCGTACAAGCGTTTTTGCCGCAGGCAAAAACCTTGGCGGAAGGGCGGCTCTGCCGCCCTGAGCATTCAAGTATCGAAGGGTGGAGGCCGCCTCCGGCGGCCGGAACCCAAAACAAAAGGCAACTGCTTTCGCAGTTGCCTTTTGTTTTGGTGCCGGTGACCGGACTCGAACCGGTACGCTGTCGCCAGCGGTGGATTTTGAGTCCACTACGTCTACCAATTCCATCACACCGGCAGACCGCCCTTTTTCAGGATAGCTTTTATATTATAGCGAAAGACCGGAAATTTTGCAAGCATAATTTTTGGGCCGCCTGCCGGAGTCAAATCCGGCTCCGGCGGACGGCCCGGTCCCGGTCACATGGAGCACCCGAACACCTTCTCCAGCTGAGGGATGGAGTCCTTGTGCTGGACGCAGCGCACCGGGCGGCGGCGGTAGATCTGATAGCACCCGTTGCAGGCCAGACAGGCGCTCTTGGTCTGCGCCCCCCACTTCATGCGGGCGATAAAATCCGGCTGGCAGATAAGGGCGCGGCTGAAGGAGACAAAGGTGAAGCCCTGTTCCAGCACCGCCTCCGCCGTCTCCAGATCGAAGATGCCGCCCACCAGGCTGAGGGGAATCTGGATTCCATCCATGGCCCGAAGGGCCTCCTGGAGATAGAAGGGGGACTTCTCACCGGCTCGGGCGGCAAAGTCCACGCCGCTGAGCTCCACCCCGTCCGCGCCCGCCTCCTGATAGAGCTCCAGCAGGCGGTACAGGTTGCCGCAGCCGTTGCAGTCTGCCTTCACCAGCAGGGCCATCTCCGGCCCGCACGCCTCCCGGGCCGCCTGGAGGATGCGGCCCACAAGGCGGAAGCGGTTCTCCAGGCGGCCGCCGTACTGGTCCGTGCGGAGATTTTCCTCGGGATTGAGAAAATTGGACAGCAAGTACCCGTGGGCAGTGTGGATCTGCACCGCGTCAAAGCCCGCCTCCCGGCATAGCTGTACCCCCAGGCGGAACTGCTCCGCCAGCCGGTCCAGCTCCTCGGGGGAGAAGTCCTCCGGGGCCTTGGCCGGCCGGCCGTTGACCGCCTCCATGGCCTTTTTCCCGCTGTGGCTGAGCTGGGCGGCGATGCGCCCGCCGGCCCGGTGGACCTCCTCCGCCGCCTGGGCCAGCAGGGTCCGGTCGGTCTGGCTGTCCAGCACCGGCTGCCCCTCGTCCGCCCGCTGGGTGCGGTCCACACACAGGTGTCCGGTGATGATCAGCCCCACCTCGTTTCGGGCCAGCTCCGCCAAAGTCTCCGCCCACACCTGGGTCAGCTGGCCGTCCGGCTGGGACAGGTGCTCGTTGGTGGCCGAGCGGATGGTCCGGTTGCGCAGCTCCACGGGGCCCAGCCGCCCCGGCTGCCACAGAAGTCCTTTCATGGCGTCTGCCTCCTCTGTTCTCTGCTCCGCGCACTGCGCGGCCGCTTGTGTGCAGAAAATTGTATCACAGCCCGCCCGCATGGGCAAGAAATTCTCTTGACGGCCTCCGGTTTTTCTTCTATATTGGAGAAAACGTGAACCGAAATGAGGATGAGCTATGGATTTATGCAGCATCAACGAGATCAAGGCCCTGCTGGCCCGCCACGGCTTCCACTTCTCCAAGAGTATGGGGCAGAATTTCCTGATCCAGTCCTGGGTGCCTCAGGACATCGCGGCGGCCTCGGGCGCAGGGGAGGGGACCGGTGTACTGGAGGTGGGACCGGGCATCGGCCCCCTCACCCGGGAGCTGGCCAAACGGGCGGACAAGGTGGTATCGGTGGAGCTGGACCGCTCTCTGCTGCCCATTCTGGAGGAGACGCTGGCCGATTTTCCCAATGCGGAGGTGTGTCCGGGGGATATTTTAAAGACGGACATTCCGGCTCTGGTGGGGGAGAAGTTCTCGGGACTTACCCCTCTGGCCTGCGCCAACCTGCCTTATAACATCACCACCCCAGCCATCACCGCCCTCATTGAGGCTGGGTGCTTCAAGACCATTACCGTGATGATCCAGCGGGAGGTGGCCCGGCGGATCTGCGCCGCCCCGGGGACGCCGGACTATGGGGCGTTTTCAGTGTTTTGCCAGTACCACACCCGGCCGGAGCTCCTCTTTGACGTGCCGCCGGAGTGCTTCCTGCCCGCCCCCAAGGTCACTTCCTCCGTGCTGCGCATGGCGCCCTGCCCGCCCCCGGAGGAGGTGGACGACGAGGCCCACTTCTTCCGGGTGGTCCGGGCCGCCTTCGCCCAGCGGCGCAAGACGCTGGTGAACAGTTTAAGCGCGTCCTTAGGGGGACCGCTCTCCAAGGAAGGAATCTCCAATGCGGTCTCCGGCTGCGGTTTGCCGGAGAATATCCGGGGCGAGCGGCTGTCAATTTCCGACTTCGCCGCCCTTTCCAAAGCGCTGCGCCGGGCCGGGGGGTGAGATCCTCTGTTTTTCCCGGAATTCAGCGGGCAACACTGCTGTCAAATATGTAAAATGCAATAAAAGCTATAACTAAATTGCAATTCTGAAGGCGATTGACTTTAGTCCGGCTAACGTGTATTATTATAAATGTTTTGGGACACGCTCCGCTGCCCGGGCGGATGCCCGGCGGCTGGAAGATCATTCAGAAAAGAGGTCATTCAAATGGCAACCATTGATCTGAGCAAGTATGGTATTACTGGTACCACGGAGATTATCCGCAATCCCTCCTATGAGTTCCTGTTTGAGGAGGAGACCAAGGCCGGCCTGGAGGGCTATGACAAGGGACAGGTCACCGACCTGGGGGCCGTCAACGTCATGACCGGCATCTACACCGGCCGCTCCCCCAAGGACAAGTTTATCGTAATGGACGATACCTCCCGGGATACCGTGTGGTGGACCTCTGACGAGTTCAAAAACGACAACAAGCCCGCCTCCCAGGAGGCTTGGGACGCCTGCAAGAAGCTGGCGCAGGAGCAGCTGTCCAACAAGCGCCTGTTCGTGATGGACGTGTTCTGCGGCGCCAACCACGACTCCCGCATGGCCATCCGCTTCATCATGGAGGTGGCATGGCAGGCCCACTT
>ERZ1643247.1716-NODE-1716-length-19140-cov-5.571758_pt1 | contig 19140 bp, 44 predicted proteins | sample MGYA00579264_ERZ1643247 | MGnify/ENA primary metagenome ERZ1643247 (study PRJEB29033, sample SAMEA4952262) | chicken gut metagenome | biome: Broiler Chicken; feature: Gastrointestinal Tract; material: Caecum | place: Ireland | collected 2018 | study: Broiler... | reverse complement strand
TCCCTACCACATCATCCACACGGACAGCACCAGCACCGTGTACGGCTGGGTGGATGCCAGCACCATCTCGGCGGGCTCCAGCAGCACGGTGGAGCGAGTGTACACCGTCCAGGTGGGGGACAGCCTGTGGGCGATCGCCCAGCGAGAGTTGGGCAACGGGAGCCGCTGGCAGGAGATTTCTAAGCTCAACGGGCTGACCTCCACCACCATCCGGGTGGGTCAGAAATTGAAACTGCCAGAATGAGGCTGCTAGTATTGGCCCTTCTGGGCGCCATAGAGTTGTACCGCAATGAAAGAAAATGGGGGAGGTGAAAGTGTGCTCCAGATTTTTCTTGGTCTTCTGGCCCTGGTGGCAGCGGTGTTCGCCTTGGTTTGCGTGGTGGCATGGCTTTATGCCATGACCCGATGGGACAAGCAGGGAGGCTGCGATGAATCCCAGTGCGACACGTGCCCGTTCCCATGCGAAAAACACTCAAATATTACTCACAAGTTATAAATTGGAGGATTTGAAATGCAAGAATTCGTCTCGTTCCTTTGGGATGCACTTCACGCAATCGTTCTTGCTGTGATCCCGCTCTGTGCCGGATATGCGATCAAGCTTATCAAACGGAAGGCCGAGCAAATCGGAGCGCAAACCGACAGCTTGGAGCTTAAAAGTTTGATAGAGCAGGTCGCTGACGCTGTTTCCACCGCTGTCACCTACACCAGTCAAACGTTCGTTGACTCCCTAAAAAAGAATGGTCTATTCGACACGGACGCCCAAAAGCAGGCTTTGCAAATGTCTCTTGACAAAGCAACATCCTTGCTGTCTGAGGTAGCGAAAGAGGCCCTGGAGGAAGTATACGGTGATTTGAATGAGTATCTGACCAGCAAGATCGAAGCTGAGGTCAGAAATCAAAAAGACACCCAGGCCGCTGCTGTTGTAAATGTAATGAATACCGCGCCGGCCATTGAAGAGACTTCTTCCAGCGCAGACGAAGAATCTGCCAAAATGATCGCAGATCTTCTCAACAACAACCTCGATAGCCTTAAGAAAAAGGCAGAGGAATATGGCGTTGACACCACTTGTCTTGAAACCAAAAAGCAGATCGCCGAAGCGATTGTTTTGGCGATCCTGGCAAAAACTTGACCAGAGCTGGCCTGAGTGATATAGTTGTCACGCAGATGGCCGGTACAACAGCTGTCGTAGCATTTCATCTGTAAGCCGCCCCGCTCTTGCCACATTGACAAGGCGGGGTCGCTTTTTTGAGTGAAGCAAGTTAAAATTAGCATCAGCGGGTTATTTACCTCCGACCCGATGAGGCCCGATATTTGAGGGAGCAGAGCGCCCCCTCGTTCTGCCCATAAATTGAATATCGGTATATAGCAACCTCCCGTTCTGGTTCTCTCCAGGATGGGAGGTTTTTTGTTTTATATCGAGGTTGACTCGATGAAGTGAGTGTAATAGAATATAGGGAAAAGGGAGGGAGAATAGTGAGTGAAAATGTGCTTGAGCTAAACGGACTGACAGTGCCCCTCCTTTCCTCACTGTCATATGCCGTAGCTCCGGGGATTTCACTTAAACGGACGTTAAAATCTGTACCGAAAGATATGCTCCTAACAGACGTTTACTCGATGGCTGAATGGCTCGATGAGCAAGAGGTTCTTTCTACGATCGCTGTTGACTACAGAATTAAAAGCGTGGAATCGATAGATAAAAAACATGACCGTTATATCGGCTCAGAGATTCAAATCCGGAAGGTGTTTAATGACGTTCTCGGCTTCCGAGGATTTTGCGACAATTATTCCGATATTCTTGCGCTATCATTCCCTGGATTTCGGGTTGTTGACATGTCAAACGGTAAAGCCAATGACGATGGTTATCGCGGCGTGCATGTCTACTTTCAAAAAGACGGGCATCACTATCCGATAGAAATTCAATTCAATACGTTTTACGATAGACAGCTTAATAATTGGCTGCATGACTATCTTTATAAGAAAGATTATCCAAGCTCTATCGGAAGGATTCTACGGGAAAACTATGAGCAAGGCAAAATCCACAATGATTCCGATTTTCAGGAGGTGTTGAATCGTGTGTTATCTGGTCGCTAAAGATACAAAAAAAAGAGGATGCTTCGCCCTGAAAACCACCCATGGAAAGCATCTTGTTCAACTGAAACGGGCTCTAAATTCCAAGGTCCGTGGCAGAGGAATTCAGATTGTTACCATCAGCCGGCCTAACGCATATGGAGAATATGCTCCATATACTTTTGCTAAGGACGAAAGCGAGTTCGAAAAAATGGTTGATTCCATGTGATATTTTATCGTACCAATCCCCCTGTTCTGGATTTTGTCCAGAGCAGGGGATTTTTTTGTTTTTCTCGATCCTAATGTTTTGAAATATAAACAGAAACGGTTATAAAATAAAATTTTTCAAAAAATCTCGAAAAACTATTGACATTAACGCTTGGTAAGTTATAGTTAAGATAAGGAAACAAACAAGAAGATTTACCAGGAGGTTCCAAAATGAAAAGCAAACCTATCAAGCTGAACGAACGCCTGTTTCGCTACGACTACGACACTGCCCAGGTCGAGTATATTTACAAGGCCGATGCAGAGATGATGGCAGCTGATAAAAAGTGGATCAAAACATACGGGCATACACTGTATGGAATCGACCAGGATGGTTTCTGTGTGGTTGGGGTTGTAGGACTTAGCAGGGACAACTGGGAGAACGAAGAAGCCAGAGGAGAATACCTACAAGATTGGTCAGATGAGTTGGACGAGGAAGCTGCTATTTTGTCCGAGCAATTCAAAAAATGGGGTTAAGGAGGGATTCAAATGGGAAGTTCTGGAGAGTTGGTTAGCGTAATGTTTATTCTTCTTTTGGCCTTTTTGGTATTCGGGGTCATCTACCCTATTTTTGAGTTTATCCTGTCGAGGTTTCCAAAAGCAAGAAAGAGCATCTACAAACTGTTCGATCTGCCCGATGATGAAACTGATGACGAGTATTCTGCCGAGGATGATTCGGAAGATCATTCCCGCGAGAAGCACTTCTTTTTGCACTAAAAATTACCAATCGTTAATGTTCGTGTTAACAAACGGAAAATGGAGGAATCACAGTGAAAGTAAAAACATCCACCGTAGTTATTAAGACTTTCGTTTCTGATGACGGGCTTGAGTTCAATACAAAAGCCGAGTGCCTGGAGCACGAACAAGATATCGCTTTTGCGAAAGGCAAAGAGATCGTAGATAAACTTCCTCACTTTATTTATACCCCTTGGTGGGTAGATCCTGATTTCACGTGGGATTGGTACTTTGTTTCGAGCCGCAAAGAGTTTAGCGCAGTGCGAGAGGTTCTTTTTAACAACGATGCCAGCGCACACGACTTTGACGCTCCGAAATTCCCGTGCTGGCTGGCTTTCTCATCGGATTGCGAAGGGTACGGCATCATTGAGGGAACAATGGCGCAAGTCATCAGCGATTTAGAACGTTTCCGGAACGGGATTGAGAAAGAGGCTGTAACCGCAATGAACTCTTGGAGCCAGAAGTCAAAATAAATCTAAGGAGAAAAACAAGCATGAAAGATCGGTTTATTGAAATTTTCAACGACAACATCAAAAGAGAGGGGGCCGGATCTCTATTATCATGGATGGAAAAATCCGACTTTTTCCAGGCTCCGGCTAGCACAAGGTACCACTTGTCAGAACCGGAGGGCCTGGTTAAGCACAGCGTTCACGTTTATGAAAGGCTCAGGGAACTATACATTAACGAACTGTCTCGTGCGACAGAAGGCCCGGTTATCCTGTCGGACGAGGATGAAGAGAAGGTCTCCATCTGCGGCCTTCTCCACGATATCTGTAAGGCGAATTTCTATACCGTAGAAATGCGGAATAGGAAAAATGACAAAGGGCAGTGGGAAAAGTATCCGTTTTACGTTATCAACGATACCCTCCCTTATGGGCACGGAGAGAAATCGGTGTACATTATCTCGGGCTTTATGCGGCTCACCAGGGAGGAGGCCATGGCTATCCGGTGGCATATGGGACCGTGGCAAGATGGAGAGAAACAGACCGCTGGAAACGCTTTTGAAAAATTCCCTCTGTCGGTTTTAACGCACATTGCTGACCTTGAAGCAACATATCTGGACGAAGTTGAAAGGTCGTAATTTTCAAAAATCCCAAAAATATTTACAGGAGGAAGAAAATGAAAGATGTTATTTCGTTTGAAGAGATGGATCTGGAAAGAGAGAATGACGGCTACGAGGAGTTCCTGAAAAGTGTCTCTGACGAGTTTCTTAAACAAACTAAAAACGGAACTCGTCCCGTGTTCACTACAGATGCTTTTGACCTATTTGATCTATTCCTGGATAATCTCCCGCAAAACGCTCGCCAGCATTACACGTGCAACGCCTGCCGGCATTTTGTTAGCAGATACGGAAATCTGGTGACCATCGGAGAAGAAACCGGAGCACAGCACCCCGTAATGTGGAGCACCAGGGTTCCCCCGTTCTTCGAAAGAGCGGTTGAAGCAGTTAGAAAACGGGTGAAAGGCGCGAGGGTTACCGGGGTTTTTGTTACCTCCGAACGTTGCCTTGGGACTCCAGTAACGGGATCTTGGGAGCACCTGTCAGTAGAGGTACCAGACCAAATGATTTTTTCTGACCCGATTAAGACGAACTACCAAAAGTCGTCCGAACTGAGAGAAGATAGAAATATGCTCCGAGATGCCATTCGGAAGTATGATTTTGAAACGGTGAAAATGGCGGTAAATCTCCTTAGATCTGACCAGCTCTACAGGAGCGAAAAGGTGCTCGGTGTTGCTGAGTGGTTTTTGGATGTTTTTCAAGCCATACAAGGAAAGAGGAGAACTCAAAACATCATCTGGGCAAAAGCCGCTACAGCTCCCACCGGCTTTTGCCATATTTCCAGCAGCATGATAGGGACCCTTTTGGACGATATCCAATCTGGTTTGAATTTTGATGAGGTAAGCCGCAGATTTGCCGAAAAAATGAACCCGGCCAAGTACCAAAGACCGCAGGTGGCTCCAGCCGAAGGGAATGTCGCTCAGGCCGAGAAACTGGTGCAGAAGCTCGGGGGTGAAAGCTCCTTGAGACGAAGATTTGCGCGCTTGGAAGAGTTGAATCTGATTTGGAAGCCGGCTTCCACTACTAACCCCTATAGAGGATCCCGGGTTTTTAGCGGAGTAACCACAAAGGCTAAGCATAAAACTCCCAGCTTTTTAAGAGGAACTCACGAGGTTGTTATGACCTGGGAAAAATTCCGAAGGACTGTATTGCCAGGGGCAAAAAGCATTGAGTTTTTGGTTACAGGCATATCTGAGGGTTATTCGGCGATACTCACGGCAGAAGATCCATCTGCACCGCCTATTTTGCAATGGGACTCGGAGAGGCAGAGAAACCCCTTCTCCTGGTATGTGTATAACGGCGGATCGTATCCGCACCGGTGGAATCTGACTCCAGGTTTTGTTAAGGTGACCGGGATCTCACTTCAGCCAAATATGTGGTACGGAAATAACGAACACAACGGGAAAGCTGTATTCTTCATTCTGGACGGAGCGAAAGATAAAAATTATAGAAACGCCGGGATAGGTCTTTTCCCGGAGATTCTCAAATCTTCTTTGAGAGAAGTTAGAGCCACCATCGAAGCTTATTCCAGAAACGAAACCATTAGCGGATTTGAATCAGCTTCGGCTTGCGGGATCCGTTGCCAAAGCAGCTCAAAATGGTGGGACTACACATTCAGAGTAACGGATACTGCCGGCACTACCACTTATAAACTAGACCGCTGGGATTAAGAAGGAGGATGAAATCATGAATAATGACGCTCAACTGAGGCCTTGCACAGCAAAGATCTACAAAAACGGGAAATGGGAAAATATCACAGGCTTGTTTCACTCCTGGAGCATTGACTTCGAGGAGTTCGATGGAGGTCCTGGAAATTACCCCGTTGCTATTATAGAGCTTGCCGATGGGAAGGTAGTTACATGCATGGCAGACTCTGTCGTATTCCTTGACAGAAATGTAGAAACCGAGAACGATAACAATCGAACCCCAAAAGAAAATGGAGTTTGGATAGTTCATGACCATTTGTTTTCAAAGTGGGTAGAGTGTGGTAATTGCGGTTTTCAAATCCCTCTACGGAATAAAGAGGATCTCGAAAAGGTTGTTCACACAGATAAGTGCCCTTTATGTCAAATTCCCATAGTGGAATACAGAGATTCAGAAACAAACATCAAACTTAGGAGATAAGGAGCTTAAAAAATGAAAGTAACTATCGATCTTGAAAATTTGGAATCCATTATGCAAACCACCCTGGAAAAGAACTCCGGAGAAGCAATCCGGAAAGCGCTGGAATCTGTGATTCAGAAGGAGGTTGATAAAGCGCTTAAAAGTGATGTTGACAATGCCATCAGCGAAATCGTGGAGGACTACATCCGGGAGTATCTCAAAACTGCAAAGGTTCAAACCGGAAACAGCTGGAGCGGTGAGGGGGTAAAGGAGTACACCGTGGAGGAATACCTAAAATCCCAAGTGTCCGAAATCTTCGATAAGCAGGCCTTCACCGTAAAGGCCAAAGATGCTTGGGGAGGGGCCAGATCAGAGACGGTATCTTTCCAGGACTATGTAAAATCCCAAATCGATGTTGAAAATTACATCAAAAAGGACCTGGATAAGCTTGCAAAGGACGTCAAAACGGATGTGAATATAAAAATCAAATCCGCGTTTGACGATGCAATGCGCCGAACTTTGGCGGATAATGTGTTTTCTATCGTTTCTGCCAGCGAAACCTACCAAAAGATACAGAACGGGCTGAACCTTCTGGGAGGTTGAGATGTATGAGTTTGAAAACAACTACGAAAACTGCGAATTTTGTTACCAATCGTATGTTGAATACGATACGGGATACTCTGAATACTCCTGCTATTTGCTCGAAGATGAGTGTTTGTGTGAATGTTGCCCTCTTTCCTTTAAGTTTTCTGTTTCAGAGACCAAGATTTGAATTTTAACGCAAGGTTGACATCAGAAAACAAAGATCGAAAACTTGTTTAGGAGGTAAAATAGGTGGATCATACAGCTAAGCTTGACGGGAGGATATCGTTAGAATACTGTGCAGAATTTGATCGGCTTCGTAAGGACCGTGTAATTGTTTCCTTCTACAAATATGGTCCCGCCCGAAAGAACTTTGGGGAAGGGAGGGTGGACGCTTTGGCTACCGCCCAGCGCTGCCTGGACGCCTTTGAGAGAGACCACAACCTGGAGCGCCTGCTGGACGCCGCCAACTACCTGATGTTTCGCTGGATGTACCCTATGCCGGGAGATTTCTTCCAGGCTACGGACAGCAGCGGCAGCGTGGGGACGGTTGGCACTCCAATCAATTTAGAAAGACAGTGACGCGATAAACAGACCTGATTTATCTGAATTAAGAGAAACAGGAGGTACTATGGAAGGCAAAGAAAAAGACGTTTATCCAAAACTCGATGATTCCATCGTAAGAAATGAGTTTATCAAATGGTATGCGCGCACTCACTTGGAGACAATCGCACGAGAGACGATAAATGTAATGGAGTCGTTAGGGCGGATAAATCTTCAGGGTTTGGTTACGCTCCTTTCCAAAAACAGGCTTCCTTATTCAAGAATGGATATTAACCTTATTTTTCGAGCACTACAAAATGTAGCAGCGCAAAAAGGAAAGCAGTTTGTGACTATTCCGGTATTGGTTCAAGATATGATTGGAAATATCACATGCACTGATATCGAATTTGAACTGTGCTACAAGGGGGATTACACATGGGATTGACGAAAGAAAAAGCAATTTCAATTTTGCAGCATTTGAGCAAATTAGTCCAATTCGAAGACTATAAAGAGACTTTTGAGTTGGCTATCTCTGCCATACGGCCCTTGACTCGGCAGAAGGTAGAAAAAGTAAAGGCTGTATTTTGTCAACTGTGTGAGGGAGATTTTGAGCAAGACACATGGAGATGCAGCAACTGCTATGTGCAAGAGTTTGGAGACATTCGAGGGATTAACTTTTGCCCTCACTGCGGCTCTCCAATGACAGAAGAGGCTGTCGATATATTTATGAAACGATTGGAGGTGATGAGAGATGAAGCGGAAAGGGTGCCCGCTGTTGATACAGTCTGACACTAACCCGTCTATGACCGTAGAAGGGATGTCTCGGACACGCACATACATGCTGGATTGTGTCAGGGAGAAGTGCGCCGCATATCTTGGCGGACGTTGCGTTAAATATCAGACCTACGTAGAAGTCAGGGAGAGACGCTGAGAGATGAAAAAGATAGAAACAACATTTGTCTGTGATGATTGTGGAGCACCTTTGCCAACAGATTACATAGGAGTAACTAGCAAAGGGGATCAGTATTTCAAAAATCACAGTTACAACAGCGCGCATTTCCAAGTGAATACAGACTGCTGGATTCATGTCGATATAGACATGGAGGTTGTTGTGGATTATGGCGGAACATACAAAGATCTTTGCCCCAAATGCCGTGTTAAATGGTTGAAAAAGGCATTAGGCAAATTTGAGGAGGAGCTTAGTGATGAATGACTGCAAACAAGAAAACTGCCCATTTAGAAACAATGATACCACTGTTTGGGGATGCCAGTATGTTGCTTGTCCAAATAGGGATATGGGGGTGAAAACATGGTATACATCAAACACCACTGGTAAACTTGGTGACGGACTAATGAATGTTTCAAAATTTGGTGGAACGAGTACAAGATGAGGAGGAGATGAAAGATGGCTGATGTATTAATAGTTGTTTTACTTATTGTATTACTGGTTTATATGGGTTTTATTGTGGCGTTTATATCATGGTGCGTTGGCCTCTTGGTCGAAGACACCGAAGATTCCGAGGACGAAAAAAGGAGGTGACGAAAGATGGCAGTACGACCGATTGACGCCGTGCAGGTGCTGCATAATATCAACTTGCACCATAGACCAACACCAGTGAGCGAGTTTGAATCCGGATTTAACAATGGCCTCAATCAGGCCATGTGGGAAATCACCCATGCACCCACCCTCGCCCAGCCGAATGATTTTACCCCGGTACAACATGGGAGATGGGTAAAGCCTGTTCCTGGAGATGGAGAAAATTATTGTTCTGTATGTCACGCAGATCAACCGTGGTTTTATGGGTATGGATATTACGACTCTGATTATTGCCCAAACTGTGTGCTTGTATGGATGCAAAGGAGACGCTGAAAGATGGCAAGTCATAAATACGAAATCCGGGAAATTTGCGGGGACTGGGCGCTGGATATTCATTGGGGGAAGGAAACTATCACGCTCTTTTTCAATAGCCGGAACAATGCTGAGCTGGTCAAATCTATCCTGGAATGGGAGGACGCACACCCTAATGCGGCGGTGTCTTATAATCCCACCCTCACCCAGCCGAACGAGCCGTTGACCATTGAGCAGCTACGGGAGATGGATGGGGAGCCGGTGTGGGGAAAATCTCTAATAACGGGCAAGCCGGGAGAGTGGTTTATCTTGCGTGTTGTAGAGATGAGTAAAACGTGGTTCATCGCCTGTGCTGGAGCTGAACAGGGCTTCGGAGATAAAGATACCTACGGAGAAACGTGGGTAGCACACCGCCGCCCGCTGGAGGGAGAGGGGAAGAATTGATGAATAAAGATGACCTTGTAAAGATGGCCCAAGAATCTTTGGATGACGCAATGGAAATGATTGATAATCTTCCAGACCAGACAAATTGTTGGATACCATTTTACATCGGAAAAGCCTGGGGATTGTTAGAGTTGCTCAAAGAACCAGTAGAGCAAGAAAAGAGGTAAGAGAATATGCATCAAATGTCGATCCGAGTTATCTTGAATAGCGGTTCAGAATTCACTATTAAGTGTGATAAGTTTACGCTCGAGCGAAACGGTTTCGGGCAGGCTACCGGATACAACATTGAAGGGATCACGGAAAACAAGCCGGTTTATCTGAACTTTGACCAGGTTGCTGCGATTGTTCGCGTCCAGTCAGATGAAGTCGAGTCAGATGAAGTCGAGGAGGAATCATGATGGAGAATGACGGATTGCGACCTGATACGATCGCTTGTATAAAGATAGCTGAGTACCGTTACAAACACCACCTAAAAACTCCCGCAAAAATCTTTGTATCAAGCGCCGCATTTGTGGAGCTGGCAGATACAGAGGGAAGCGGGCTAATATCGTGCGCGAGCGGAGATTACGAATTGTTTGGGGTACCTGTTCTTGTTTTTGCAAGTGCCGACCCGTTAGAGATATATCTAAGCGAGGAGGAAGAACGTGATGGAGACTGAAAAGCTTGTCAAAGGCGATATCGTGAAGAATCGGTTTGCCGGTGACAAAAATCCACGGAGGCTTATGGTTTACCTTGGAAAAAGTACAATCCGGCAAGGTAGATATTCACATAAAGGCTATACTTGTCTGGATTATGATGGACAAATAACGCAACTTTTTCGAGACAATGATCCATTAATTAAAGTTGGACACATGGATGAATACGACTCTTTTATAAAAGCGCTACGGAGGCTGAAAGATGGATATTGAAAAGCTGATAAAGCACATGCGAAAAGAAGCCCAGGACTACCGGACTGGCCGCACGCTTGGTCGTGCCTTTGCGGACGCAGAAGATGTTTTGGACGAAGCTGCTACTCATCTGGAACAGTTTCAATCCGAGATAGGCAGGATCAGGAGGGAAAGAGACCTTGCAGTTGAGCTTTTGCAAGGTCAATGTGAAGCGTGTGCTCACTATTTCGAATGCGACCCCGAGGACGAACCTTGCAACAGCTGTGTCCACATAACTTTCTCTGGAGGCGAGGATCACTGGAAGTGGCGAAAGGCAGATGAGGAATGAGCATGGGACATATTAACCAGAAATTCATGTTCGATTTGGACCCAGGGGAAACAGTTATTTTTGATGGAATTGAATGTTGGTTTTTGGGAATCATAGATGGAAAAACCTATATTTTGCCAAAGGAAAGTGTTCCACTAACCTGCGACCAATTCTTGGCCTTAAATGAACTGATGAAAAAGCATCCAGAAGGAATCACTTACGCTGAATATAAGGCGATTCTGAACGGGCAAATTGAATCGTGTGACCAGTATAATTCCCCCGAGAAACACCCAGCATATTTCGAAACGCTCAACCGCTTTTATCTCGATTATGTGAATAATTATCTGAAAGAAGCGATTGTAGAAAATGAGAAAACCACAGAGCAGGCGGTTTTTTTGCATAGCTCTCAGGAGTTGAAATCTGGTAAAACAGACGCCGCAGCAAGGAAATGGTGGGTGAGATCTCCCGGTGTACTAGAAAGATCTATGGAAGGATCGTCTTGGTATTCTCAAGCCGCAAATAAATATGGAGCCAGGATAGTCGAAAAAATGAAAACCGGGATGTTCTACCTACAACAGCTTTTCTCAACTGCTTTTTTAGAGTTCGATTCCTTGCAGAATGCAGAAGATTGTAAAGCCTGGGCAGAAAGAAACCCGGAAAAGTGCGGAGTTGATCCGATTGCACTTGTTGACACTACCGTTGAGGAATCACGAAAACATTGGGAAAATTTTATTAACGAGGAATAATGCGATGTGGTTTGCTTATGCTTGTGTTTGGGTCTCCATGGCTGCTGTAGTCATCGTAGCAATGTTTATCACCAATAGTTGGCTGCCTGCTTGGTTCATGCTTATCCCCGCATTGGTACAGGTATCACGCGGAGAAAAGCAAATACCTCTATCCAAATAAAGCTAACAGAAACGGAAAAGAGCCTACATACGCAGGCTCTTTTTCTGTATGGTATCTGCAATTCTATCTACCGATGGACGTATATCTTGAAACCTGCAGGGCGTTGCACCCAGTCTCTCTAAACCTCGTAAAGAGATGGATCTTTGATCTCCTAACTGTTCGTCTATGAGCTTTGTTGGTACGACATAGAATTTCCACTGATCTAGAACCAGCGGGTTTGCCTTGTTGCGGTTTTCCTCTGCAAAAAGGCAAAATACATAAACATCTGACCGTCTTCTCGGAGGAGATCCGTCCCGGCCTATATAGCGGTAACCGGACTCGGTTTCTTCGATGTCACAGTTAAGTGTCTTTGCGATCGAAAAAACCGGACTCGGCATTGAAGTTCTTTCCCAGGCTTGCAGTAGGGTAGAACATTTGACCTCGATTCTCAACGGCCTGCCGGCATGGGAATACATGATATCGCACTCTCCCCACCCTTTTTTAGGAATGGTTGTGTCTGTTCCTAGAGCTTCGTTTACAATAAACTCGGCGAGATCACCGCGAGGACCATCCCCGATTAGCCGCGACATTGACCATGCCCAAAAGTCTTTTACGGTGGTTTTTACTTTTAACCCCTCTAATTCAAAGCGCTCATCCCCGCTGAGAACCTTATGCTTCATGTCCATTTTACGATTCCTCCCTGGGAGCGGTGTTAATAACGGAGTTTAGGGCATCGGAAGCTGACTCGTTCGAGCAGATAAATTGGACGTTCAGGCCGGCTTCTGATGTGATAGCGATTTTTCCATATTTCATGATCGGGAATTTACGGTTGTTCGAGAACCTTTTATCTGGGGATCCGTCCTTGTTCGAATAAGCCCATACAGTCTTAACCGCCACGGAATCGGATGGCTGATCCCCAGTAACCAGGAAACCGAAGGCGGATATTGCTACATTGACCGAATCGTAATCCAAGGCACCGAACCCCTTTTTTCCGATGAGCAAAAGCCTATCCGGTAAAATGGCAATTTTTTGGTTATGAAGATTGAACACAACGGGCTTAACGTTCGTTTTGATGTACCAGGGGAGTTTTTTGCTGGAGGTCATTTTAACTGTATCAATGGAGTTTTTGATGCCGGCATTTTTTCTGGCATCCTTCAGCCTGGCCTTTAGAGTGATTTCCTCCAAATCTTTGCTCTTTGCAACGGCACGCCAAGCATCGGAAATTTTATTCCATCTCGCTTGTTCTGCATCGTCAAACTCGTAGATAATCGAGCATCTTCCTTTGATGGAGACAACAATAAGCAAAACGATAAAAACCACAAAAATAGGCACGATCGCAATGCTGAGAATAGCCAGCACGATACATATTGCCTGAAGGATCCTCAGTTTTTTTACCTGGGAGAATAGTTTCTCATACTCAGGCGAACGGAGCAATTCTGGATTCGCTGAGGTGATTTTCTCAACGCTGGAGTAATTTGCCATTGGATCTACAGGTGGATGATTCGCTTTCGACCTGACTGGTGATCTCCGGTTCTTGTGCTCCTCCACATAACTGATTCCGGTGCCTGGGAGAGAAAGCGTCTTCCGCGTTCTACCGTCTGCCGTTTTTGTAATGCGATACCCCTTTACGCCCCAACTGTATCCGATCCCTTTTGTGCTGAGGTTAACGCGGAACCCACCGCCGAGGTTAATGCTTTTGTGAAATCTTATTCCCATGTCAAGCCCTCCATACATTTTGTTACCAATAAGCTTATATTTGATATTCTAACGGTGGCTATGAAAGAAATCAATAGGGAGATAAGCTAAAAGAAGACAGAATATATCCTGTAAGCCTACAGGTTGGAGGTTAGTTGTTTGGACAAGAAGCTACTTGGGAATAGAATTAAGATAGCCCGAAAAAGCATAGGATTCACGGGAGAGCAGCTCGCGGAAGTACTGAATATCAACGCCACGTATCTGAGACAGATTGAAGCTGGCTTAAAGACGCCGAGTTTGCCGATGTTTGTTGATATCTGCAATAAAGTTAACGCCTCACCAAATTATCTTCTTGGAGATTCGATTGAAAACAGTTCCATAGACGGGATTGATATTTTGATCGACCTTTGGAAGAAAGCTAATCCCGAGCAGATCCGTCTCATCACAGCACTGGTTGAATCAGCACTAAATAGTTTACAAGATTGAAAGTTAGAAACCGCAGGAAACCTGCGGTTTCTTGTGTTTTTCTATATTACCAGATGTTAACATCGACATTAACGCTAGGTAAATTTTTTAGGCTTATTGACTAGGCTGGTAGGTGTTGTAAAATAAGAATATAGAAAACATAAACAAGAAAATGTTTATGGGTTTCTAAAAATCTTATTTAAGGAGAGGTGTCAAATGATTACACCGGAAACTATCAGGATGGACATAGCCAAACTTGATGCGCTTATGGAAGCGTTTGAGAGGTCTTTTCTCCACCTGGTTGACCTCGGAGAAGAAGACGCCGATGAGCGCGAGAAAGGGACTTTGGCTTTCTACGCAATTCGGGATCTTGCTACAAAAATCATCGGAGAGATGGATGAGCTGAAAGGACACATGGAAGTGTGCGATGCTGTTGCGGCAGTAAATTTTACAAAAAAGGAGGCCGAGAAAAAATGATTCAGAAATCGGAGTTGATCGAAAACGCCCTGGAGATCACCAGTACGGGCCATAAGGTTAGGATATTGGCTAAAGGAGATCGGCTGTATTTTTCGGCAGCTGATATCGTTTCCGCTTGCGGGGTAAAAGCTCCTACAAAATGGATTGATCGAAACATCAAGCCTAGGTCTGATATCAATCTGACGACTTTGGATTTCCCTGTAAAAACTGCGAAAGGATACCGAAAGATTGGGATGCTATTTGTAACGGCCTACGGTGGAAAGCAGATCATAAAGTTGACCACCTGTTCAGATGATGCCAAGAAGTGGCTTCTTGAAGAGGTCCTCGGCTTCCGAGTGGATCTCCCGGATTCATCCGAACCGGCACAAGAGAGATCGAATGCAATCACTACTCCAGAAGCAGCCAATAATCCGCATAAAAGCAGGGATGAAATCAACAGCAAGATCGACAGTATTTTACTCGAATTGTTAGACATTAAACGGGCACTCCTTGCGGGAAATCAATGAAACTGTTAATCTGAAAAAATATTTCAGAAAATCACTGTTTACATATTGACTTAGGTGGTAGGTCTGTTAAGATAAGTATGTAGAAACAAATCAACCTACAAGAAAGGAAATGATCGGAATGTTCGCAGTGGTTGCAGTGTATCCCCAGGGAGAAAGAATCCTGGTTGGGTTCGCACATACCGAGGAAGACGTGGATGGCCTAATCAGGGACTGCATCGAGTACAATGGATCCGAAAAAATTATCAGCCTTGGAGTTAGATTCGATGTAGAATTGGCTGGCTAAAAAGGAGGAGCAACCTATGTTGAGCTTTGAAGAAAAAATGGTTCTTTTTGCTAAGAAGAACGGGCTGACTCTCACTTGGCAGAATCTCAAGTTTGGATTCAAATGGGCCAAGTTCATTTGCGAAACCCCCGAAGAAATGAGTGCGATTCTAAAGCTTCTTTGGGATAAAGGAACTGTCTGGGTTGATCGCTGGGCCTGCTACGAAGGAGAGTTTGAGGGCTACGTTTACGCAATGGATCGAAACGCCCGTGCCGAATTTGATAAGCAGCAGGAGGCTGAGCGAAACAGAATCGAGGATTGGTGGATGAGATACCGCGTAGCGGATCGGGAAGAGAGAAGACTGATGGCCTGTGGAGAAATTGAATAATACATACATAGCTGCCAAAAGCTCCAAAATGGCCTGGAACCCCCATAACCATCCGGAAGGGTAACTACCACCAAAGTATCGAGTAAAATGCAAACCAGGGCCTTCCTGGGCTTATTTTAGCACTATAATTTGCCATCCGTTAATGGCAATGTAAACAGATGGAAATCATCCGAAAAAATTTTGAAAGAAAGGCGGCTCCATTGCTTCTTAAAGCAAGAAATTGTCCAGACTGTGGGGCTTTTGTATCCAAAGAACTCGGTTTTACAGCCGGAGGTGTCCCTGTTGCAATCTGTCCTTCCTGTGGGGCGGTTCGCGAAACTTGGAGCTGGTATCAAACTGTAACTGAAAAAGAGGCCTTAGACATCATTCAAACCAGAAAACCGATTGGATTGTTCCTGTTTGACACTGGAATTGAAGTAATCGGGATAGATAGCACCACAGGAGACGCCTGGGTTAAGGAATTCCCTGATCTCCAGGAGTGTCTACAATGGTTATCCGATAGGAGATAAGAGCTATGTTACAAAAGCGTCAGTTTGAGGTGTATCTGTTGGACGGGTTTCTGGACGATGGAGTTTGGCAAGAAAACGAGTGATATTATCTTGGCAATTTGGAAATCCAGTCGGCTGTAGGTAACGATATTGACGATGCCGATGTGTTACAGGCTATGCGAAACTTTGTATATGTGGATTACACAGGGAAAGGCATCCGGGCTTTACCCTCTTCCGACCGAAAATCCATTTATGCCGCTGACCTATATGGAGATGGATCTTGGTGGGAAATCGGTCTAAAAAAAGGGGAGATCCCTTTGTACGGACTGAAAGAAAAGGAAAATGCTGCTTAATGCGGTTTGCACTTATCACTACGGAGGTTGATTTAGGTGATGAAAAAAGAAAAACTAGCAGATGTCCCCATTGGAAAGAATTTTGAAGTTTGGGGTCACAAGTACACCGTTCTTGACAACGAAGGCAAAGGCGTTTTCGTTTTGGAGGCTGATGCAGTATGCGAAATGCCTTTCCGAGAAGAGAACGTCGAATCCGAGTCTGCTCCCAATAATTTCTGGGACAGCTCGGTGAGGGCGTACCTTGAGGGGGATTATCTCGAAGAACTGGTAGAAGCAGGTGCAGAGTTGGACCGCGACATTCTTGAGATGGAGCTTGACCTCAAGTGTACACTTGGACAGCACGAATATGGTACGGCAAGAGTTCACGCTGGCCTGCTCACGCTGGAACAGTATGGCAAATACTACGACATCATTCCTCGGATTGATACACCCTACTGGCTCGCAACACCGTGGAAAACGCCAAGCCGCTCCCCGGGCGCCATCAACTCCCTCAGCGCCTTGGGCGTGAACGCCAGTGGCGACTGGGGCAGCAGCCGCTGCTCCGGCTCGCGCGGGGTGCGCCCCGCTTTAACTCTTAGCCCTTCACTCTTGGTCTCTGTTGAGTGCGATGAGGAAGAAGAGGCTGAAAACAAATGGCACAAGTACCTTGAGTACCTGATTCACTGGGCAATCTCCCATTCAGATAAGAAATTCGCCGGATGCGCCCCCGGAAGCTACAACGAGTGGATGATTAACGGAGGGGAATCAAATAGTGAAACATCATTTCACTGACGCGGAATTAGAGAACATGTGGCACGAATTTGGAGATGTTCCGATGAACCCGGAAACAGAATGTATCGAATCACCTTGGTTTATTTTCCCTGTGGGAACCTACAGAGAAGATATTTGGCACTGGTTTGATGAGAGATACAGCACGGGTGTCGCTGGGCTAATGGGACAAATATAAGGAGGTTTACATTGAAACCGCTGCTTACTATTAAAGAAGTAAAAGAAAAGCTGATTACCGGAAGCACGATTGAGGATCTATTTGATCTCCGGGACGGTCAAGAGTGCACTATTTTCAAAGCCCCTGATTTTCCAGAAGATGAAAATGATTTCGATAAAGTGATTTACATCCCGGACTTGGAGCTAAACGCAATCCCTATTGATCAGACGGTTTGGCCAAGTGAAATCGAAGAGGTTTTGAGCTATTGCTACACGGCAAAAGACTTTATGGATGAATGCGGTGGAGATCGAATTCTTGCAGTTGAGTTGTTCCGTTACTGTGATTGGCAAAACCCAAGTTCTGCTCTTCCGGAGGTCGAGGACGAACTAGAAGATGAATCTGAAGATCAAGTGGTTATCGAGTTTTGTCCGGAGTGCGAGAATGAAATCGAAATGAAATGGGATGTTAGCCGGCTCGGATATAAAGCTTTTTGTCCCATTTGCGGGAGCAGGCTCATGCTTTGTGATCGGTGCCAGCATGATAAAAATGACAAATATTTGGGTGATTGCGATTATTGTTCGGATACTGACCAATGCAGGCACAACAAAAGCTAAGACGCGATATTATCAACGGAAACGAAAACTTGGATAAATCTAAAATAAATAAACGTAAACAGATATTTCCCATTGACCACGCCGGTAGGTATTGTAAGATAAGTATGTAAACCAAAACAACTTTACAGAAATGGAGGAACGAAAATGAGATATTACAGCACTCAAAGACCCTGCGGACCCGGAACCTTTCCTAGAGCTGGAGGAACCGAGACAGTAGTAAATTTTAATGAGCCTGTATTTTGCACGGAGATCAGGAGATACGCTTGGGGGTATATCGATTATCCTCAAGGCATTAGCGATGAACAAGCCGAGCGGTATGAGTTGACACCGGGTAACGGAGGAACAGGCTCGATTGTCGTTGTTCGGGACAATGATGGCAGGCTGATTGGATTACCGGATACTGAGGTGACATATGGATAACGAGATGAAACGGGTTAGGTTAAGGCTGGGAGTAACGCTGATGCTCACTGAGCACGAGTTTGAGGCTGTTGTCTCAGGAGGCGAGGAAGGAAAAGGAGTCATCCTTGATAAATTCATCGGAAACAAGTGCATTTTAAGTGGAGAAACATTTATCCCCAGGCAGGATTTCACAGGAGACGCAGATTGGAAAAACGACCGAGTGGTTGTATACCGGTTTTGAAGGGGGCTTTTATGGACAAATGTTACATCGTGCTTCACAAAAACTATGAAGAAGGCGAATCGGCATACGCTTTTTATAAAAAGCAGGATGCTGAAAGAAGTGTGAGTGAAGACGCCAAAACAGTTGAGAAAGATCTAAAGGAGCAGGGATATATGCCCGATGTTCTGGAAGGAGCCTACGGAAACATTACGATTTTTGTTAGCAATAGCGATATTTACTACGAATGGAGCATTGCCGAGTCGGATATCCAATAAAAATGAGCCGTATCAGGAGGAACAGCAAATGGTTGAAAACGTTTACACTCTTAAAATCGAACAGGCCATTAAGTCAGGAAATAGAGAAGTTGCCATTGACTTGATAGGAGAAGCGCTGGGTAGTATGACAAAAATGATCCTGGAACAATCTGAAAAGGTCCCAGCCCTAGATCTGCCGTTTTTCGTAGCTGCAATTCAACTTCTTGGAAAATCCATGGTTGGTATTTTAGAAGATGGAGGACGCGAAATGGTACGGCTTATCGTTGAAAACACAGGTGTTGTCGCAATCGATCTTGGAAAACTCAAAAAGCAGCTCCATGAAAATGAGTGATTTTAAGGAGGCGTGG
>ERZ1643247.1715-NODE-1715-length-19143-cov-56.929223_pt1 | contig 19143 bp, 17 predicted proteins | sample MGYA00579264_ERZ1643247 | MGnify/ENA primary metagenome ERZ1643247 (study PRJEB29033, sample SAMEA4952262) | chicken gut metagenome | biome: Broiler Chicken; feature: Gastrointestinal Tract; material: Caecum | place: Ireland | collected 2018 | study: Broiler... | reverse complement strand
TCGCGGGATACTTCGACTTTGCAGAGGTACAGGCGATGAAACATAATCCCATGTATATGGCAGACTATGTTGAACACCTTGACCGTATTCTATCCTCTACGGGTGAAAAAGTTTTGGAAGGCTCCGGCACTGTCAGCCACGCAAAAGCAATCGAAAAGGCGAAAACAGAATATAAAAAATACCAAGCAAAAACGCTTTCCCCCGTGGAAAAGGCATATTTGCAGACAATCAAAGGTTTAGAAAAACAAGCAAAGAGCAAAGGCAATAAGGATAAGTAGGCACTATTGGAGAAATAGACTAAAGGTTTGTATGAATTCTCATAAATTGCTACCGAAATGTATATTAAAAAATTTTAGTAACAACGGAAGATTGTTTAGTTATGATGTTTTAAAAGGAACTTTGGCCATTACATCTGCTAAACAATTTAACACAGAAGCAAATTATTATTCTGTAGCAATGGAACAGCAATTAAGTCAAAATGTTGAGCAACCTTTGGGAGTATTAGTTGCTTACTTAAAGAAAAAATTTGACTTAGAACCACTTTTATTAAGGAAAAAACATATACAAACGATTTATAACTATATATACACCTTATTGGCACGCTCACCAAATATTTTTACTTCCGTTTATGATGGGCTGCTATTTAAAGAGTTTTTTACTTTACAGCAGATTCATGATTTTACCGTTGCTGATGCATTTAATTTGATGCAACAAGATAATTTTTTGAACAGCTATAAGATTACCTTTCTCTTTAATCGCACGGCTGATGAAATTCTACTGGCAAGTGATGGATATACACAGTATCAATCTGGGCAAGAAATTGTTTTGATTGCTCCCTTGTCGCCTAAAATTGCGTTTATGTTGTATCAAGGAACAGATGTATATGACGGAAAAATTGTTCATGCGAACACAGAGTATTTATTACGATTGAATTCTATTACCATAGAGCAACAAAAACAGCGCAAACAAGGATATGTTTTGGCTTCTAATAGAGAACAGTTAGTAAAAGTAATTGAGGACAAAAACAATAAAAATAAAAAACAGATGAATTGAATGGATCTAATGGGCGCTTTTGCCAGAATTGCAGGTGAAGCATTTACCCTCGCCAGCGTTGCTTGGACAATTAAATAAAAACATTGCTTACACCAAAGTGACTCAGTGCTTCAAAGAAAACTGCAAATGATAAGCCGACAGCAGTACACCGATAGATGGTACTTTGGTAAGGTTAAAATCCAATAACATACAAATTTTATTCCCGATTATACTGACTTCCGTCTGATAAACGGCACTGCCGTCTTCATACAAAGCAACGGGAGCGCCCCATGTTTTCCCCGCATCAATGCTTCTGAACAGATAAATACGGTTTTCGATATCGGGTTCTTTTTCTCCGCCGCACTGAGATACGATGATATAATCGCCGTTCCCGAGTTTTCGTAAGATCGCTTCACAGCTCAATGTACTTGTATATACTTTTACCAGACGGTTCATAACATTTCCCTCATTTCCCGCACATTTTGTTTTGCCGCCTGCGACAAAAGATTCAGTTCACTCGTCACAGAAAATATCGTCATACCGCACTTGACGGCAGCTTGAAGATATTCTTTTACTCCCGTTATGATCCCAAAAGGTTTCCCCGTATCCTTGACCTTGCGCGATATTTCTTCGATTGCACCGCAGACCACCTGCCGATCACCGAGACGTCGCAACTGTAATTGTTCGGTCCGAAAAGCACGCCGTCAACACCATTGACCTGAGCAATTTCACGAGCATTTTTGACACCGTCCGCCGTTTCGATTTGTGCAAAAACGTATGTACGTTCATTTGCCTGCAACATATATTCTTGCAACGAAGGAGGATTGTAAAGAGTATGCGCCCGCATTGTTGAAATTCCACGTTTTCCGATCGGAGCATCCCCTAAAGCGTTGAAACATTTATACGAGCATTATCTTTGAACGCCTCGCACAGCACATCTTTCCGCAACACCCGAACACCATCGCGCAAGAGTGTGAGAAGCTTCCTTTTATCAAAGCATGCCCGTAAAATCGTTTATCTTTGAAAACCGTTCATGATTCTTAACAGACTCTATCCTCCGCCTTCAAAATTTTAGAAGCCACTGAGGACCCGAATCATCGAACTCTCAACGGCTTCTTACAAATAAAAATTATGATAATTTTGCAACCGCGGGAAAAACGTTGTGTTAATCCTCAGAGAACAATTTAGATAAACCAATGACGGCTTTTTCTTTCATTTTGCCTTGAGAGCCTGTTCCACCTGCTCCAACGTCGGCAAATGATCGATGGCGCCGCGACCGAGCGTGTTCAGCGCGCCGCAGACGTTCGCGAACGCAAACGTTTCGTTCAAAAATTCTTCCGTCCAGCTCTCCCGCGCAACGCCGTCCAGTCTGGCAAGCACGCCCGCATAAAACGCATCCCCTGCGCCCGTCGTATCCACAGGCTTGACGCGCACGCTCGCTACTTTGCCGCTCTTACCTCCAAACCGCCATTCGCTGCCTCGCGCTCCCAACGTAATGCACACCAGTTTGTCCGACAGCGCCCCGACGTATTCCTCCCCGAAAACCGCGATTTCGTCCTCCGAAAATTTAACGACGTCGGCAAGCTCGATCATCTCTCTGTAAATGCGCACCGCTTCCTCTCTGTCGCGGAATACGTCCGTTCGGAAGTTCACGTCAAAACTGACGAGCTTTCCCGCCTCGTTCGCACGGCGCGCCAGCGTTCGGGCATAATCCCTGCCGACCCTTTCGCTGAGCATCAGGGATCCGATATGCACGACACTTGCTCGCTCCAACAGCTCCGACCCTACCTGCGGAAGATTGTAATCCGCAGTATTTTTGCGGTAAAAACAGAAGGAACGCTCCCCCATTTCGTCCAGCTCCACGAAAGCCAGCGTAGTGTTGCGCGCATTATCCCTTCGCAGAACCAACTCGTCCAATCCCCGGCTTTTTGCAAACTTTTCCAAATACGCGCCGATCGTATCTTCGCCGACGCTCCCCGCAAAGGCACTTTTTGCCCCGAACTGCTTTACTCCGCACGCAACGTTAAAGGGCGCCCCGCCTGCCTTACGCTCGTAAAAGAACGAAACGTCCGTCCATGTGCCGATCAGATCGGCCAGTATTTCTCCGACGCTCAATACCATATTTCTTTCCGCCGCGCGTTTTCCGCGCGGCGCTCCTCTACTTTCTCGCTTTGCCCAGAATATGCGCGGCGAGTCTTTCCGCCTCGATGCAAGCTCAATCGGTATACAGCCGCAGACTGGAAAATTTTACGTTGTTGTTCTCCGCAAAGAAGCGGATCGGCTTGCCGCTCGCGCCGTAAATGCGCACCGTGAGCGAGCAGAGCCCTTCGATGTAAAAGACGCCCACCGAACCTTCCTGAATGTAGGTAAACGAGTAATCCTTGCCCGCTTCCAGACGGACTGCCGTCTCCGTAATGTGCGTTTCTCCCTCGTTGAAGGCGAGCTCGACCTTGCCCTCCGAGGGCGCGATGCGGATCAACTTATATTTTTCTTCGCTTCCGTCAAAATCGAACGCGAGCCCGAACGATCCCTCGCCGCTGAAGGAAAAATCCCCCTCCGCCATGAACCGCTCGTAGCAGGTGAACGCGGGTTTATAGGTGTACGCCGACCCCGATTCGACGCGGACGGTCGTCCCTTCCACAAGAAGGGCGCGGCGGTTGGCAAAGAGTTCGTCCATGCAGTCGAGCGGTTCGAGCAAGAGCTCACCGTCCGCCGTTGCCGTGATCTTCTGCACGACCACGTTGCCCGCCCATGCGGCTACGTCCTGCGTGGACGACGCGGATTCCGAACGTCTCGCCCAGCCGACCATGTAACTGTTTTCGCCGTCTTCGACGTGCTTCGCCGCATAGAACAGCTTGCCGTCGATGCGCTTGGCCGCCGTGTACGGCCCGTATCGGGTCTCCCCCACCGCATACCAGAGAGTATCGTCCTGCGCGGAATAGGTGAGATACCACTTATCCCCGATGCGGAAGGTATCCGAACATTCCAAATTGTAAAAACTTCCCGCCTGGTTGCTGTAAATGACGCCGTCGTAGGTCGCGCCCGTAAGATCGGCGTTCAGCGTATATTTGATCACGCGCGCAACGCCGTTCTTGCTCGCCGTAACCGTGAGCACGATCTTGCCCGCGCTTTCGTCGTAATATGCCTGCGGATCGCGGAAATCGCGCTTCTGCCCCAGATCGGCATCGGGAATGATCTCCCATCCCTCTATCTTTTCAAAAGATGTGAGAGTGTCGCTCTTCGCGACCATGATCTTTTCCTGATACTCCATCGTTGCCGACCCGTTGTGTCCCGTATAGAAAAAGTAATACGTGCCGTTCACTTTGACCACGGATCCCGTTCCGATCCAGTTATCCTGCGCGCCGCCAACCCTCGAAGATTCGAGGACGGGCTCCTGCTGTTCCGTATAGGTGAGAAAGTCGCGCGTCGTCACCAGATACACCGAATGGTTGTACGAATCGCCGCCGTCCTTAAGATAATACAGATAATAGACGCCGTCCTCGTAATAGGGCATCAGATCGCCCACATACGGCTGTTTCAACCCGTCTTTGGCGGGCAGGAAAAACGTCTTGTACTCGTAAGCGGATTCCTGACTTCCGGGCGTTGTGATCGCGGAAAAATCCTTGTCGTCGTCGGGATAGACGATTTCGCCGCGAATGTCCTGCGAAAGCCAGCCCGCATACAGCACCGTGCGACCCTTTACCGTGTCTTTTTCAAAATCCCACTGCTCGGCAGAGTCCGCGTCAGTAAACCATCCCAGAAAGTCGTACCCTTCCCGCTCGGGCTCCTCCGGCTCTTCCGCCTTTTCGCCGTAACGGACCGTCTGGCGAGCAGGCACCTCGTCGAAGGTAAAATAATTGTAATCGAAGCTGACCGTGTATTCCGCATCTTTATCGGGCGCGCACGCAGACAGCAAAGCGACAGCCATGACGCACCCCAAAAGAAACGCCGTGATTTTTTTGATCTTCATGTAGCCCCCCTAAAAACCTATTCTGCGCGGGACTTTTGCCGTCCTCTTTTTCGACGCAGTAAAATCGGTATGCGACCCCATCGCATACAATTCGCGCATACAATTCGCGCATACAATTCGCACATACATCATCCCAAGATCGTGAAATCTTCCTGCGGGACGTCCAATTCATAACACTCTTCACAGCGCGCGTTTTCCGCCGTGACGCGTACCTTTTCACTGTCAAAATAATGGCGCTCCGAAAAGGTCTCCTTTCCGTCGTCCGCGAATATCTCCAAGGAGGACACGTCCATAAGCACGCGCACGCGCACCTCCCGCCCGTAAGCGTACTTGGAAACGCGCACGCCCTGCGGCGCGTTTTTCATGCGCGACGCGTCCACGTAGACGCGTCCGCCGCGCAGTCCGAAACAAATGCGATCCTCCGCGCAGTCGGCGCGCGAAATGCCGACGCACCCGCCCTCTGCGAGATGCACGGTAAAATCCAGACACTTGGACGTTTCTTGCGAAAAATCTGTGCGGCGGCGGTACTTCTCTACGCCCGGCGCGGGCGCTTGGTAGAGCAATCCGTTCCGAACGGACAGCGCGCGCGGATACGTGAGCGCGCCGTTGTAGCCATGGCGGAATTTATGCAGAAAATACTCCTTGCCCCACATCTCCATCCACGCGACCATGATGCGCCTGCCTTCCCCGTCCGAACACGTCTGCGGCGCATAAAAATCATGCCCGCAGTCGATCTCGTCGCTGTGCTCCACGCGAAATTCGCACGTCTCCGGGTCGAATTTACCCAAAAGATACAGGCTGGAATTGCATCCCTTGAACCGATTTTCCTCTTCCTTGACACGCACCGCCGAAACGAGCAGCACGTCCTTTCCGTCCAGCGTGAAAAAGTCGGGACATTCCCCCATCTCTCCGAAATAGGGCGAACAGATCTTGTTTCTGTAACGGAAATTCTTTCCGTCTCGGGAAGAATAGACGAGGATCAGCCCCTCCCCCGCCTCGCTCTTGGAACCGACGAAAATGAAATATTCGCCGCCGATGAGCACGGGATTGGGGTCTCGAAAATCCTGCTTGCACACCCCCTCGGGCAGGTCTGCCGTCCCGATGACGGGAGCTTCCCGCTTGGAAAAATGTACGCCGTCCGACGAACACGCCATGCCCTGCGTTTCCCGCGTCGTCTCCGCGGTTTCGTAGTGTTTTGTGTACATCAGCACCAACTCGCCGCCGTCGTCCTTGACGATCGCCCCGCCCGAAAAACAGCCGCTCTCGTCCGCGCAATCGGGCGCGAGCGCCACTTTGCAGTGGTGAAACACGCAGTTGTCCTGCGTGTACGCGTGTCCCCAGTGCATGGGTCCCCAGCAGGTGTCGTACGGATAATATTGATAAAAGACGTGCATGGCGCCGCGAAAATAACAGACGCCGTTCGGATCGTTCATCCAGCCGACGGGCGGCGCAAAATGATAGCGCGGGCGATATTGCATATTGATCCGCCCCGCATGTGTGATGAGGTAGTCGTTCGATTGTTTCAGCGTGTATTCCATTGCTCCTGCCTCACTGTTTGCGCCGCGGCGGATCCCGCCGCGGCGTCCGTGTTTTTCAAAATTGTTTCTGCCTCTTTGCTCTGCTTTATGCCACTTTGCTCTGCATGATGACCAGCTCGGAGATCTCCACCGTCACGTCGCCCATCGCGGCGAGATCGGCAGAGCCGAATTGGAACAAAAGCTCAAAGTCCATATCCAGAACCAGCGTCTCCGTCGTCGTGAACTCGAACGTCTGTTCCTGCGTGGTGATGTCCAGGTTCTGCGTCACGCGCGGTTCCCAGCCGCCCAGCACATTGAGGAACATCGCGCAGGACACGTTCTTGTCCGCCTTGATCGTCAGACGAATGGTGTAATAGCTGTCCGCCTCCAAAACCAGCGGGTTGCCCGTGTAGCCGAAGAACAGCTTGTTGTGCCAGTCGGTGGTGCCGCCCTGGTCGATGCGGTAGAACAGGCTTCCGCCTTCCGTCCACAGCGTTCCCACGCCCAGCTCGTTGTCCTCGTCCGTGCCGTTGAAGGTATCCCACAGGTAATTGGGATTGGTCTCGTTTTCCGAATACTTCCCGTAAGCCATGAAGCGGTCCAGCGTCTTGACCGTCTGTTTGTCCCCTTCCAGTTTGCCGAAGGACACGTCGTCGATGGTCAGCGTATTGGAGGTAACGCCCGCAGAGGCGCTGCCGATCTGGAAACGCAGGACGGGATCGGGGATCGCCACGCCCGCCGTAAAGGTACCCGTCAACGTCTTGGTTTCGCCCGCTTCAAAGGAAATGCCCGCAAAATTCGCGCGGTTTTTGTCCGCTTGTTCCTTGCTCTCGACGAGAAGTTCGCCCGCCTGTGCGTTCTGCGACGTAACTTTCAGGCTGTACTGGTACTTGACGCCGTTTTCAATGGCGACGCCGTCGAGCAGAACGTCCGCCTTGATGCTCCATACGCCGCCGCCCGCGCCGGGATACGCGGTGATGCTCACCTGTGCGGCTCCGTCTTCCGCCGCAACGCTTGCCGCCGAGCCGTCGCCCGCAGAGACGGTGACGTCGCTCACATCGCCGCCCGCAAAATCGTTGCCGTACTGTTCGACGTACGTCTCCGAACCCGTGATCTCGTAAATCTCCACCTTATCGATGGTCACTTTGAACGCTTCGGGCGTGGTGTCGTCGGGATTATCGGGATTGGGCGTGATCTTGCCCATATGAACGAGCAGTTCCGCACTGCCTTCGCCCGCAGAAGTAAAGTTCATCTCCAGCGCGGAAATCTCCGTGCCGATACGGACGTTGTATGCGCCGCCAAACGTGCTCCGGCCCTCCGCGTTTTCGTCGCGCGCCAGAATGTGCGCGTACGTTTCCACCGTGGATTTCGCCCATACCTTGATCTTATAATCCGCCGCCTTGAGCGCAAAACCCGCCTTGGCAAGTTTTACGTCTCCGTCGTGGCCGCCGGGATTGGTAACGTCGAATACGTACGCACCTTCCTGCAGATTCGCCGTGCCCTGCGCCGAGCCGCCGATGCTGCCCGTCCAGCCGTGGCTTTCGGGCTGTTCGTCGTTGTCAAACTCGAATCGGAGATATTCCGTCGCCTCCTGCGTCTGGCGGGTAACCGTCAGCGTGCAGTACGCCTCCGCCGTCATCTCGCCCGAATCGGAAACCGAATAGGTCAGTTCGTATGTCCCCGCCGTGGTGGGCGTCGCCTTGCCGTTCGTAAAGGTGAGCGCAGGCGTAGACGTGACCACGATCTTATTGGTGATGTCTCCGTCCTCCGCGTCGGTGGCGGTCACGCCCGCAAGCGCGTCAAATTCGCTGCCCGCCTCCACGCTCGCCGTGTCCTTCACGCCCTCGATGACGGGCGCCGTGTTTTCGCCGTCCTTGCCGCACGCCGCAAACAGCGCAAGGCTGAGCGCCAATGCAAGTACGATGGCTAAGATCTTTTTCATTTTTCCTCTCCTTATTTTTATTTTTTATGCCTTGTCTTCGGCAACATATCTGTCGTAGGCGTCCTGGAAAACTTCCCGGATCTGCGTGATGCCGATCTTGCCCGTAAGCTGGGTCTTGAATGCCGCCCAATCGGAATCGCTCACGCCGCCCTGCGTCAGCCATTTGATCAGGTTGGTGCGGATATAATCGTTGACATTCGTTTCATAATTGCTCAAAACGTTCAGCTCTTCCAGCGTGAACTGCAGGTTGGGAACGGGCGTCACGTTCTCCGGCACAAAGGGCTTTGCGTATTTTTCCAGGCGCTCCAGCCGCAACTGGGCGCGCGGTTCCATGTTGACGACGTTTTCCCACGCATAATCGGAAAGATAGATGATGCCGAGGGGCGCGTTCTGCAAGCGCAGCTCGTCCGTCGTCACGCCTTCGGGCGGATCCATGGGAACGAGCATTCCGTTTTCGTCCTTCTCCTCTTCAAACGCGATGCCGATCGCGCCATAGTTGATCTGCGCGGAGATCTCGGGAGCGTAGTAGCGGTCGAAATAGGTGAGCAGCACTTCCACATTGGGACAGTCGGCAAAGATCACCAGCTCGCCCGTGCTCACTTCGGGATTGTTGGAAACGCAGATGGTCTGATCGCCGTTCGGCCCGATCAAAGGCTCGCACACGATGTAGTTTTCCGGGTTGCTCACCACCGTTTCGCTCTCCCACCAGTAGAAGGCGCCGTACATTTCCAGTCCCTTGCCGTTGGCGAGGAAGTTGTCCTGCGACTGCTCGAAGGAAACCATGTCGATGAGCCCCTCTTCCACCCAGTCGGCGATGAAGTTGGTCGCCTCCTGGAAGCGGTCGTCCAAAACGGTGTACGTCACCTCTCCGTCGACGACAACGCGGTGTTCGAGATTGTCGTTGATGCCAAACATCCCGTACAGATCGCATTGGTTGCCCTGCCAGTTGTTATACACAAAATTCAGCGGACGCTCGTCGTTGGCACCGTTGCCGTTCATGTCGTTGTTTTTGAAATATGTGAGGATGTCCTCCATCTGTTCCGCCGTCAAAGACAGCCCGTCCGCAAGATCCGCCTTTGTGATCCCGCTGACGACGCCCGCATCGATGACCTGCGCCACCCAGTTTTTGTTGATGAACAGAAGGTTCGGGTTTTGCAACAGCCCCATCTCCTCGACGCGCGGAAGCGCGTAGATCTTGCCGTCCGCCACGTTCGTGATCTGGCTCTTGATGTCGGGGCGATCCTCTAAGATCTTGGAAAAGTTCGGCATGTATTCCAGATAGTCGCTGATGGGCAACAATACCTTGCGCTGCGCGTAGCGGATGATCTCGCCCGCGCTCATGCCCGCATGATAGATGGCGTCGGGACGATCCTTGGCGTTGCCAAAAATCAGATTCTTTTGCGAAGAATAGACCGATTCGGATACGTTCTCCCAATTCACTTTAACGTTGGTGGACGCATACAGATCCTGCATGATCTTCATGTCGTTGTAGTCGAGCGCAGACGCGTTTTTGGAAGAATATACGTTGAACGTGATCTCCTTCGCACCCGTCTCGTTGAGGATGGGCGCAGACGTGTCTTCCCACTGATAGCCGTACTCGGATACGAGCGCGTCCACAGAATTGTTCTCGCGGTTGTCCCCGCTTCCGCCGCAGGCCGACATGCTCATAAGCAACGCCGCCGCGATGCATACTGTAAGAATGCGTTTCATTTTTTCCTCCTTGATTTTTCAAACGGAACGCGGCGAGCCGGCTCGTGCCGCGTTCCCCTTGCTTTTCGAATTTATTTCAGCGACCCGATCATGACGCCCTGCGCAAAGTATTTCTGCACAAACGGGTACAATACGATGACCGGAAGACTGGATACGATGACGGATACGTATTTCAGCTGGTTGGCAAGCCTGTACTGTTCCAGTATGGTCTCGCCGCTGCCGCCCGTCGTCGTCTCCGACGCAATGAGGATCTCGCGCAGAACGAGCTGCAACGGATACATCTCTTCGTCCTGCAAAAAGATCATGGCGTTGAAATAACTGTTCCACTGCCCCACCGCATAGTACAGCGCCATGACCGCCATGATCGCCTTGGACAGCGGCAATACGACGGAAAGAAAGGTTCGTACCTGCCCCGCGCCGTCGATCTCCGCCGCCTCGACCATGCTTTCGGATATGCCCACTTCAAAGAAGGTCTTTGTCATAAACAGGTTCCACGCCGACAGCGCCGAAGGAAGGATGATCGCCCAGATGGTATCGAGAAGTCCCAAACTGCTCACTACGTTGTAAAAAGGGATCAGTCCGCCGCCGAAAAACATGGTGATGATGAAAAATACCATGAAAAACTTGCGGAACGGAAGCGTTTTTCTGCTGAGCGCCCACCCCGCCAGAATCGTCACAAACAGACTCAAAAGAGTGGACAAAAACGTGTAGATAATGGTATTCAGATACCCGCGCCATACGTCCGTGCGCTCCACGATCTTGGAATAGCCGACCAGCGTGATGTCCACGGGATACAGAAATACCCTTCCGCCCAACACCGCGTCCGCGTTGGATATGGACGCGATGACGATAAAATACAGCGGATACACAACAATGGCGGCAAGTAAAAACAGGATCGCCAGATTTACGGCATAAAAGATGCGATCGCTCCTGCTTTCCCGACGCTTCTTTCTGATTACGGTTGTTTCCATGCTGCCCTCCTTACCACAGAGAATTTTCGGAGAACTTCTTGGACGTCGTGTTGGCAATGATCAGCAAAACAACGTTGATGACCGAATTGAACAGACCGATCGCCGTCGCATATCCCTGATCGGGTACGCCCGTAAGACCCTTTTTATAGACGTACGTCGCAATGATCTCGCTCTTGGAAAGATTACCGTCCGTCTGCATGAGAAGCACCTTTTCATAGCCGACCCCCATCAATCCCCCGATGGACATGATCAGCATGACGCTGACAATGGTCGATATTGCGGGAAAATCAATGTGCACAACCCGCTGAAACCGCGACGCCCCGTCGATCACCGCCGCTTCATGCTGCTCCGGATCAACGTTGGAAAGCGCCGCTATATAAATAATTGCGCTCCATCCGAAATCCTGCCAGTTGCTGGAAAGTATGTACATCGGCCGAAACGCGTTTTCCGACAGAAAATAAGAAAACCGTTCCCCGCCCAGCGCCTCCGCAATGTTGTTCACAAGCCCGTATCTTCCGAAAAATAAGTACAGCATGCCGACCATCACGACCAGCGATATAAAATGCGGCGCATTGAAAATGGTCTGCAAAACCTTGCTCCCCTTCCTCGATTTCATGGCGTTGAGCATCAGCGCCACTATGATCGGAAGCGGAAACCCGATCACAAACCCGATAATACACAGCAAAAACGTGTTGAGCATCAGCGGCCAGAATTGATAGTCCGCAAAAAACCTTTCAAAATTTTGCCACCCGATCCAGATGGTCGTCTCCGATAAGATCGAATCGCCGGGCATGAAATCTTGAAACGCGATCAACACCCCGTAAATCGGCAGATAACAAAATAAAAACGTCACTACTACTGCCGGGATCATAAAACACAACAACGCCCAGTTGCGTACGATCCTCCTGCGAAACTTTTTCAGCCGAATTTTGTAGGAACGGCTTTCCGCCGCTACACCGCTTTCGGCTACCCAAGTTTCCGTCATATCTTTCCCTCCTTTCACTTTTTGATTTTATTATAATTGTTCTCTGCCAAAAGTCAATACGCGCACAATTTTTAGGCTCTTTTTTGTGCAAATGTAAAAATTTCAATAAAAAATTTGTGCATTTATGGGTTTTTATTTGACATTTGCGGCTGCGTAGAGTATCCTGTAAGCGAGTGCGATACTGTCCTTGTACGCACGAACGCATACGTATTTTAGAAGCACGGGAGGGAACGATATGAAAAAGGGGATCACCATTCAAGACATAGCGGATGCGCTGAAACTTTCGCGCAACACGGTATCCAAGGCGCTGAACGGGAAATACGTGCCCGCGCGCACGCGCAGCGCCGTACTGAACGCCGCCGTGGAAATGGGATATAAGAGCTACGGCACGGTGGCGACCTCCGAAGCGGGGTTTTCGCACAAGAAGATCCTGCTCCTATCCTCGCGGCTCATTCTGAACATCAATTATTACGTCGTGATCATGCGCGGCATCGAGTCCATGCTCGCCGATTACGACATCGAGCTCATTCAGTTTACCCTGTCGAGCTCCTCCTCGTTCACAAAACTCGCCAACTACCTGAACAATTACCGCATCGACGGAATTGTCTGCATCGAATTTTTCCAGCCGGATATCCTGCCCACGCTCACCGATCTGGGATACCCCGTCGTGTTCCTGGACCTCCCGTTGCTGGAACAGGATCTGCGCGGCAGCTACGATATCATCCTGCCCGAAAACGCAGACGCAGTAAAATACCTGTGTTTGGATCTGATCCACAACAAGGACTGCAAGACGTTCGGGTTTGTCGGAGACCACAGGCACTGCCGCTCCTTTTACGAACGCTTTTTGGGAATGCGGGAGGCGCTTTTTCTTTCCGGACTGGACACCGATTTGAAGTATTCCATCCTGCATAAAGATACTTTTCCCTACGGAAACGCCAAGGAGTTGCGCGGCGCGCTGCAAGAACTGCCCTCTTTGCCCGACTGTTTTATCGCCGCCAACGATACGATCGCCCTCTCTCTGCTGGAAGCGCTGCGCCTGCTGCGCAAAAAAGTGCCCGACGACGTTAAAGTGGTGGGGTTCGACAACGTTGCGGAATCAAAGATGAGCAACCCGCCGCTGACTACCTTCAACGTAGATAAAATGGCGATGGGGAAACGGCTGATCACCATTCTGCTCGAGCGCATCAACGATCCCATGCAGCGAAGCCGCCTCATCTATATCAAATCCAAATCCGTCATCCGCTCCTCCACCTGAAATCCTCACGATGCGCGCATAAGGATTCTCTTCATTTTTCATCGCAAGTCTTTTAGCCGATCTCAAAGCGAAGCGCTTCGCTGCCCGCGGACTATCCGCAGATCTTGTTATACAAAAAAGCCGGACAGATTTTCCTATCCGAACTTTTTTAATATAAAACAGACGCGACATAAGAACCGCGCCTGTTCCGTTGTCTGCTCCGGCAAACCTGAATGGAAAACTTACCAACAACGGCGATACCTGTGAATGTTGGAAATCAAACAGCCGTCGATTTTATTTCCGTAAAAGAGCGATTTCAAGAGCATTGTATGAAATGCTGATGGATATATCTGCGATACGTCAGATTATTCAGGAAGAACAGGAGGAGAGAAAAAATTTATAATGAACAAACAGAATATACGTACTTGCAAAAATTGCCGCTATTACAACGCGTTTTACGTTAAATGCGCCTATTCTTTTGATAAACATAAAGCAGGGTTTTGCGAGCAAAAGCAAAAAGGAGTCTATAAAGACGACAAATGCGACTTATACAAAAGCAGACAGCAAAAAGAAAAAACCGTTACGGTTGAACATATCGACATCGCCATGAAAGATTTAGAAGAACTTGTACAGATATTTTATAACTGCGATTACTGAAAATGGGTATTATCACGAAAATAAAAACGCAAAATTTGTACGGGAAACTACGGAAAAGTACGGGTTTGTCTTAGGTGTGACGATGGGACGTGTGCTTGTCTTGATACAAGCGGCGGCAAATCCGACAGTGCGGCGTAGCCGCACTGTCGGCCGCTCGCTACGCTCGCGGCCGCCGAGACAAGCACACGCCCCAAAACAAAAAAACAACGGAAATCGAATCGAAAAGCGCGGCGGCGCGGGGTGTCGCCGCTGAACCGCTTGGCGATCACTCCCGCGCATACCGCCGCGCCAACCTTTTCTTGCTTTCGGATTTTGCTTTTTTCTTTCGCGGTTATTCCCGATTTTTTTAAGTCTGTTTTCTGTAAATGGCAGTTACGCGTGCGCTTGTCTATATAACAAGTACGCGCCTTTTTTACCGCCCCGAACAGTATGCGATTGAGTTGCGGTTTAGTTACGTTTCACTTGCGGTTTAGTTCGGGTGTGACTCTGGGACGTGTGCTTGTATTATATATACAAGTAAGAGTTTGCAGAGACCTTTCAGCCCTCGGACAAAAGTCCGAGGGCTTTTCTTTTTTCCGAACTTTTTTGAAATTGCAAAAATATTTTTGAATGTGCAGAAAACCTGCATATTCACTTGTTAAACTTTTCTTAAAACTTCGTATGGGAAAAGATAGAAAAGTATGGGTTTAGGGTGGGTAAAGACGGATAGTGTACGGGAAATGTATATACCGAAATTTTTGCATTTGTGTTATACTGCCGCTCGTAAAGAAACGAATGGCGACAACTAAGCCGAGGAGGGAGAGCAATGAAACAACAAAATATAACGGTCAGCGTGGAGAATAGTCCGTACATAGCCCCTCTTTCGGACAATGCGGCAAAAGCCTTTTATTCCGTTTTGTTGGAGAAGATAAAGGAATTAAGCAAATCGGAAAAAGCAACCGCCGCATAAAGTTCAACCATTCTATTTTGTCTTTCGCCCGGCGGAGCGTAAACGAAAACGCCCCTTCCGTCAAGGGTAAAGTGCATTGCTTTCGCAACCCTTGACGGAAAGCAAACGGTTTTACGTTAAGGGAAAAGAGATTGCGTTTCCGTTTTGGTCGCTCCCGTCGAAAGACAAAAATAAAAGTTTAAGGAGTTTTGAACAATGAAAACAGCAGTTATCTATGCACGTTATTCCAGCGAAAACCAAACGGAACAATCCATTGAGGGGCAGCTCCATGTTTGCGAAGAATATGCGCAGAGGAATAATATACTTATTCTCAACACCTATATCGACCGAGCCATGACAGGCACGAACGACAACCGCCCCGATTTTCAGCGCATGATCAAAGATAGTACAAAACGGGAATGGGATTACGTTCTCGTATATACTAATATCCCACTGCCGAATCCCAGCCAAAGCACATAACATATAATCGTAATAAATGTCGTATCCGTGTCAGCAAGCAAGCCAACTGTAGCACCGTTGAGCAATGCAGGAACTGCCTGATCGGCAAAATACTTAAACAATGTTACTAACACCAAAGAAGAAACCATTGATGGTGTAAATAGAATAACGATAAAGATTTTCCCGAACAGCCGCTTTTTATAAATATAATTGCATAGCAAAATACCTCCGGAAAAGCTGACCAACAATATCAAACCGAATATCATAAAAGAATTTTTAAATGACGCTTTTAAATAAGGCAGCGTATTCAAATCCCCTAAAAATTCGGAAAAGTTTGAAAACAATTTATCGGCGCTGAGCCACGAATATGTCATCGTATCCACGTTGTAACTCTTAAACGCCAAAAAAATTGAATTGATATTTACCCCCACATAAAACACCAATACCTGTAATATCGGGATCCCCGCCATCAATATATAAAAAATGCTGTTTAGTAAAAGACGTTTTCTTTTCAACCCTTTACGTTTTAATACCGGAGATAAAGCCTCACTATTCATAAAAAACTCCTTCCAGACCTTTTTGCATAATACCTATCGTCGGATTTATCTACTTTCTTTCCCCAATTCTTTCTAAATACGGTTTAGAAATCATATTCAAAAATATTCTGCCAATAGTCAGGATCGGCGAAAAGCAAATTATTAAAATAATCCACTGCGCTTACTCCGTCCTTAAAATCTGTAGTAGGATGATTATAACTATGTTCTCCGATCATCGTAGCCCAAACAGTAGAACTCAACAATGTGCCCCTTCTTCGCGTATACATATTGGAATTCGAGAAAGGATAAACAAGGTCAGATGCCTGAGTGACCTCTATAAGCTGCTGCGCATAGGGCGTCAGATTAGAACTACTCTCATCTATTGAATAGGTGTACGGCTTCGTCATGCTGACAGTTTCCGTAAACTCTATTAAACTCTCGTTTGAATGTACGAATTTAATAAATTCTTTCGCGAGTTCAATTTTACTTTCTGCAATATTTGCGTTTATAAAACAGGCCGACGACTTATTATCAAACATAGTATACCCGTCTTTAACATGCTCTTCCGTAGGTTTGGGCAATGGCATAATACCAAACTGTTGATTATACTTGCCGCCGCCTTTCGATTCATTAACAGCCAAGTAGTTTCGTGACTCATTAAACCACCAAGTTCCTTCAATCATCATTGCAACATCTTGACCAAGCACAGTTCCGCCATACTCTTCTGTCGTAACAAAATAACTTTGCATAATTGTATGCTCAACAGTCTGGTTATTCAACAACTTGGGGCTGTAATAACCTCTATCTATAATATTTTCAATGAAACTTAATGCGTAAAATTTACCCTGTTGTTTGTACAACTTATACCCCGTTTGAGGCTCGATCGGCTCTGATTTATCACTGATTATCGGTTTACCATCGCTATCAAATCCTGTGATCAATCCCTCTGCGTCTCCATCAAAAGTAAAATTCAAACGGAACTGTTCTGCGCCGTCAATATCTGCAGCCATACAAAAGAGAAATGCATTTATGTAAGAAAGATCGTATGCTCCCGTCCATCCAATAGGAATAGTATCTGTTCCGTCATTTTTAATGTGTTCACATAAAGTATAAAAATCATCGAATGTACGGGGAAGACCGTCGTCGAAAGTTCCTTTTTTATTGTCCTGTCCGACAGTTGCTTCGGCGACATTGCCTGTCCAACCACCGCCTTCTTTAAAATAGTAGCCGTTCTTTTCCCAAAGGTCAATATTATACATTATTCCGTTTGTCGCTTGATAAAAAGGAATCGCATAATATTTATCATCTTGCTTATAGTAGGAAGTCGCAGCAGAATCCATTTTACTCTCAATAGTTGTCCCTTCCGGATCACCATATGCACTCAAATCTGCATTTTCCCCACTTACCACATCGGTGATCTCTAAAAGCAGGCCTTGTTTTACCCATGCATCATAATCGACCCCCTCATTAAATACTACCTCGACCCTTTCGTGCCTGAAAGTATTGATTAAAGAAGCAGCCCCGTCAACCGGTTCAGGGATTATTTGCACACCGACTTTCCCTTCCTCAAAAGGAGTATTTGCATAATAAGCTTCAAATCTGTCTGCTGCTTTTTCCAGCCATTCCATGCCTATACCTTGATTCAAAGCCCCGACATAAAGCTGAGTTTTATTTATATCGATATCATTCCCCCTTGGGCCACAACCGCTAAACGGCAAAACTGCAAATGATAAGCCGACAGCACATACTAAAGAAACCAATCTTTTTTTCATAAAAAACCTTCCTTGATTTTTTTATATCGATAATTATTATAGTACATAGCCAAATCAAAATCAATATAGCATTTTTGCAAATAATTGCTCTGTATTGATATTATTGGCAAAATTTTTTCGATTTTTATTGATTACAACAATTGACTTCTTTCGATTTTCAATGATATAATGAACCTATAAATGTTTGATACAATCTAAATGTAATACGAGATTTTTTATGGATATACGTCAAAATACAAATAGTATGTACCCCGACAGATGTTTTATATCTCATTTGACATATACAGATGACGACCATCTGCATTCCCACCAATATTTTGAAATCGCCTACATTCTTAACGGTCGAATTGAGCATATTTGTAATGATGAACAAGTCTCTCTACAAGAAGGAGATCTTATATTATTGCGCCCGGGAGATCTGCATACATATAAACGTTTTAATGATACAGTGGACTGTATTCATCGCGACATCTGTATTTCACAAGATCTTTTTAAATCAGTTTGCGATTTCTTAGATCATAATTTGTTTAATTTCATTACTCAGCAAAATCAGTGCATTTACGCAACGTTAGCAGAAAATCAGCTAACATATTTTGAAAGCAATTGGAATTTCATCAATAACCATTTTGGCAATGTGCAAATATCAAACTCTGATAAAACTATGATTCCCTTACGAGCTGCGCTTGCCTCAATTATAAGTATTATTTATTCAAACCAATCTTCTTTAGACTCTACTTCATCTTATCCGATTTGGTTAAAAAATTTGTTATCTCGATTTACTAAAAGAGATTTTATTCAAGGTGGAATTGCATATATTATTAAAGATATTCCTTATTCGCAGGCGCATATATGCAGAATTTTTAAGAAATTTATCGGCGAAACAATAACAGACCATCTAAACACCATACGCTTAAATTGGGCAAAAACATTTTTGGAAAACAGCAGTACAAGCATAAGCAGTATAGCGGAAGAAATCGGTTTTACAAGCGAAAGCTATTTTATAAAATTATTTAAAAAGAAATTCAACTTATCCCCTGCCCAATACAGATTACGCCATAAAAACGCCCCCCGAAGCTAATATGAAAAGTTTAAAGTAGGCAAATACATTTATATCTATTTATGTTTTTACAAAAAGAGCCGGATACATTTTGCCCGACTTTTTTTGTATCAAAAACCCTGTCCGATCAAAATCTATTCTCTTACTTTTTAATTTCCGTAATTGCTGTAAATATTTATGCAGATTGCCATATCATAATTTTTATGTTACAATATACTCATGCGAAAGGGATACCGGATATTGTCCGTCGAGGCAGCAGATATTTATAAACATGAACAGGAAAACGGCGTTGCGGTCGGGTATAAACTGCCCGAAAATAAAAGCGACGGGTATTTTCGGTTGTTCAAAGTGCTGTTGGACGCTTCGCTGGACA
>ERZ1643247.1714-NODE-1714-length-19163-cov-41.635650_pt1 | contig 19163 bp, 15 predicted proteins | sample MGYA00579264_ERZ1643247 | MGnify/ENA primary metagenome ERZ1643247 (study PRJEB29033, sample SAMEA4952262) | chicken gut metagenome | biome: Broiler Chicken; feature: Gastrointestinal Tract; material: Caecum | place: Ireland | collected 2018 | study: Broiler... | reverse complement strand
TAGGGCTATGCCCGAAAATGAAATACCACGTGCTTTGCACGTGGATATTTATTTGCCTGCCGAAAGCAAAAATACAGGTAGACAATTTGTGCGGAAGGTGCTATAATAAACTAAAAAGGGCACGGCGCGCGATTCCGATCCGCGGTCGGATACTTTTATAACGGCTGCCGATTGCGGCAGCTTTTCCAAAGCGGCAGAAGTACTGTATATCACCCCGGCCGCCGTGATCCTGGAGCGGCTGTGCGCGATGCCCTGCGCGGAGATATTTGGAAGAACCGTCTGCAGATACAAGCTCGAAGGCGCGCCAGCCTATATGCAGGCGTACGAAATGGGCAAAGCCGTCTGATGATAGGAAAGGAGCAGGAATATTGCATGCAAGGCCGCTATAATATCGACAAAAGTTTCGGCATCTTTGCCAAGTTTTCTCCGCCGCTGGGCAGGTTCGTTCTATGGCTTGCCCGCATCTTTCTTACGATCATGCCCAAGGGCCTGCACGGCAAGGGCATCAAAGCCAAAAGGGTTTTTGTCCCGGCGGAAGGCGGGCGGCGCGTGCGCGCATATCTGATCGGGCCGGCAAAGGGCGAAGGCGCAGCCCCTTGCATGGTCTATTATCACGGCGGCGGGTTCGTTTTTAAGGCCGCGCGCTATCATTATCGGAATGCTGCGATTTATGTGCGTGAAACGGGATGCAAGCTGCTCTTCGTCGATTACCGCCTGGCACCGAAATTCGCGTACCCGGTACCGAACGAAGACTGTTTTGCTGCATACCGCTGGGCTGTCGACAATGCGAAGAGCCTGCAGATCGATGCTTCCCGCATGGCGGTCGGCGGCGATTCTGCGGGCGCGTGCCTTGCCGCCGATACCATCCGTCTTCTGAAAGAGCGCGGGGAGGCAATGCCGCGCTTTGCGATGCTGCTGTATCCCGTACTTGACCGCCGCATGCAGACGCCTTCGATGCGCAAATATACAGATACGCCCATGTGGAACGCAGAGTTGAATAAAAAAATGTGGCAGTATTATCTGGGCGGCAGAGAATTTGTTTCACCTGCCGAATATACGGATGTGAGCTGGTTCCCGCCCGCCTATATCGAAACGGCAGAATACGACTGCCTGCACGACGAGGCGCTTGCATTTGCCGGCGCCCTGCGCGCACTGGGTGTGGCAGTCACTGTACGCGAAACGGAGGGAACGATGCACGGGTACGACATCGTCTATCAGAGTGAAATCACACAAAAAAGTATCCGGGCAAGGTGCACAGCCCTGTCTGCGCTTTAAAAATTGCCTCTTGATTTTTTCGCGCATATGTGATACAATACCGTTATCAAGCAAAAGACCGCCCGAAAAAAAAGGAAATTATTTTCGGTTGGGCCTTTGTCGTCTATACACAGGGGAGTGGCACGCAGTCTGTATAAAATTGCGATCGTAGAAGATGACGACGCCATGGCGAAACAGTTGGAAGAATATGTGCGCCGCTACGGCACGGAGCGCGGGCAGCAATTTTCCGCGCGCCGCTTCGGCGACGGCCTCTCCTATACCACCTTCGAGCAGACGCTCGATTCCGTCACCTGGAACGACGACAACACCGTCACCGTGCGCGCCACCGTCACCAACACGGGCGATGTGGCGGGCAAGTCGGTGGTGCAGCTGTACGCGCAGACCCCGTACGGCGACTACGAGCGCGAAAATCTGGTGGAAAAGTCCGCCATCCAGCTGGTCGGCTTCGACAAGACGGAACTGCTCGCCCCCGGCCAGAGCGAAGAGCTCACCATCGAGGCGGAGCGCTACCTGCTCGCTTCTTACGACTACACGAATGCCAAGACGTATATCCTCAGCGAAGGCGATTATTACCTCGCCATCGGCGACGACGCGCACGATGCCATCAACAACGTCATCCGCGCTAAGGCGCCGGATGCAGACGGCCTCGTCAATGTAGACGGAACGCCCGCACAGGGGGATGCCGACAAGGTGTATCACTTCTCCTATGACGAGCTCGACGACAAGACCTATTCCGTCACCGAGACGGGCGTCAAGGTCACCAACCGCTTTGACGACTGCGACATCAATTATTGGCTGGAAGGCACGGGTACCTATCTTTCCCGTCAAGATTGGGAAGGCACCTACCCGCAGCCGCTGACGAACGTCCGCGCCACCGACGAGATGATCGAAGTGCTCGCAGGGCACAACTACACCAAACCCGAGGGCGCGCCCACCGTCGCCGAGGCGACGGAAGGCTTCGGCACTCCCTCCGGCCTCAAATTGGTGGATATGCGCAATGTTTCCTACGACGGCAGCGCCGCCGACGAAGAGCTGTGGGATAAATTTATCGAACAGCTGTCGCTGGACGAAATGCTCAACGTGTTAGACGACGCGCAGAGCAACAGTTGGGCCGCCAACGAGACCATCGCCGCCCCCGCCATGAAGCTGGGCGACGGCGTAGACGGCCCCAACGGCACTTCCATCAATTTCCCGTACGAAGACACGACGGGCAAGTACGGTTCTGGCAGGGTCGAAAATGCATCCATGTGCTGCTTTACGGGCAAGGCGGTGCTCACGGGCACCTTCAACCGCGACCTGTATACCGAGCGCGGCAGGCTGATCGGCGAATTCGGCCTGTGGGGCGGCAAGCAGATGTTCTGGACGCTGGGCGTCAACTATCATAAGACGCCGTTCGGCGGCAGAAACTTCGAGTACTGCTCGGAAGACGCGAACCTCTCGTACATGGCGCTCGTCCCCGAGGCCATCGCCATGGAAGAAAAGGGCGTCGTCTGCTCGGCAAAGCATGCGGCGGGCAACGACCAGGAGACCATCCGCATCGGCGTGGCTACCTTCTTCAACGAACAGGGCTGGCGCGAAGGCTCGCTCCGCGCTTCCGAAGGCGCGCTGCGCGTGGCAAAGATCAAGAGCTATATGCAGAGCTATCAGCGCCAGGGGCTGGAAAGCTGCATGAATAAAGACGCCTTCAACATCGACGTGTGCATGTACGAATGGGGCTTCCGCGGCTATGCCATCACCGACTGCACCAACGCCCGCCTTGACGGCTATCAGGGCGACTACATCGACCAGATCGTGTCCGGAACCGACGGCTTCTGCATGACCAACGACCAGATCGCCAAGCAGACCGTCCTCGACTATCTCGACGCCACCGACGACGGCGCGCTCGTAGAGCATATCAAACAGGCGGCGAAGGACTATTACTACATGCTCAGCCGCTCCAACGGTATCAACGGCTTCTCGTCCAACACCGAGATCGTCACCCTCACCCCCTGGTGGCAGACGGCGCTGAATTCGTGCATCGCGGTCTTCTCCGTGCTGACGGCGGCAGGCCTGGTGTTGCTCACCGTCACGCTGATCAGAAACAAGAAAAAGGAGGGCAAGTGAAATGGCTGCATTTTTCAAAAATAAATCGGCAGGCTGGTATTTAAGCGCCGTATCGACGCTGCTGGCGGTCGTCGCGCTGATCGCCTATATCGCCTTCGGCACGTCTTCGCAGACCTTTGTGCCCGCCATCTGCATCTGCCTTGTCGCGGCAGTGGCCTTGGGCGCCGTCATGGTCTTGTATCAGGGCGCGTTGGAAGGGTACGCCGCCATCGCCATGGCAGCGCTGATGATGGTCTCCTTCCTGCTGTTGGCGAATAACTCCATCGACGACATCACCGCCTTCTTCGTGGGCATGGGCAACTATTTCGGCAATGCCGAAAACGTCGGCCCCCGCGTGCTGGTGGCCGTGTTCATGCTGCTTTCGCTGCTCGCGGAGCTCATAGCGGCATTCATGCGCCGCGTCAAGAGGGATCCCGTGCGGCTGCAAGGCTGACGGAAGAGAAGGAGTAAACAGAAGGCCGCGCGGCGTTACGCCGCGCGGCTTTTGCCGCCGCAGGCGGCAAAACGGAAAAGCAGGCAAGTGCGTCGGGCTTGCCTGCTTTGATACTGTCTATATGTGTTTTTCCACAAACTCCTCCGTATAGGCGGTGCATGTGCGGTCGGCGCGGGGCGAAAAGCCGTGGCCTTCCCCCGCAAATTCGATCAGGCGCGCCTGCGGATAGGTGCGGGCGGCGCGGCGGCTGTATTCGACGGGCACCACCCTGTCGGCGTCGCCGTGCAGGATGAGCACGGGCCCCGTATACTTCCCGATCGAAGAAAACACGTCTAACTTGCGTGCATAGACAAAGTATTCCTTCCCCAGCGTCACGCCCCACAGGGTATGGCGGGCGGGGATGTCTTTTTCGGAAGGGAAGCGGGCATTCCAGTCGTCGGGGATGCAGAGGGCGGGGTAGAGGAGGATGAGCCCGCGCACCTCCTGCGGGCGCTGCGCCGCGGCGAGCGCCGCCGCCAGCCCGCCCTGGCTGCCGCCGAAGAGGAACAGCTTTCGGGGCGGAACGCCCCGGGCAAGCAGATAGTCGATGGCGGCGTGCAGGTCTTCCTGCTGCGTGCCGAGGGTCATCTGTTCGGTGGAAAGATACTGCTGCGCGCGGTTGCTGCCGCCGCAGAAGTCGATGCGGAGGGAGCCGATGCCGCCTTCTGCAAGGCGGACGGCTGCTTTTTCAAAGTCGGCGCCGCTGCCGCCGAAGCCGTGGCAAAACAATACGACGGGGCAGCCCGCCTGCAGCAGGCACAGCGCCCCGCCTACCGCCCTGTCTTTGCAGGGGATCTCACAGCGGAGGACGGCCTTCATGGCTGTTCAAACGTCTGCGCGGCTTTTTGCAGAAAGCTGCGGATCTTGATGTGCTGCGGGCAGATCTTTTCGCACTTGCCGCAGCGGATGCAGTCGGAAGCCCTACCGTGCGCCTTGGCAAGCTCCGCATACATCTCTTTGCCGCCGCCCGTGTGCTTGTTCTCGTTGAGCAGGGCAAAGTATTCGGGGATGGCGATGTGCTGCGGGCATCCTTCCGCGCAGTAGCGGCAGCCCGTGCAGGGCACGGCGGTGCCGCCCTTGACGATGGCCCCCGCCGCGAACGCCAATTTGTTTTCTTCCTCCGTCAGCGGCACAAAGTTTTGCATATACGAGGTGTTGTCGTCAAGCTGCGCCTCGTCGGACATGCCCGAAAGCACATACGCGACCCCCGGCAGGCTCGCCGCAAAGCGCACCGCCCACGAGGCGGGGGAAGCGGCGGCGTCGTGGTTTTTCAGCATCTGCACGGCGGCGGGCGGAAGCGAGGCGAGCGCGCCCCCCTTGACCGGCTCCATGACGATGACGGGCACGCCGCGGCGCATCGCCGTCTCGTAACAGGCGCGCGACTGCACCAGCTTGCTGTTCCAGTCGAGGTAGTTGATCTGCAGCTGCACGTATTCCGCTTCCGGGTGGTCGGCGAGGATCTTGTCCAGCGTCTTTGCCGTGTCGTGGAAGGAAAAGCCGATGTGGCGGATGCGCCCTTCCTTCTTTTTCTGCATGATGAAGCCGAAGGCGTCCAGCCGCTGTACCTTCATGTATTCGAGGCGGTTGAGGGCGTGCAGCCAGTAGTAGTCGAAGTATTCCACCCCCAGCCGCTGCAGCTGGTCGTCAAAGATGCGCTCCATGTCCTCGCGCTTATGTACCATGAACATGGGCATCTTGGTGGTGACGGTGAAGGAATCGCGCGGGTGCCGTTCGACGAGCGCCTTGCGCAGGGCGGGTTCGCTGTCGCCGTCGTGGTAGCGGTAGGCGGTGTCGAAGTAGGTGAACCCGCGGGAAAGGAAGGTATCGATCATGCCCGCAAAGCGGCCGATATCGATCTGCCCCGTCTTGCCGCCGACCACGGGCAGGCGCATGCACCCGAAGCCCAGTTTTTTGGCGCTCGGGCGGCCGTCTGCCAGCTCGTCGCGGCGGGCGCGCAGCACCGCCTGCGCCGTGCCGGGGTCGGTGATGTTTTCCACCGCCCGCTCCATCGGGCAGGGGCCTGTGCCTTCGCGGTTTTGGATGGCGGGCGTCAGCGTGCCGCAGGCATGGGGGATGCCGTATCGGCTGAGCACGGCGTCGCCGCTCTCGCTCAAAGTTTCCGCATACACTTCTTTGACGCCGCCGCGCACCATCAACAGGGCCGCCGCCTTGCCGACGATCTTGTCCGCCACGCTCGCCCCGCGGAGGCCGCCCTGCGGCAAAAGGTCTAACAGGGCGCCGATGCCGCGCGCCGTAAAGGTGCGCTCTTCGCTGTTTTGTACCACGGCGAGCGAGGTTTCGCCGCCCAAAAGCTGTTTTGCGCGCTGCAAAGGCGCGGATACCGACTGTTCCATCAAAGTGCCTTCCTTGCTTTTTTGTCTATTATACCCCAAAACCGCGCGTATTGCAAGCCGAATGCGAAAAAAGTCGGGAAGGGGCGTTTTGCCGCGCGCCGCCCGCGGCGCGCATAAAAAAGGCGTGCCCCGAAAAGGCGCGCCGCTGAGGAAAACTCCGGCTGCGCCGCCAAAGGCGAACGTCGGGTTGTCTTTCAAATCACGGCGTTCCGCAGGCAGCAGCCTGCCGAGGAACGCGTGAGCATGAAATAAATCCTCGCGCAAGCAAAACCACGCTTTTGCGCCCGCGCACACAATTTGCGCGGAAGCGCTCTTGCAGGAAAGGTGAAAGCGGCGCGCATAAAAAAAGGCGTGCCCCGAAAAGGCGCGCCGCTGAGGAAAACTCCGGCTGCGCCGCCAAAGGCGGACAGCGGGGTTGTCCTAAGATCACGAAATTTTGTTTCATCAGCTTGAAACAAAATTTGTGAATACTTTTCTACACATTAAACCTAAACAGCACCACGTCGCCGTCTTTGATGACGTAGTCTTTGCCTTCCGAGCGCACTTTGCCCTTTTCTTTGGCGGCGTTGTAGTTGCCGCACTCCAAAAGCGTCTGCCAATCGACCACCTCGGCGCGGATGAAGCCCTTTTCAAAGTCGGTATGGATCTTTCCCGCCGCCTGCGGCGCCTTGGTTCCCTTGGCGATCGTCCAGGCGCGCGTCTCCTTTTCGCCCGCGGTCAGGTAGCTGATCAGCCCCAACAGCGAATACGACTTTTTGATCAGCCTGTCCAGCCCGCTTTCGGCAAGCCCCAGCTCTTCCAAAAACATCTGCGCCTCGTCCGGCGGCAGCTGCGAAAGTTCTTCTTCCGTCTTGGCGCAGATGACGAGCACTTCGCTCCCTTCTTTGGCGGCAAACTCTTCCACCTTCTTCACAAAGGGCAGTTCCGCGTCCGCCTTGCCCATGTCCTTTTCAGAGATATTGGCGGCGTAGATGACGGGTTTGGAGGTGAGCAGGAACAGATCGCGCATCATCGCCTCTTCCTCTTCGGAGAGGGAAAGGGTGCGCGCGCACTGCTCTTTGGAGAGGTGCTCGTACACCTTCTGCAAAAATTCCGCCTCGGCGATGAACTTTTTATCGCCCCCCTTGGCGGAGTTTTTGGCGCGGTCGAGGCGGCGCTGCACCGTGTCCATGTCCGCCAAAATGAGCTCTAAATTGATGGTCTCGATGTCGCGCACGGGGTCGATGGAATTTTCCACATGCGTGATGTTCTCGTCTTCAAAGCAGCGCACCACGTGCACGATGGCGTCTACCTCGCGGATGTGCGAGAGGAATTTATTGCCCAGCCCCTCGCCGTGCGAGGCGCCTTTCACGAGCCCCGCGATGTCTACAAATTCGATGACGGCGGGGGTGATCTTCTTGCTGTCGTACAGGGCGGCGAGCTTTTCCAGCCGCTCGTCCGGCACGGCGACCACGCCCACGTTGGGTTCGATGGTGCAGAAGGGGTAGTTGGCGGCCTCTGCGCCCGCGTGTGTGATGGCATTGAACAGCGTCGACTTGCCGACGTTCGGCAGGCCCACGACACCTAACTTCATATAGCTTGCTCCTTCCGCGCGGCGGGCAAGGCCCGCGTTGCCGCGCGCATGATGTACAACAGGTATTATAATATAATTTCGGCGATTATCAAAATAAAAGGGCGGGCAAAATGCGAAAAAGTTGTCAAAACCGCAAAAATGTGCTACACTTGAAGCGTGACCGAGGCAGACAGGGCATAAGCCGCGCGTTCGGGCGCGTCCGCGCTGCCTTTGCCCCGTCAAACAGACAAGACTATCAATACAGAGAGGTTTTTATGGACTTCAAAAAATATATCGCCGCCCGCCTGCAGGCGGGGGAACTGACCAAAGACGAGATCTGCGCCATGCTGGCGCAGCCGCCCAATTCGGAGATGGGCGACTTCGCCTTCCCCTGTTTCCGCCTGGCAAAGACCATGCGCAAGGCGCCCGCCCTCATCGCCGAGGGTATCGCCGCCACTTACCCCATCGACCACATCGTCACCGCCGCGGAGGCGGCGGGCGGGTACGTCAATTTCCGCATCGACCGCGTCTTTTGGGCAAAACAGACGCTGTCGCTCATCCTCACCGAGCGCGAAAAGTACGGCTCTTCCAAAGAAGGGCAGGGCAGGGTGGTGTGCATCGACTATTCTTCCGTCAACATCGCCAAGCCCTTCCATATCGGGCATCTTTCCACCACCGTGCTGGGCAGCGCCCTGTATAAGCTGCACAAATTTTTGGGATATACGCCCGTCGGCATCAATCATTTGGGCGACTACGGCACCCAGTTCGGCAAGCTCATCTCCGCCTATAAGCGCTGGGGCAGCCGCGAAGAGATCGAAAAGGGCGGCCTGCGCGCCCTCAACGCGCTGTATGTGCGCTTCCACGAAGAGGCGGAAAAGGACCCTTCCCTCAACGACGAGGCGCGGCACTTTTTCAAGAATATCGAAGACAAGGACCCCGAAAGCGTGCAGCTGTTCGAGTGGTTCAAAGAATTGACCCTCAACGACGTGGGCAAGATCTACGAGCAGCTGGACGTGCACTTCGACAGCTGGGCGGGCGAGAGCTTTTATAACGATAAGATGCAGCCCGTCATCGACGAGCTGCGCGAAAAGGGGCTGCTCAAAGAGAGCGAAGGGGCGCAGATCGTGGACCTTTCCGACTACGACATGCCGCCCTGCATCATCCTGCGTTCGGACGGCGCTTCGCTGTACGCCACGCGCGACATCGCCGCCGCCATCTACCGCAAGAACACCTACGATTTTTACAAGTGCCTGTATGTGGTGGCGTACCAGCAAAACCTGCACTTCAAGCAGTTCTTCAAGGTATTGGAACTGATGGGAAAGCCGTGGGCGAAAGACCTCGTGCACGTCGCCTATGGCATGGTGTCTTTGGAAGACGGCTCGATGTCTACCCGCAAGGGGAAGGTGGTGTATCTGGAAGACGTCATCGCCCGCTGCATCGAAAAGGCGCTCGCCATCATCAGCGAAAAGAACCCTTCCCTCGAAAACAAAGAGGAGATCGCCAAAACGGTGGGCGTGGGCGCGGTCATCTTCGGCGCCCTGTACAACAACAAGATCAAGGATATCACCTTCTCGTACGACAAGGTGCTGAACTTTGAAGGGGAGACCTCGTGCTACGTGCAGTACACCTGCGCGCGTGCCAACAGCGTGCTGGAAAAGGGCGGCCATGCCAAAGACACCGTGCCCGAAGCCGTGCTGCCGCAGGAGTTCGAGGTGGTCAAAAAGCTGGCGGAGTTCCCGAATGTGCTGCAAGACGCGCTGGAAAAGTACGAGCCCTGCTTTATCGCCCGCTACGCGGTCGACCTGGCGCAGCTGTACAATAAATTCTACTTCGACTGCACCATCCTCGGCGCGGAGGGAGCCGTGCGCGATTTCCGCCTCGCCCTCACCGAGGCCACGCTCATCACCTTAAAGAACGCCCTCGCTCTTCTGGGCATCGGCGTGCCGGAGAAGATGTGACGCCTTAGTTCTCACAATTTCTTTCGAGCTGACGAAAGAAATTGTCGAGATCAAGGGGGAAACCTGCCGTGCGCTCGTCGCGCCAAGGCGCCATGGCAGACGGCGCGCTATGCTTGCCGTCTTGCCCGCTGCGCCTGCCGCTCCTCTTTCCCAAAAATCTCGCTGCGCTGCGATTTTCGGGAGCCCTAATTGACGCGCCGTGCTGGCGGCGGTTTCTCCCCTCGCCGCGCGGCAAATAGGGGCACACTTTTTATAAAACGCCGCGCGGCTTCACCCTCATCCGTATGCTCATAAGGGAAAAAAGGAAAAAGTGTGATTTTTCCTTTTTTTGAGTATTATTTGGGATAAAAACGCCGCGCAAATTCACTCTTTCTGCAAAAGCCTGACGGCAAATTGGGTGCGCGGGCGCAAAAGCGTGGTTTTGCTTGCGCGAGTATTATTTTTATTGTATCCTGAATTTTACATTCTACATTTTACACTTTACATTTCAAGGTGACGGAGTGCGGCGCGCGGCGGAAGAAGGACGATTTTTTCGGCCGCCGCAGGGATTGCGGCTGCATTTCAAAAAAACGATATGTTAAAAGCAGTTATTTTCGATCTGGACGGCACCGTGCTCGACACGCTGCCCGACTTAAACGCCTGCATGAACGAGGCGCTCACCGCCTACGGCTGTCCGCCCGTGAGCATGGAGCAGACGCGCGCCTTTGTCGGCAACGGCGGCCTGCTGTACGCCGAGCGCGCCCTGCCGCCCGCCAAAAAGGCGGAGGCGGTGCGCTTTTATACCGAGGTGTACAGCCCCATCCTCGCCGCCTGCAAAAACGAACGCACCAGACCCTTCCCCGGAGAAGGGGAGTGCATGGCGGCGCTGCACGCGGCGGGGCTGCGTTTGGCGGTCGTCACCAATAAGTCGCAAGAGGCGGCGGATCGGCTGAACGAGACCCTGCTGCGCCCCTATGCCTTTGACGCCGTGTTCGGCAACCGCGACGGCATCCCCGTCAAGCCCGATCCGACTTCCACGCGCATGGTGCTGCGGCAGCTGGATGTTCGGCCTGCGGAGGCGGTGTTCGTCGGCGACGGCGAAACGGACGTGCAGACGGCGAAAAACGCCGGCATGCGCTGCGTCAGCGTGCTGTGGGGGTTCCGCTCCCGCGCGCAGCTGGAGCAGGCGGGCGCCGAGCGCTTTGCCGAAAGCTATGCGCAGCTGCAAGAGATCTTGCTTTCCATGTAGTTATATATGATTTTTGTATAGAAGGAGGGACGGAACGCGCTTTTTGCGTTCCGCCCCTCTTTTATGGAGGTATTGAAGAATATTTGTCGTTTGATTTCAGAACAGATGTGTCCCTTGCACGCTGCCTGACGGTGCGCTGCCGCGCAAGATCTCTCCGTTCGGCGTCAGCCCTTCTTTGTCGAAATGACAGCGGCGGCGTGCCTGCCGGCGGCGGCGTCTTCAAACATTTCCACCATCTTGTCGATGCACTTTTCGATTTGGAAGCGCTCGGCGTATTCGATATACTGTTCGCGCAGCGCCGCGCGCTCTTCGGGGTGCTCGATCATATAGTCGATGCGCTGCGAAAGCGCCTTCACGTCGCCCATCGGGTAGAGGCATTTTTCTTTATCCAAGGCGAAATATTTGGCGGCGGACATGGGGCTGTCTGAAATGACGGGCACCAGCCCGCAGGAGATGGCCTCGACGCAGGCGATGGATTCGATCTCCGCATACGAAGGATGCACATACAAATCGCAGTACGAGATGATGCCGTGCAGCTCTTCTTTGGGATGGAAGCCGATGACGGGCGGGTTGGGGAGCTTTGCGCCCCTGCGGCGCAGCGAGGCTTCCAGCGGGCCTTCGCCGGCGATGAACAGGGCGATCTTGTCTTTATATTTGGAATGTGCGATCGCCTTGATGAGGTCTGCCTGGCACTTTTCTTTCACCAGCCGCCCCGTGGTGAGGATACAGAACTTGCCCTCGAGGGCGGCGGGCTTGGGCGAGCGCGCGGGCGTGAATACGGGGTCTACCCCGTTGGAGATGACGCGCAGGTCCTGCTCGTAGCCGTGTTCGCGCAGTTTAGCGGCAATAAATTCGGTGGGGCAGTGGATATAGTCGGCATACTTATAAAACCCGTTCCAAAAATACCTGTACAGGTAGGCGTTGACCTTGCGGCTTTTGAGCATGCCGAAGTGGCTGGTCACGTTTTCCGGCTGCACATGGAAGGCGGTGGTGACGGGCTTATGCAGCTCGCTGCACAGGCGCACGGCGGCCTTGCCGAGAGAAAAGGGCATCAGAACGTGCACCATGTCGCTGCGTTCGATGCAGGTGCGCAGCACCTCTTTGTTGGGTTTTGCCAGCGAAATGCCGTTTTTGGCGAAATAGTCGTTGAAGATCTTGAAGTCGCGCTTGTCTACGGAATAGTATCCTTCCTCGCCGCTCTTGTCGGGCGAGACCACGAGCACCTCGTGCCCGCGCTTTTTCAGGTTACAGATCAGGCGCTTGACGGTGATAGAAGTGCCGTTGTTCTCTTCGCCCAGTACGTCTGCGATGATGGCGATGGTCATAAAATTCTCCTGTCATGGATCCGTGTATATTCGTGTGTGAGAAGGAGGAAATATCGTATCGAAGCCCGCCCGCTTCCTCCCTTTGCCGCAGGCCTTGCGGCAGATGTTGCGTTTATCGGCGGTAGATCGTTATATTTTTCTAAAAAATAAAAGGGAACGGCGCCGTTTTGCGGCCTACGGGCGGCGGATGTTGGAAGCCAGCAGCTGCAGGCCCTTTTCCACGACGGGCGCGCAGTAGCCGATGACGACGGCGAAGGGGACGCTCTGGTCGGTCTTGAGCCAGGCGATGTACACGTCGAGCACGCCCGCCGTCAAAAACAGCAGCAGGCTGTGCGAACCGAGCACGGCGCTGCCGCCCTTTTTGATGTAGCGGCTCAATAAGGTTTCCGTCACCCGCGATTTCAGCCCGTTGAGGAACAGGTCTGCATCCTGCCCGTGGCGCAAAAAGCTGCCCAAATGTTTGTACGAACCGAGCACGCCCGTGCAGGCGTTGAGGAAGGGCAGAGGGTCGGAGGGCTTTGTGAAGTCGACGAGTGCTTCGCTTTCGGCAAAGATGTGGCGGATGATCTCGTCTTGCAGCGAGGCCAGTACGTCGGCGATGCTCGAAAAGTGCAGGTAGAAGGTGGTGCGGTTGATGTCTGCCTGGGTGCACAGGTCCACGATCTTGATGCTTGTCATCGGCTGCGTGCACAGCAGCTCCAACATCGTCGTCTGGATGATGCGCTGCGTCCTGCGGCTGCGCTTGTCGGCACTCTCTCTCATGTTTTTCTACTCATTGATAGCGGAACGGAAGGAGCTATTCCGCTGCTGCCCGTTTTTCCTCGATATATTCTAACCAAGCCAAAGCAAAATGGACCCGCCCTGAAAGGCGCCTTTTGCGCGCCTTGGGGCTCATCCTCATTGCAATACTGTGTCTTTGCTTTGACTTTGTTATACCCATTATACATGATAACGGGTGGTTTTGTCAACACTAAAAACTATTTTTCGCGACAGGTGTCGATAATTTTTTATTTCTTTCACCGTATCCGCCTCAAACGGGCGGATATGGCCGGAAGGCTGTGGGCCGTTCGCTCGCCGGTTCAAGTCTTTGCATCATCTCCAACGGCAAAAAAGCCGCAGGTGGAGATGATCAGTATCCGCCGAAACCCCGCAAGCGGGGTCCCCTCGGCGGAGCTTCGCTTCGCTCGCGCGAACAGCCCGCGCTGTGCGCGGCCGGTTCAAGTCTTTGCATCATTTCCACCAGCAAAAAGGGCAGGTATACACCTGCCCTTTTTGCTGGTGGAGATGTTCCTTCCAAATCCGAACCTAATTCCGCGTTGATTTCGTCTATCGTGGCCGTCTTTGAGCCGTCTTTATAGTTAAACGTGAACACCACTTTGTCGTCATAGACGAATACGGCATTCACAAAGCTCTCGACAAGCCGCTTGCGGCATGCAACGTCCGTCAGATCGGTATCGCGAAATTTGCTTATCCAAAAGGCGATGTGCTCCTTCGTGATCTTCGGCTTTTGCAGTTCCTCGCTGTAAATGGCGACTTTGATCTCTTCTCTTTCCTGCTCCAACGCTTCCAACCTCTCCTTCGTGGAGGGAGTAAGAATGCCCTGCTGGATTGCATTGAGCATGTTCTGTATGCCGGTTTCGATTTCTTTCAGACGAGCATTGAGCTGCGGCAGCTTGGAGTTCTCCTGCGCAAGAATGTTCAAGATCGCGTCGGCAATGTGGTCGATGAGTTCGTCGTCCATGACGATCTTCATGATGTAATGAATGACGGCGTCTTCGATCCAATCTTTCTTTACGGGCTTTTTGTCGCACCCCATCTTGCGCTTGGCGTGGGAGCACTTATAATAGCGATGAACGGTTCCCGTATGGCTCTTGCCGCTCTCTCCGACCATGAACGTGCCGCATTTGCCGCAAAACAGCCGCGTCGTCAAGATATAGTCGTCCTCCGCTTTGCGCATGGCGGGGGCCTTTTGATTCCTCGCCATGATCTCCTGCACGCGGTTGAACAGCTCTTCGGAGACGATGGGCGGAATGGCGTCGTGAATTACCATATCGCGGAATTTGTATTCTCCAATATAACGCCTGTTTTTAAGAAGATAGTGTACGACGTTGAGCGTGATCTTGTTTCCCTGCGACGTGCGAATGCCGCGCCGCGTCAGGTCTTTGGCAATGTCGGTCATTCTCTCGCCGTCGGCATAGCGGGTGAAAATCTCCACGACGACGGGAGCGGTCGTTTCGTCGATTTCCAAGCGCTGGTCTTTCATGCGATAGCCGAACGTCAGCCCGCCGCCGTTCATCTTGCCTTTTAAGGCGTTTTCCGTCAAGCCGCGCCCGATTTTTTCTGAAAGATCGACCGAATAGTATTCTGCCCAGCCCTCAAGCATCGATTCAAGCAGTACGCCTTCGGGCCCGTCGGAGATATTCTCCTTTGCCGAAATGACTTTTACACCGTTCTTTTTGAGAATGTTCTTGTAATAGGCGGAGTCATAGCGATTGCGGGCGAACCTGTCCAACTTCCAGACAAGCACGGTATCGAACAGTTTGCGATAGCTGTCTTTGATCATCCGCTGGAATTCGGGGCGGTTGTCCGTCTTTGCGGAGAGCGCGCGGTCGATGTATGTACCGAACACGGTAATGCCGTTCCGCTCGGCAAATTCCATGCACTCGCGGATCTGACCTTCGATACTCTCCTCTCTTTGATTGTCGCTCGAATATCGGGCGTAAATAATTGCTTTCATTTAAACATCCTTTTATAAAATCAATCCAAATCAGGTAACGTTGGATCAATTTTCTTAGCATTAGCATGTGCTATAACTTTTCCAACTGAAGTTAGGTTAAATGCTGTGCCTATTTTATTTTTCCAATCAATTATTGATTCTATTGCCTTATGTGATCTTAAAAGCTTAATAAATTCTTCATTGACTTTTTTCGCCAATACGTTATCTTTTGAATAGAGGCCAAATATATTTTCCAGACAGTTCTTTTGGCTTTGGGTAATTTTAGTCTGCTCAATTTTAGGCAACCCATCTACAATAATAGTTTTACTATAAATTAAATTATTTATTTGCTGCCTTTGAACAATATTTAATCTTACATATCCGTCATTTAATTCGTGATCGACTAAAATATTTCCATTAATATCGTGGGTTGCAAGCAGGGCACAGGCTTCAGCATATTTGCTATCTCCCTTTTTTATTCCCACACAAGTGTAGCCGTCAAGGCTATTGCAAAATTGATCCTCTAAATTGTTTGGTGTAAAAAAAGTTGCTACACTTATACACCCCAAAATCGATAAGTTATCTATCCATAAATTATCAGCTGGTAAATCAGAATATCCGATTTTTTCATATAAATCAGATAAAACTTGAATACCTTCAGAAATATTTCCCGTTACTGGGAAAAAACAATCTATGGCGTGTACCATTGTGAGAGCAGCCAAGGAATCATCATCTATTTGATCTATGATTTCTATAGCCTTTGAAATGCTCGCCTTCTTTTTAATATTTTTTTTATTGTTAATTCTATGTACTAATAATTCTGTTAAGATTTTATAATCGCCCTCTCGATCCGAACTAGCCGCAGTTATCTGCGCTTTCCTTATCAAAATTTGAAAGGATGGATCCGAAAAGGATTCAAAGGTTTGCTCTATACTTTGAAGTCTAGGTAGCATTAAATTAGTTAGGTTATCGATACGCTTTAATGCAATATCATTTGCTTCATGCGAGTTTTCCTTAATAGCCTGCAATGCTATTTCAGAACAAATCTCCCTTACCCTTTCTTCTGAAATACCATTTAAAATATAGACTGTGTTTGCTTGAACTTGATTAGCATTATCTCCCGCTTTCTGCATTTGTTTTGTGTCCATCGTCTTTCTCCTGCGTTGTTATATTATTTACATTACCTATTTGAACTTGATTAGCATTATCTTTTGCCTTTTGATTTTGCTTGGTCTTGTTCTTTATACCTATGCGATAACCAATTATACCGCCACCTATACCGCCAACAATTAAGCTAATTATAATACATATAATTTCAGTACCTATTCCATCAAAAATCCACTGCGCTGAGGATAAGAAATTTATCATATTGATACTCCGATAATATGCTTTATTGATTCTTCAACATTCATAAAAGTTTGTAATATTATAGAAGTGTAATTAACTTTAGATTCTAATCAAAGATTGCCATACATTAATCTCCGTTCGATTATAGTCTTGATTTCGCCTATCCGCAAAAGAACCTGTTTATACTTTCAATATTATGAGAGCAACCAGCCAGATAGTATATGATCAGACTTTCGTACTTTTAAATTAAAAATTACATTGGTGTAGAGATAATATTGATATTTTGACACACCGTATTGCCCGCTTGTTTATACTGCTCGCGCAGGGGAACGGTGGAAGGGAATGAAAAGCTCGGCGGAAAGCCTTGCAGGGCTAAACATTCCATCGGCGTAATGCGGCGAATGCCGAACTTGTCTTTGATGACCGGAACGCGGTTCGGGTACGTTCCCATATTGGCTTTGAGCGTAAAAGCGATGCCGTCTTTACTCGACTGTATACCGTAATCGGAAAAGCGGTAGAGCTGGTTATCGTCCCGAATGGTTGCGACCATTTTATCGTACCCATAATCACCGGGATGAAGATAAAAGGATTCATCCGCTTTCTGCGCGGTATCGATGACGTCGGTGATCCGTCTCGTCAAAGGTTTTTTGTCGGGGAAAGCGAATCGCCGGCATTGCTCCTCATCGCGAAAAGCCACCAAATAGGTACGGGTACGGTGCTGCGGGATATCGGCATATTCGCAAGCATCCGCCACGAGGTAGCGCAGGAAGTAATTGCGACCCGCAAGCTCCTTATGGATGACGTTAAATGTCCTGCCGCCGTCGTGTTCGGTAAGGTTTGCGACATTCTCCAAAAAGACGACGGAAGGATGTTTCGCATCGATCGTTTTTCCGATCTCGAAAAACACATTGCCGCGCGAATCGGAAAAGCCCTTCTGCTTGCCGCGCACGGAAAACGGCTGGCACGGAAAACCCGCGACAAGGATATCGAAATCGGAGATGGACGCCTTGTCTATCTCCCGAATATCGCCCTCGACCAACGGAACGTGCGGAAAGTTGTGACGATAGGTCATGCAGGCGTACTTGTCTTTATCGTTCGCCCATACGACGGTATGGCCCGTCTTCTCCAACCAACATCAGATCGATGCCGCCGATCCCGCAAAAGAGGCTCGCTACACGCAGTCCGCTCATTTTTTCAATTTGAAGCGGAATTGCAACGCCAATTTCAAATAATATTTTCCGTCGTCCTTCTTATAGATCTCCATGTACTTGTGTCGGGAGCAGGAAGGCCCTTCAAATTTTAACTTGTCGATCAAGAAATCTTTGAATTCATCCGCGATACAAGAGTGGAACGCGACCACATCGCCGTCGCGTTTTACGACGATATATCCGCCGCTCACATCTGAACGCCCCGACCACGGTTTACTGAACCGAAGCCCCGTAAACATGGCATAGAGCAAGTTCGCAATCTTAACGCGATATGTATCGTACAAATCGTCAAACCCGTATCCGACATAATCGGTATCGGCAAGATATTTGATTGCATCTTCTACCCCGACGGATGCCGCGCCACATTCAAAGTAATAATATTTCAGCATCCCGCCGAGAATTTTCGGCATTTCCATTCCGCCGCAACGAACGAGGTTTTGGCGGGCAACATCCTTAACGGGATTGACGAAGCGAAGATCAACGCCGCATCCCTTTAAGTAGCGCATTCTGTCGCCCGTGGCAACCTCATATTTTGTTACGCCCTTTTTCGTAACCTCATGGAACATTCCGTTAAAGGCATTCATTTTCTCATCATCGAAGTCGCCGACGATTTCATATTCAAAGTTTGTATTGTCTCCGCTGGCATTAAAAAATAATATATCAATTCCAGATACAATCTCTGCCTTCTTTCCAAAGTATTTTACTATGGCAATATCGCCTTGTCTTGCAATTTCCGTTGCTTGGTTTTGTATATCTCTATAATAGTTTAATGCGCAATCTACCATTGTTTAACCTAAAAAAATTTTATCGTTATGATACTCCAAATAGTGTTTATCGGGAGCAAATTTTTCAGGCAGAGCTATTTTTTCGCCATTGTATCGTAAGAAATATTGCTCCACAGCTACGGAATCTTGCACATCAATGATTTTATGAGACACAAATACTTTATACTCTGGGGTAACAGTGATATATCCTTTATCAAAAGCTTTGTCGTGTAATGCATTTAGACACAAGCCGTTGTGCGGATCGGTCTTTTCTCTATCGGATGAATCTTTCCAAGGCTTTATATGGCTGGCTATCAATAAATCAGAGAGTGGAAGTCCCGTTATACAACAGTGTCCGCAATAGGATGCAAGCACTGCGCTACGGAAAAAATTTTGATTGACACGTTGTTTTGCATTTACGATTTTATCTTCACCCAATGGAGCTGTCGGCAATTCTTCCGTATCCGTATGTTGTATTTGTGCAATAAGCGTTTCACTTAAATAAGCTAGTTCGTCCCATCTTCCATTAAATTCATCCCATATTTCTTTATCCAATTTGCTCGCATTTGTCAATCCAACGATCCCTTTTGCTTTAAGTGTATCGTCAAAGCTACCAAAATTCCCCACCTTCATGTTGACGGCACTTGGAGAACGCCCGATCAAATTTGCAATTTTAATTACTTCGGGATGATTTTTCGACGATTTTTGAAAAGGGATTCGACAATATAAATTAAAAACTATTATTTCTTCCTCACGCGACCAAGGTTTTATGCTCATAATTTTCTCCCTGTAATGCACTTATGCTTTCAAAGAAGAGGGTGCCGCGCGACATTCCCTTGTAATCGTCCGCAAAACCTTTGC
>ERZ1643247.1712-NODE-1712-length-19198-cov-11.153529_pt1 | contig 19198 bp, 15 predicted proteins | sample MGYA00579264_ERZ1643247 | MGnify/ENA primary metagenome ERZ1643247 (study PRJEB29033, sample SAMEA4952262) | chicken gut metagenome | biome: Broiler Chicken; feature: Gastrointestinal Tract; material: Caecum | place: Ireland | collected 2018 | study: Broiler... | reverse complement strand
ACATTCTGCTGCTTCTTCTATGGTTAAACCCATTTTGATGTTGCTCATTTTATCAACCTCCTTTCAAAATACGCATTTCGCAACTATGTATCTGTAATTATACTTATTTTGCTATCTCTTGTCAACTCATTTTGCAACTTATTAAGAAATATTTTTATCTATTATTAAATTTGTGGTTGCAAAATAGGTTTTACTATGCTATACTATCAGCAATAGGAGGTGAAAACCTTGAAAAAAGAAATTACATTCACCGCAAAACAGGTCGGTGAACGAGTGAAAGAACGCCGAACAGAATTAAACTTAACAATGCCCGAACTTGGTAAGCGTGTCGGGGTAAACAAATCTACCATTCAGAGATATGAAGCGGACGGAGTAGACCCGAAGCGTACAATGATTATCAACGGGCTGGCAGAAGCACTCCTGACCACTCCCGAATGGCTGACAGGACTTTCCGAAGATAAGGAATATGACAGCCGCACTTTATGTGCAAGGGATATGGAGGAACATATCAAAAAATATCTTGATACGGTTTCTTCTGTGGTAAAGGGAGAACCGCACCAACAGCTGCTCACGACATTCCTCGGAAAGATGATTGACCTCTATACGGTTATGACTTATCACTTTGCAGACGCTATGGCTGAGGTTGACCGTGTAGCGGAGGACGAGGGCTTAAAGCAGTCCTTACGCCGCTATGCGATTGAGTCAGGGGCGATTATGGAGAGAGTTTACCGTAAAGAAATGGAAATTCCTATCGAGGATATGAAACAGTTTTTAGATGGGATTTTACATATCTACGATGAGGGACGCACCGCTGTAAAGATGGGCGACCTGTTCGGGATAGTGACAGCAGCCGAAGAAAGGGTTGCTGAAAAAGAAAAATTCCGTGGCTCTTTGACAAGTGAAAACGATGATTGACACTCATCGGCATAAGTAACATTATTACTTTACGCACACCATATGTCACAGTCCCGATTGCCACGGATAGGAAGGGGAAATTTATCTATGGCAAAAGGTTCTGTAAGAAAAAAAGGTAAAAAGTGGTACGCACGCTTCTATATCGAAGATGAAAGCGGCAGAAAAGTACAGAAAGAGTTTGTGGGAACAGAAAGTAAGTCTGAAACAGAAGCCCTGCTCAGAAAAGCAATCGCTGACTATGAGGAAAAGAAATTCGTTGCGAAGTCTGAAAACATCACGGTTGGTATGCTGCTCGATCTGTGGGTGGAGGAAGAACTGAAACCCGGCAATCTCAGCAATGGAACGGTAATGTCTTATCAAGGAACGGTCAACCGTATCAAACAGCACCCGATAGGAAACCGAAAGCTGAAAACCGTAACCGCCGACCATTTACAGGCGTATATAGACTTTCTCAGCTTTGGAGGTACAAATCCTGACGGCACAACCGCAAAGGCACTCAGCAAAGGGTATCTCCGATTGTTTTCGGCTGTTTTACAAGGGGCGTTCCGTTTTGCAGTATTCCCGAAAAGGCTGATAACCTTTAACCCGATGCAGTATGTGGTATGGCGAGGAAAGAAAGAAGAATACGAACTGTTCTCGGACGAGGACGGAGAAACTGCTTCCACACCAACGCTCAGCTACGAACAGTATCAGAGATTAGAGGACTTCCTGAAAAAGAAAAACAATCCTGCACTTCTTCCTATACAGATAGCCTATTATACAGGCTTGCGTATTGGAGAGGTCTGTGGTCTGACTTGGCAGGACATCAACCTTGAAGAACAATATCTGACAGTACGCCGCAGTATGCGTTACAACGGGGCAAGGCACAAAACAGAAATAGGGGCAACAAAGCGTAAAAAAATCCGCACCGTGGACTTTTGCGATACGCTTGCCGCAATCCTGAAAACTGCGAAAACAGAACAACACAAAAACCGTTTCCGATACGGGGAACTGTACAGCCTTAATTACTATTTGGAGGTCAAAGAAAAAGACCGCACCTATTATGAGGTTTACAGTCTGCCGAGGTCGGAAGAAGTCCCAGAGGGATACAAGGAATTATCCTTTGTCTGCCTTAGACCTGACGGGGCATTTGAAGCACCGAGTACGGTGGGGATTATGTGCAGGACAGCGAGAAAAAAGGTGGAGGGATTGGAGGATTTCCACTTCCATATGCTCAGACACACCTATACAAGCAATCTGCTTTCAAATGGAGCTACCCCGAAAGATGTGCAGGAACTTCTCGGACACGCTGATGTCAGTACCACAATGAACATTTACGCTCACGCTACAAGGGAAGCGAAGCGTACTTCCGCAAGACTGCTGGATAAGGTAATCGGCGGAGAATAAAAAATTTCCCTTGTTTCGGCTCATAAGGGCAAAAACAAGGGAAAATACATAAGGTTTGAACATTTAATAGGCGATATGCCTTGAAAATACAGGGTTTATAGAGGATTGAATAGACAAATTGGAATTTTAATGTAGAAGTCCGCTCCTCTACATTAATATATTCTGCATATTTTTCTGGAATTGGCTGACTGCATAATGCAAAACGCAATAACTGTACTGCATCAATGAGTGCCGTTTTTCCTGACCCATTTTGTCCATATAAGCCAAGAATACTTGCACGATAATTCTTTCTTCTGTTTTTTAAGCTAATCGTTCCCTTCTTCACATTTTTAAAGTTTTCTATCGTAATATTCTCAATTCTGATAAACTGTTTCTCCACTGCATTCACCACCCCTGCATTCATTGATATATACAGTATATCATGACCTTTCCCGGTGTTCAACTTTCATTTTTGCATTTAATATTTCGATTTTTTATTTCATACATATTTATATTAGTATCTTTCCGTCAAAGAAAAATATACATGGATTCTCCATTCCCGCTTACATCTTACCTAAAACGATAATTTATGCCGCTCAAAATAGAGCGGCATAGCTTTTTCATATAATTAAGTTATTGCTGTACCCTTTTGGCGATTTCCCGGTTGATCCGATTTCTGAGAGCGAGCAGGTAATAATCCGATTTCGGGAAGCGCTTGAATGTCAAAGGCTCCGCCAGATCTTCTTCGATACACTCCATGACAAAATCACGTCCTGCCAGGGATTCCAGCAGTTCACATGCCCGCATGTCCTGAAGTGCCTCTTCGTGCACCATCATACGGATGGATTCTTCCGGATGCCGGTCCTCTCCCGGATATACAAGGAACGCATCCCCGGACGGGAATGCTCCGCCTGCATCCGTCACCTGATACGGATTGATCTTCTCAAGTGAGAACTGGCTGTTGTAGAAGTTGTATCCCCAGTGAAGAATTCCGATGATTTTGTATTTATAGAGCTGCAGCCCGTAGATCCGGTTTCTGAGAGACGGCATGGACATAAACCGGTTGCTCACTTCATAGAACTGTCCTACACAGTAGTAGGTCCACATGTCGGTCAGTCCGTGCTCCAGGAATTCTTCGATCTCATTATTTCCCGGAATCGGCTTGTCTACAAGACCGTGCTTATAGAACTCATAGCTGGAAAGCGCATCAAAGGTGTGGAATCCGTCCAGCAGTCCCTCGATCGACTCTTTCGCGGCCCTGTAGCTCTCCAGATGCTCCTCTCTTGGCTCATCGGACAGATGGAAGTACGTCACCTTGTCAATGCCCCATTCTTTAAGCTTCTGGGTCAGCTGAGGGAGCAGTGCATGGAGGAATTTCGTATACTCTCCGACTGCCGGCGTATGCCATCCGAAAATCTGTTTTTCCTCGCCGTCCACTATTGCCACAACTTTTGGCGCGTATTTTGCTCCCCACTGAGAGAACAGGTGGCACATCTCAAAATACTCGATTCCGCAGGACTGACAGAGGTCAACCCACTGTTTCACCCGGTCAAAGCCAAATACATATTCCCCGTTTTCCACCTTGACATCCAGAAGCTGGGTCGTCGTACGCTCAGCTCCGACCGCCGTATCCAGGGCCGGTGTAAAGAGCGGAGTAAGAATCATATTGCAGCCCCGTTTCACATACTCGTGAAGGTAATTTTCAATAATCTCCCAATGTTCCTCTGAGAATACCGGCACATGGTAATAGTCGGCCAGACAGTCCAGGTAAAACCATTCCGTATGCATGATCTTTTGTTTTGGAAGCACGGCATCATAGATAGTCACTTCGGTTTGTGCACTTACAAGCGTCTCTCCGTCTTTCTCCAAACTTACCGTGATCGGATACATTCCTGCTTTCACTTCTTCTGTGATCTCGATGTCGATCCAGATACTTCTCCATTTCTGCGGATAGATATCCACTTCATCGTCCTTCAGTTCCCGCAGAAGATCCGGATATACGCCGGAATCTGTTCTCAGATAATTATCATCCACGATCGGTCCGCAGGTTCTTCCCACCGGAACCGTTTCCACCTTACGCACATGAATCTGGTCTTTCAGCTCTGAGTCAATATGCACTTTCACACGGTTTTTCATAAACCCGGTGCAGGTACAGGCCGCCTGAAAGGACACTGTTTCCCCTTTCAGTCCCGTCATTTTCATGCACTCCGGCCGGTAAACCGGTCTCTCATCCGGGAACACTTTTTCCAGAGAGCTTACAAGCCTCATCTCATAAACTGTCTCTTGCTTTGTCATCACTTTTCCTCCATGGTTATAATGTTCTTCTATTACTATACTGTTTCCCTGGAAGGGTTAGCAAATTGAAATTGCAAATATACGGGGTCTTTTATAGTTTATTTCTATCAATCACACCATAGCCGATTCCGACGTCCTCCCCTGTCATCACAAGCTGTTTCACAGCTCTCTGCAGGCTTGTCTGTTCCGGATAGTTTTCTTTATCTTCCCGGATTTCGCCAAATACCCTTTCCTCCGCCTGGCGGAAAGGATAGATGATCTTTTCCACCTCAAACCGGTTCTGGAATTTCAGAATGTTGCTCTGCGATTTTAAGAGTTTCTGAAGCTTCGGCGAGAGCAGCCACGATTCACAGTCATACATCGTATATTCCGGTCCGAAAAAGCGGTCTGCCTCCGCAAATGATTTTCCGCATTCCTCATCCAGAAGCGGCTCTCCTTCCGGAATGTGCACATGCAGAACCTTATTCTCCGGATCCGGCTCAAACTGAAGTCTTCCAAGCCGGAAAATTTTCATCTGCAACGGGAGCGACAGCCAGCGTTCTTCCACAATACCCGGAATTCCCTTCGTTTTCATGCACCGCCTGTACCAGATCGTAAGATCATAAAAGGTATCAAAATAAACGCGGTCGGAAATCCCTTTCTCCATAAATGCCGGGTACAGATCGCATGCCAGACGCAGGTACAGACAGAGATAGAACTGTTCTTTGTCCTTCCTTTTATCTGCTTCCTCAAAAAATGTCTTTGTATCCTCGTAAAATAAATTCTTCCAGTTCTGATAAACTGTCTCCGTCATCGGAAAGGATCCCGCACAGTTCCTTCCCTCCTCCGGAAGCTGAATCTTCTCCATCAATGTTTCCAGCTCCATCATCTGACTCCTCTCTTTTCGTATCTTCTCTTCAATCCGGTCCGCAAGTTTTTCTGCATCCGGCAGTTCCTTCGGATCACAGCACCAGTATTTCTCATGATCCGCGTCCTTCATTCCCTCAATCAAAATCACATCCGCCTCAGGAAAAAATGCGGTCAGTTCTTCCAGTTTCGTACCTCTTTGATTTTTCACAAGCTGATATTTTCCGGAAGAAAAAACTGCGGATGCATAGGCACCTGCCTGATAGTGCCTCCAGCTGTCCGTTCCTTCCCGGTCCGCCTCAAAGTCATGGCCGTCATGCTTTATGGCCGCAACCTGAAAGCCTCTTCCGGTGAGAATCCGGATGAGTGATTCCATCAGCGTTGTCTTCCCGGAATTTTTCTCCCCGGCTATTCCAAAGAGCACCGGATGTCCTGCTATATTCTGATATACCATACCTGTTCTCCCTTTTCAATCCGCTCTCTGCCTTTCTCGATTTTTACCAGACAGTTGCAGCCATTCATAGAACTTAAAATCCCTGATTTTTCTTTATCCTGAGGAATGGTAATTCTGCCGGACTCTTCTCTCCCTCTGATGTAGCGGTCTGTTTTGCATGTCTTATGAAAGGCCGTCATCAAAATCCCCTTTTCTTCTTTTGGAAGCAGGTCCTCACATCCCAAAAGACATGCTGCCGCATATCTTACAAAGAGCTCCATATGAACTGCCGCCGCAAATGGATTGCCGGAAAGGCTTACGACCAGCGTCCCCTGTAAGACGGAACATGCTGTCGGGGAACCTGGCTTTACGAGAACACGTTCAAACAGGAAGTCTGCTCCTTCCTGTTTCAGGACATCCTTTACCAGATCTTTTTCTCCCACAGAGACTCCGCCCGTCGTCACAACCAGATCGGCGCAGCCGGCCGCTTTTCTCAGGCTTGTCCGAATAGTTTCCTCCTCATCCGGTATTTCTTCTGCCAGCACAACTTCTCCTCCAAGCTCCCGCATCCGCTCTGCAATCATAAACAGACTGGAGTCGTAAATCTGCCCGGGGCAAAGCGTTTTTCCCGGGAAGCACAGTTCATTCCCGGTGGTCAGTACCGCAATTTTCACTTTCTCTCGCACCCGGACGGTATGGTACCCCGCTGCAGACGCGATTCCGATTCGGATGGCATCGAGCCTGATCCCTTTTTCAAGCAGAAGGTCTCCCTCTCGGAAGTCCTCTCCTGCCGGGCAGTAATTGTCATATGCATTCTGGCTTTTTCTTATTTGTACTTTCCGTTCTCCACCGTCAGTCTCTTCCTGTTTGACAACAGTATCCGCCCCGTTTGGAATCGGTGCCCCGGTCATGATCCGCGCTGCTTCCCCCGGCCTGATTTCCCGCTTCGGATATTCTCCCGCCCACAGTTTTTCCACAACCCGCAGGCAGACCGGCGTCTCTTTTCCGGCATCCCGGATATCTTCCGCACGGAGGGCATACCCATCATAGGGAGATCTTGGAAACGGAGGATTGTCCTGCCAGGCCCGGATCTCTTCAGCAAGGATTCTCCCTCCCGCATCCATCAGGCTGACTTCCTCTGTTTTTTCTTCCCTTACAGCCACTTTTTTTATCAGTTCCTGCGCTTCATTCACTGTCACTGTTTTCCCGTCCATCGTTCCTCCTTTGAAGTCTTCGATATTCCTGCTCTGTATTCAGATTGACGAGCTTTTTCAGCTGTTTTGTCCCGTCGAGAAACGTATATTCCTTCGCTTCTTCTGTCTCAAACAGGCTCTTCATTCTGTAATTTCCCGCTGTGCGCTGCCGTTCCATAACGGGAATCATTGCTTTTGTATAGATACCCGGGAACGGTTCCGGCCCTTTTTCTGTCCGGTAAAATACCGGACGTCCACTCCTCTCATATTCCCGGATCAGCGTTTCTGCCATCTCCTCATCAAGGCCAAAGGTATCGCACGGTACAACAAACAGAGCATCCTGAGGGCACAGCAAAAGACCGCTCATGATCCCTCCAAGCGGTCCTGCTTCCTCATAGAAATCCGTTATCCATCCGGCACTCCCCACAGTCTCTTCTGGAATCTCAGCCACCGAAATATAAAAATTCTCCAGAGAGCGGAGCGTCTCCATTGCCCATAGAGCCAGATACTTCCCCTGATGCCGCAGATAGAGTTTCTGCCGTCCGCCCATCCTTTTTCCTCTGCCTCCCGCCAGAATGTATCCGGCCAGATCGGTTCTCTGTCTGCTCATCTATTCTTTCTCCAGTGTAATTACATCCAGACAGCAGACGGACACACACGCCGGCTCCCTTCCTTCTTTCAGCCGCTCAATGCAGCCGTCACATTTCGCTGCTTTTTTATTTTCATCCAGAAAAATCACATGATCCGGACAGACCTTTTCACATGCTCCGCAGCCGATACACATCTCCTTGTCAACCAGAATCCATCCGTATTCCTGATCCCGGTAAAGCGCACCTGACGGACATACCTCTGCGCATGCTCCGCAATGAGTGCAGCCCGGACAGATCTCATAAGAAAATCCCTTCTCCTCATCTGTCACCTTCCGGATCGTCCGAAAACTTCTTGCATGAATCTCTTCTGCACCATGATGTGCGTCCAGACATGCCGTATGGCACGCATAACATCCGACGCATCCTGCGGTATTAAACTTCAGTCGATACGGCATTTTCTGTCACCTCCGCCTGTTTTTCTATTTTACAGAAATAGCTTTTATATCCCGGGAAACCAGTATAGGGATCAAGATAGTTCCGGTCAATCAGATTGTTCGCTTCCCCTTTTTTATTTCCATGATAAATATAAACTATGCCCGGATTTCCAGTAATGGAATACACAGCAGTTCCCTTCATTTCCCCGACCGGAGAGGTCACTTTCACCGGATCTCCGTCTGCGATTCCGTAAGTCTTTCCGTCATCCGGATGAATCTCCACCATCGGGTTCGTTTCCAGACCGGAAAGCCATGGAAGCCGGTACATTCTCGCATGGAAAAACTGTGGTTTTCTGGCTCCGGTATTTAAAATCAGCGGATACTCCTTCCGGTCCACCTGATCCTGTTCCCGGAAATCCTTGTAGACAGGCAGCGGATCATATCCTCTGCTTTCCTTATATTTCTCAAGTACCAGTGAGGAAAATTCCACCTTCCCGGACAGCGTATGAAACGGCTCATCCTCGTAAGTCCGTTCCCTCGGCGGAAAAATTACTTTCCCTCTCATTCCGGCCGGATGGCTGCGGAGATCCTCCAGCGTCAGCCCCGACGGTTCCAGAATATAATTCATGTAGGATTCGTAGCCTCCAGTCAGTACTTTATCTTTCAACTGCATTCTCCGTGCCAGTTCAATAATGATTTCAATATCATTTTTCGCCTCTCCGACAGGCTCCACCGCCCGCTGATTCAGCGCAAACATTCCTCCCCGAAGCGCCTTGACCTCCTCACGTTCAAATGTGGTGCAGGCAGGCAGTACCAGATCCGCCATTTTGGAAGAGTCCGACCAGAACAGCTCCGTATTGACATAAAAATCCAGCGTTCCAAGTGCTTTCTGCAGATGCTCCGGCTGCGGCCACATCCGGTGATTCAGTCCCATGGCAAAGACTGCCTTCAAAGGATACGGATCCTCCTCCAGGATATAGTCCGCAAGTCTTGTGCACTGGGCCTCCTGACAAGGCAGATCGAACCACACCGGAAAATCCTTCTCCCCGATGGCCTCTTCTTCGTTATAACGAATGACTTTTCCAAACTCGTTGCACGGTGATGCAGGCCCCGGCCTCGAGCGGTTTCCTCCCTCTATATCATAATTTCCCGTCAGCGCAATCAGACAGAACACCGCCCGGTAGTTCTGAAAACCATTGATATGATGGACAATCGTAGAAACCGAAAACTGGATTCCCGAAGGCTTGTTGCCGGCATAGAGCCTTGCCGCCTCCCGGATCAGATCCGCGTCCGCCCCGGTAATCTCCTGCGCCTTTTCCGGCGTAAACTCCCGGACATAGTTCTTATATTCCTCGAACCCGTACACGTACTTTTCCACAAACTCTTTATCGTAAAGGTCTTCTTCAATTATGACATGGGCCATGGCAAGCGCAAGCGCCCCGTCTGTCCCGGGAGTAATCTTCAGATGAATGTCCGCGTCCTTCACAGTCACCGTATTCCGCGGGTCCACCGCAATGATCTTCACTCCCCGCTCCTTCAGTCTCCTGAACATTTTTCCCGACGGAGTGCCGGAATGGTACAGATTGGTCGTCCACAAAAGAAGCGTCTTCGTTCGGGCCAGATCCGGAAAGCAGATCCGGTTTCCGTAGATGGACCTCCACGCCAGATCCGAAGCCTGAAAGCAGGTACTCGATTCCGTACAGAAATTCGGACTTTCAAACGCATTTGCGAAGCGCAGAAGCGCAGGCCTGTACCACTTTGGGTAACCCGCATAAAATACCACAGATTTTGCCCCGTACTGCTCCTTCACCCGGTTCAGATTCTCCACAATCAGATCATACGCTTCTTCCCAGGAAATCCGCTCAAACTCTCCGCTTCCCCTCTCCCCGACGCGCTTCATCGGATACAGGATCCGCTCCTCATTATAAAGGTACTGCTTTGACGCCGCTCCCTTAGAACAAAGTCCCCGGCTCTTTCCATTCTCCACACGGCCCTCAACGGAAACAACCTTTCCATCCTCCACATAAACATCCATCGGACACCCGGTCGAACAAATCCCACAGAAAATCTGCTTTTTCTCCATAAACGCTCCGCTGCCTCCTCCCAAACAAACTTCATAGTACATCTATTATACGTCGGTACACTTCGGAGTGTAAAATAAGGTTTGTCTATCAGTTTATCATCTTTATCTATAGTTATGGACTAAATCCGTTTTGCGATTTCTCGGTTAATCCGGTTCCTCAGAGCAATCAGATAATAGTCTGTTTTCGGGAAACATGTAAATGTCAGAGGCTCTGCCAGATTCTCCTCTATGCATTCCATGACAGTTTCACGTCCTGCCAGAGATTCAAGAAGTTCACATGCGCGCAGATCCTGAAGCGCCTCTTCCAGCACCATCATGCGAATGGATTCCTCCGGATACCCGTCTGCTCCCGGATAAACAAGGAACGGATCTCCCGCCGCAAAACATCCCCCTGCGTCTGTCACCTGATACGGATTCAGTTTTTCCAAAGAATACTGACTGTTATAAAAATTATAACCCCAGTGCAGAATTCCGGCAATCCGGTATTTATAAAGCTGCAGCCCGTAAATCCGGTTACGGAGAGACGGCATTGCCATAAACCGGTTACTCACCTCATAAGACTGCGACACACAATAATAAGTCCACAGATTTTCTACTCCGTGGTTCAGGAATTCTTGAATCGCATCATTTGCCGGAACCGGTTGCTCAACGAGTCCGTGTTCATAAAATTTATAGTCCGAAAGTGCGTCCATCGTATGAAATCCGTCCAGCAGGTCTTCAATAGATTCTCTCGCCGCACGGTAACTATCCAGATCTTCCTCTCGTGGTTCGTCGGACAGATGAAACCAGGTTACCTCAGCGATCCCCCATTCTTTCAGCTTTCCCGTAAGCTGCGGAAGCAGCACATGCAGAAAGTCTGTATACTTTCCTGATGCCGGTGTATGCCATCCAAAGATTTTCTCCTCTTTTCCATCTTTGAGTGCAACCACTTTTGGCGCATATGCGGCTCCCCACTGGGAGAAAAGATGGCTCATCTCAAAATACTGAATGCCGCAGCTTCTGCAAAGATCGACCCAGCGTTTCAGTTTTTCAAACCCAAAGTGATACTCTCCTGATTTCATTTCAATATCGAGGAGCTGTGTTGTCGTCCGCTCATGCCCGACAGCCGTATCAAGCGCCGGTGTAAAAAGCGGTGTAAGAATCATATTGCCGCCTCGTTTTACATACTCCCGGATATAGTTTTCCATAATCTTCCAGTGTTCTTCCGAAAAGACCGGTACATGATAGTAATCCGCAATACAGTCCGCATAAAACCATTCTGTGTGCAGGATCTTCTGCTTTGGAAGTACCGCATTGTATATAGTAACCGTTGTCTTTGCTTCCGTCAGTTTTTCCTGTCCTTTCGTTAAGATAATCGTAACAGGATATACTCCGGCCAAAACATCTTCTCTCGTTTCAATATCAATCCAGAGACTCCTCCATTGCTGAGGGTAGATATATGTCTCATTATTTTCCAGTTCTCTTAACAGATCCGGATATAAGCCCGCTTTTGTTTTCAGGTAGTTATCATCTGTCCTTTTTCCACACGCCTTACATACCGGAACATTTTCCACCTGCCTGACACGGATCAGATCCTTAATCTCTGATTCTACCTGCACTGTTACCCGGCACCGCTCCGAGTCTGTACTCGTACAGGCAGCCTGAAAAGAAACCGTTTCCCCCTTCAGGCAAGTCAACTTCATACACTCCGGACGATAAACCGGCCTTTCCTCCGGAAAAACTTTCTCCAGAGAACTTACAAGTCTTATTTCATACATCTCTTTTTTCTGTTCCATTGTTTCCTCCCGTTTTTCATTTCTTTTATTGTAAAAAAACAGGCACAGCTTTTCAACTGTGCCCTTCAGTATTTCATGTATTTATCGCGTCATCCATGCGCCGTTTGTAAAATCCGGTACTGCTACCGGCTGGCTTCCAAGTGTAATAGACTGTTCCGCCAATGTCGAAATGCTCATCCATGATGCCATATCATATACATCAATCGGCATCGGTTTATGATCTCTTAATGCTTCTACAAAATCACAGAAGACAAGCCAGTCCATTCCTCCGTGTCCACGTTTTACTCCTTCTTCCAGATAGCGTCTCCACACAGGGTGTTCATATGTTTCTCTGTAGGTTTCGATGTTTCCCCATTGATCCTTCCAGGAGAAATCATACTTTTCATGTTCTCCATCCAGAAAAATCGATCCATTCTCCTCGTTGAACAGTCCTTTTGTTCCCTGCACAAAAAATCCTCTGGAATAATACCTTGGAAGAGTCGTGTCCAGTTTCAGTGTAATCGTTTCACCATTTGCACATTTAATCAGTGTCGTGACGATATCTCCCTGTTGAAATCTGACTGCACGAAGTTCCTGATCATCCGGCTTTTCTTTTTTGATATACTCTTCCAGTCCTTCCGCTTTCGACGCCATGGATGTCAGTGACACCATACGGTTTCCATGGTTAATTCCAAGAATCCGTGCAATCGGTCCCAGTTCGTGGGTCGGATAATTTTCTGTATTACGGTGAATATAATTTCTCAGTCTGTAATGCCGTTCTTCTTTCCCGTAAGCGACTTCCTTTCTCAAATCATGCATATATCCTCCGGCACAGTGGACAATTTTTCCAAACACGCCCTTTTTTACCATATGGTATGCCATCATCTCGTCCCGCCCATAGCAGCAGTTTTCCAGCAGCATAATCGGCGTTCCCGTTTTCTCATACGTTTCAACCAGTCTCCAGCATTCCTGAATCGAGTAGGCGCCTCCTACTTCACAACCGACCGGTTTTCCTGCTTCCATCGCCTCGATGGCCAGACGGATATGTGATTCCCAGGAGCTGCACAAAATGACCGCGTCAATATCGGAACATTCATATATCTTCCTGTAATCCGTAGTCTGATACGGCTCCTTTCCTGTCTTCTCCACGATCAGTTTTGCCGCTTTTTCACATCGGTCTTCATATACATCGCACACTGCACTGATCACTGCATCCTCATGATTGAGAAAGACATCCTCCAGAAGCATTGCTCCTCTGCATCCCAGTCCGATCAGTCCGATTCTGATTTTTTCACCCATGATGTTCTCCTTTATCCATAATAATCTGTCTGAAACTTTAGTACTCCGTCCAGCTTAAATGCCTCGCCCGCAATCGGCGGAAACTGATCTGTTTTTTCTATTTTGTTATCCTGAAAAATCAGTGTTTCCAGATTAACCGCGTAAACCAGGCGGTTGTCAAAGCATCGAAAGAGATTCTTCCTTACTTCCAGATACTGATGGTATCTCTGTCCTTCTTCCCAGATCCCGGCACTTGGGGATACCTGAATCGGTGCACTTCCCCATTGGGGAACATACGCACAGTTGATAAACTCATTCTCCTCTAGAAGAATATACTTCGTCGCTCCTGACTCAAACCAATAATTAGAGTCTCCTTCGATCAAAATAGCCGCTCCCGGTGTTTCAAACCGGTTCTTCCGCACAATCACCTGCCCCGCGGTTGTTAGCAGAAGCCCCCTCGCCCGGTTGTTTCGAAATGTACAGCCCTCAATCAATACATCCGGCGCATAGGATTTATTCTCTACCACAAACCCCTGTGTCAGAGATTCCATCTCATCTCGAAAGGCGATATACTGAAAATCTTTATTCAGCATCGTAACTTCACAGACTTCTGCTCTTTCTTTTTCCAGCATCGTCCGGTTGTCAATGATCCCGAAGAGTTCTCCCGGCTGTCCCAGTTTTACTCCTTTTTGCATACCTTCCACGAGTTCCACAATGACTTCTTTTTTGTTAAGCACCTTATGAATTCTTCCGTAGATTCCGTGAATATTAACCGGGTCATCCAGCTGATTTTCCACCAGGCAGTCTTTGATCTGAATTTTTCCACCGGCATACACAAAATGAAATCCATCCGCTGTCGCCGTAAACATTCTCTTCTTTACCGGGTGTCTTCGTATATCCACCTGTTCGATTGTAATATTGTTTGTAAACTGTGATATGACTGCCATCCCGGTACAGTGATAAATCGTAATATGTCTTAATGTTACATCTGCGCTGTCTGTAAGATAAAAGCACGGATGCGTCCTCCAGTGATGCCGCAGGATCAGAATATTCCCCGACTTTGATGTTTCGGGAAACTTCTGCCCCCCTGTAAGACTGACTTCCACCAGATTCTCCCCTTCTTCCCGGAAGGTCGCCCCATAGGAAGACGGGTATGGCTTGTTGAAACTGATATCCCTTCCCCTGTATACCGGAGCACATCTCCGGGCATCCATTTCCAGACATCCGCAATACAGTTCAGCAAGTCCATTTTCCTCTTCAAAAAAAATGTTCCCGTGAATGATCCGGTATGGATACTCCTCCCGATTGATCTCAAGAAGCATCTTTTTGTCCGTCACTTTCACAATTTTACCTTCTGAATATCCGGTCCGTGCATAGTCAATTGTGATCCCTTCAATACAGATCTCCCTGCATCTGTCAATATGGAACGGCAGAATATCCGTATGGAACAGAAACTGCGTATCTGTTCCGCTGATTTTGACCTGTTTCATCCCGCTCAGATCAAATGCCACCTTTTTTATGGTGTCTTCATCGTGGTTCGATATGTACAGCAGTTTTTCCCCCGCATAATCCGGATAAAAATGGTAGATCCCCTTTTCAAACCGGATTTCCAGATTCTCTTCCTGCCGTATTTCCTGAAGCATCTTTCTCAGTTTTAAAGTTGTTTCCTTCTCATCACCGGGTATTATCCCGTAATCTCTTACATGAATCTGTCTCATCTTATACTCCACATGCTGATATAATCTTTTAGCCTTTTACACTTCCCAGAACTAATCCTTTTGTAAAATATTTCTGCAGGAAAGGATAAATAATCATAACCGGAATCGCTCCAAGGAACAGCTGTGCCGCCCTTCCTGTCCTTGCGTCCATTTGTACAAGCAATGCCTGAATATCCTGCGCTCCCTGAGAGGAACGAAGCAGCTGCTCAAAGCTTTGAAGCAGTGTCTGCAGATAAGTCTGCAGCGGATAATTGTTCGGGTTGTTCATGTAAATCATTCCGCTGAACCAGTCGTTCCAGTGTGTTACGATACAAAACAGACCTACCGTTGCAAGCGCCGGTTTCAAAACAGGAAGAAGTACTTTCACCAGAATCTGGAACGGACTCGCACCGTCAATGGCCGCCGCCTCTTCAATTTCTTCCGGAATACCTCTCATAAAATTCATCAGAATAATCATGTTGTAAACCGGTACGGCGCCCGGAAGTACAAGAGCCCAGATCGTATCTTTCAGTCCCAGTCCTGTGACAACAAGGTACGTCGGGATCATTCCGCCGGATACGAGCATGGTGATAACAAAGTACACCATGTAAACGCTTCTTCCTGTAACCTGTTTTCTGGTCTTTGACAGAGGATATGCGGTAAGAATCATAAGAATCAGATTAATTCCTACCCCCAGAAATACTCTTTCAAACGAAATCAAAAGGGCTCTTAAAAACTTTCCTCCTTTGAGCGCATACTCATATGCGCTCAAAGTGAAGTCTACCGGGACAAACCCTACCGCTCCTGCAGAAACCGCAGCACTGTCGCTGAAAGAAATTGCCAGAAGATTGATAAATGGAAGGATACATGTCAGCGATACAATCGTCAAAATAAAGATGTTCACAACGTTGAAAATTTTATTGCCTTTTGTTTTATACTGCATTTCATCCCTCCTAGAAAATCTTATATCCCGCACATTTGTCAGCAAGAATGTAGGATGTCAAAACAAGCACTGCGGAAACCGCTGATTTGAACAAACCGATTGCGGCTCCAACCGAGTACTGTGCCTGCTCGATACCAAGACGGTATACATATGTATCAATAATATCCCCGGTCTGGTAAACAATCGGTGAATACAGGTTGTAAATCTGGTCAAATCCTGCATTCAGCACATTTCCAAGAGCAAGCACCAGCATCAGGATAATGGTAGGCATCAAAAGCGGAAGCGTAATATAACGGATCTGCTGCCATCTTGTCGCTCCGTCCAGAATCGCCGATTCATACAGCCCCGGATCAATACTGGTCAATGCGGCCAGATATACAACTGTCCCGAATCCAAAACCTTTCCAGATATCTGTCACGATCATTGTCCACGGGAAAATAGATGCATTCCCAAGAAAATTAACCGGACCGACTCCAAAAATTCCAAGGAACTGATTGATCACTCCTGTATTAGAAAGAATATCGATTAAAACTCCGGCCATAATAACCCAGGACAAAAAGTTTGGAATGTAAATCAACGTCTGAAAAATTCGTTTCAGTCTGTTGGAAACCAGTTCATTGAGCAGCAGTGCGAAGAAAACCGGTACGACAATTCCTCCGATCAGCTTTGCCACCGCAATAAAGAACGTGTTCCAGATTGTTCTCAGGAAAGCCGGCTGGCTGAAAATATATTCGAAATTTTTCAGACCGACCCATGGGGATGAAAAACCAAGCGCCGGGTTGTAATCTTCGAATGCGATAATCACCCCGTAAAGCGGGATATATGCGAATATGAAGATCAAAATCACGCCCGGAAGCAGCATGAGATGATACTGCCATTGTCTTTTTAATTTTTTCATACGCCCACCTTCTTAGTTGTTTCCATAGGTTTCATTGATTTCTTCTGTCGCCTTTGCACCGCCTGCGCTCTCCCAGTCAGCTACCAGTGTATCAAAATAGTCAATGCTTTCTTCTCCTACAATAATTTTGGTAAATCCTTCGATCAGGATATCATCCAATGTACTTCCTGCACTCAGAAGTGTCTCTGTCTGAGGTCCCCACATAGCGTCACGAATATATTCTTCGTTATCGATAATCTCCTTGGAAATACGATATGCCGATTTTGGTCCGCCCTGCTGCAGATAATCTCCTACTCCTGTAGATGCACCTTCTTTGATAAAGTCTACACAGTTGGAGTATTTTACTCCGTCTTTGCCAAGTGTTGCAGGATCTTCGTCCAGACTTACCGCAAGTGTATCGGTAACTTTGATAAACTGATTGTAGTCTGTATCTGGATTGATAACACGGAGAGCATACGGAATATTTGTATATGCGTTTCCAAACAGTTCGTTGATAAAGTCAGTATCTTCCTGATCTCCTTCATCCATGACATGTGCGTAGAAGTTAAGGAGCTTCAGCACTGCTTCTGGATTCTTGCAGTCTTTGCTTACTACAATATAGCCATAGTTTGCAAATGTAACATTTGCAAGAACTTCTTCACCGTTAGCCGACGGAATCTTATACGGTTCAAAGATTGCGTCTGTTCCGAGATTCTGTACGACACTCGGGCCCGGATCGTATCCCCAGTACTGATAGTACGGGCTTACACCTGTCTGTTCGCTGATTTCGCCTTCCAGCATTTTTTCCAGATCTTTTGTAGTGAACTCCGGATCTACAATTCCGTCTGCATACCACTGTGTATATGCTGCCAGCGCTTCTTTCATCTCCGGCTGTACCGAGCCGTATCCAAGTGAGCCGTCGGCTGTTTCCACCCAGATATCCGGGTGTGCTCCCCATGCTACCGCGAGCATTTTAAAGCAGTCCAGATCCTGATTTTCTGTCAGGCCGTATCCGCCGTAATTTTCCTGGAAAGCTTTTGCGATCGCAATCACATCGTCCATCGTCTGAGGATCTTCCAGCTTCAGATTCTCTTTCCAGTCTTTCCTGATCCAGATCTGGTTTGGCTGGTCGATGATTCCATAGGACAGCTGAGGAATTCCATACAGTTTTCCGTCCAGATGTCCGGTTTCAAACGTATCGCTCTCCTGTTCCATATAACCTTTCAGAAGATCGGATGCATATTCATCAAAAATATCTGTCAGGTCGTAGATCATATCCGCTTCTTTCAGCTGACGAAGCTGCTGAGCGTCAACACAGAACACATCAGGAATACTTTTGTCTGCAATGGTCAGATTCAGTTTTGTGTCATAATCATTACTTACCCAGTCATTTACAACCTCAATGTTAAACCATTCTTTGTACGCACGATACCACGGGTTGTCATCATAACTGTCTCCTTCCGCGAACTGGATTCCCGCGTTTTCCGGAAGTACAGTGCTGATTGTCACGGTTTCTTCATACGGATCCCACGGATCTTCCGGAATCTCTACGGCTTCTTTACTGGATTTGGATGAACCTCCACCGGTTCCCTGTTCCATACAACCGGCCAGCAAACCTGCCATCATACATCCGGTCAACAAGACTGCAAGTACTTTTTTTCTTTTTCTCATTTTCACTCCTCCATTTCTTTATGATCGTCAGGTTTTCTCTAAGTTATGACCCCCATTTCAAATGGGGGTTTAATTTTCGCCCCTCCAGGGCATAGCACTGGTGCCGCCAGAGGCGGGATTTCGCAAACCATTTTTTCTGGTTGCCCTCCGTTGTAGGGCTTACTACTTTCTTCCGTCCTCTATCTTATCATTTTCTTCCTGTTCCTGAATATATTTTCGAACGGTTTCTTCATTTACATTTCCTACTGTTGCTACATAATATCCTCTCGCCCAGAAATGTCTATCTCCATATTTCGTTCGATATTCCGGATGTCGGTCAAATAGCATCAATGTGCTTTTTCCCTTTATGTATGACATAAATTCTGATACACTCATTTTGGGCGGTATCGCCACATACATGTGAACATGATCTATACAGATCTTCCCATCTATGAGCTGTACCTGTTTCATCTCACACAGCTTTTTTATAATCTCCACCAAATCTCTCTTGGTCTCACCATACATTATTTTTCTCCGATATTTTGGTATAAAAACAATATGGTACGTGCAATTCCAGTGTGTATGTTGTATACTTTGATTATCCATTTGGATACCTCCTATGCTTTTGATATGGCCTGCGAAACCAATATCATTATAGCATAGGAGTTTTTTAGTACTCTAGGTAACGCTACGGCTTTGCCTCGGCCCCCATTTCAAATGGGGGATATATATATTATTCATTATCACGAGTCCTGCGGAAAATAACCATATAAATTCTTTTCTTTTTTATAACTCAAACTTCGCACATAGATTTTGCCTATGCACCTTGAAAATTCAATATCTGG
>ERZ1643247.1711-NODE-1711-length-19205-cov-27.376136_pt1 | contig 19205 bp, 15 predicted proteins | sample MGYA00579264_ERZ1643247 | MGnify/ENA primary metagenome ERZ1643247 (study PRJEB29033, sample SAMEA4952262) | chicken gut metagenome | biome: Broiler Chicken; feature: Gastrointestinal Tract; material: Caecum | place: Ireland | collected 2018 | study: Broiler... | reverse complement strand
CGCATTGTTTTTCATGGTTTTTTTATTTTGCAGCCTTTTCGTCTGCAATCATGGTACTCCCGGCGGGAATCGAACCCACAACGGCCCCTTAGGAGCAATAAGAATTAAGCGTTATAGTGTGCATTATAGCCTTTTTAAGACGTTTTGTCCACTATGAACGCTTATTTTTTAACAAAAAATGCGCTTGTTTATTTACCCATATTGACAACAAAGGCTTTTTTTGATATAATATAACAAAAGTTTAAAGTGTGGTGAGGATGGTGGAAAAGACTTTGCAGCAAATGCAATTCAAAGACAGGCTTTGCCGAACATTGCTTCGTATCAATTGGTTGATTGCAATTGTTGCAATGTTGCCTGTTTTGTCAAAAATATTCATAGGTGTGGCGGCTATCGGTATGGCTTTCTATTATCTGATTTTAATAGCCGTCACAATTATAACATTAGGTCTTTTTTTACTGAATGATTCTTTTCGGGCATTATATAATGTTGATTTAAACGGTTTACAACAATTATCGGATCAAATCGTTCAAGTATACCGAATTGCGCAACCGGTTCTTGCAGGGATATGCGCGTTCCTATCTGCAATTGTGCTTATCGTAATCGTTCGGAATCAGGACGAAGTGCATAAATCAAGAAAAATTGTTTCTGTAACATTGGCTGTTCTTATTGTTCTGATAGCTACCCTCGTATATTATATGAAACTGATTTAAATGGGGGGGGGACTATGAAAGTTTTTTTGATAAACAGATCAGATGTTTTATTTTTTTCAGGCGAAACGAAATTGAAAGTGAAGAAAGAAAACGGCAGAGAGTTCATTGATGCCCCTGTTTTACAGGATGGGAAAATTGTTCTGCGGATCATCCGTAAACCCGAACTTTCCTATCCGAATTGGTGGCTTTATTCTGCATTCTTCTGGATTATCGGAATATTGGGCTTGTTTACTCCCAGATATTCCCGCTTTGATTATGCGTTGGATTGCAATGTCATTTTGGACAGCGGGCAAACGCAGGATATTTGGCTTCGGTTTAACCACTTTGTCAACAAAAAGTCAAGTATTCCCGTAGCCGCGGTAACGGTGCCTGAAGGAACGGTTGCAACATTGGAAAACGCCGCATACGTTTATGACAAGACTTCGTGCAGACGGAGGAAGGTTTACAAACTTGTTTCTTGGCTGATGCGGGTTGCTGTTATTGTTGCAGTTTGTTTTATAATCATTTAAGCAAGGGAGGATGAGAAAATGTTAAATTTATTGGCTGCAAATATTGACGGATTGGAAATTGCTTACATAGCGGTGGGCATTTTGCTTGGCATCGCGATTATTGCGGCGTTTATCGCTCAAATCGTGATTGCAATCGGATATTGGCGCGGAAACCGCACCAACAATTCGTTGGGACTTTCGGGCGGAGAGTATGCGCGCAAACTTCTCGATCAGAACGGAATGCCGGATGTACAGGTAAAAAAATGCGGTATTATACGAACCATTTTATTCGGAAACCATTATAGTATCACCAAAAGAACGGTTTATCTCCGTATGCGTACGATCAATAAACCCAGTCTCACGGCAGTAGCAATGGCGGCGCAGAAGGTTGCGCTTGCCGAACAACACAGAGACGGCGATACAAAAATGATCGTCAGAAGCCGTTTGCAGGGATTGGGCGTGTTTGCACCGATTTTATTTGTACCGTTGGTCCTTATCGGTTTTCTGGTTGATATCTTTGTTTTGGAAACACTTCTGTTTTCTTTGGTGACGGCGGGAATCGGGCTGCTGTTTATTCTGTTCGGATTTATTGTAACTCTTTTAAATATTCCCGTGGAAAAGAAAGCAATGGAACGTGCGCAAGTTATACTGGAAAACGAATTGACCGGCGAGGAAATGGTCACTGTTAAAAAAATCTTCCGCAGTTATTTGGTCGAATACGTATTACAGTTCATTATCGCAATCCTGCGTATTATTCAGCTGATTCTGAAAATTTTGATCAGCATTCGGAAAAAATAAATGATTTGAAAAGGAGCAATATCTATGAAGAAAAAATTATTGACGATATTACTCCTCGCAACAATTTCAATCTTATGTGCAGTGCTTTTTGTTGCGTGTAACAACGGAAACAACACTCAAAAAGATACCTATAGTATAACTTTATCCCACGACGATACGGAAACGCCTCTTGTCAAAATCAATACAACAGGCAATTACGACATGAATGCCATTGAAAAGGGATCGAGTATTACGTTTTCTGTTGAATTGAGAAAAAGAGATTTTGAAATGTAAAAAGACATAGAAAAACCGCTTGATTTTAACTTTCAATCAAGCGGTTTTTTGGTACTCCCGGCGGGAATCGAACCCACAACGGCCCCTTAGGAGGGGGCTGTTATATCCATTTAACTACGGAAGCATTTTAATTTGTATCGTATTTTGCACCAATTATAATACTATATTTTTCTAAAAAAAGCAATCGATTTTACACCATAAAACAAAATTCACACAAAAAGCAGCCGTACGGCACGATAAATGCCGTACGGTTTTATAACAAGGAATAAAAATCACTTTTTGGGCATAATGATCTTTTTTCCGCCCATATACTTTTGCAGAACTTCCGGAATGCTTACGCCTCCGTCTTCATTGAGATGGTTCTCCAATAACGCGATGAGCATTCTCGGCGGCGCCACAACGGTATTGTTGAGGGTGTGCGCAAACGCGTTCCCCTTCTCCGTCTTGTAACGGATCCCCAATCTTCTCGCTTGGGCGTCCGTCAAATTCGAGCAGCTGCCGACCTCGAAATATTTTTTCTGGCGGGGGCTCCACGCTTCTACGTCTACGCTCTTGTATTTCAGATCCGCAAGGTCGCCCGAACAGCATTCAAGCGTCCTGACGGGGATATTCATCGATACGAACAGCTCTACCGTATAAGAATACAGCTTCTCGAACCAGTCGCGGCTTTCTTCCGGCTTGCAGATGACGATCATCTCCTGCTTTTCAAACTGATGGATACGGTAAATGCCGCGCTCTTCTATGCCGTGCGCGCCCTTTTCTTTGCGGAAACAGGGCGAATAGCTCGTAAGCGTAAGCGGGAGCTCCTTTTCATCGAGCACCGTATTCATAAAGCGCCCGATCATAGAATGCTCGCTCGTTCCGATCAGATAGAGATCCTCCCCCTCGATCTTGTACATCATGCCGTCCATTTCCTCAAAAGACATGACGCCCGAAACGACTTCGCTGCGGATCATAAAGGGAGGGATCACATAGGTAAATCCCTTATCGATCATAAAATCTCTCGCATACGTGAGCACGGCGGAATGCAGGCGTGCCACGTCGCCGAGGAGATAGTAAAAACCCTGGCCGCTCGTGCGGCGGGCGCTGTCGAGATCGATCCCGCCCAGCTTTTCGAGGATATCGAGATGATACGGCACTTCAAAGGGCTTTTCTGCCGGTTCTAAAAAGCGCTTGCGCTCCACGTTTTCAGAATCGTCTTTGCCGATGGGCACGTCGTCCGCAATGATGTTCGGGATCGCCATCATATCTTTTTTGAGCTCTTCCGAAATTCTTTCCGTCTCCTTTTCGATCTCGGCAATGCGCTCGTTATTCTGCACGACCTCCGCTTTTACGGCGTTGGCCTCCTCCGTCTTTTTCTCTTTCATGAGCTTGCCGATCTGTGCGCTGAGACTGTTCCTCTTGGCACGGCGTTCGTCCCCTTCCTTTTGCAGTTCTCTCTTTTTGCGGTCAAGTTCGAGCACTTCGTCTACAAGCGGAAGTTTTTTGTCCTGAAATTTTTTCCTGATATTTTCCCGCACGAGCTCGGGATCCTTTCTCAATAAGTTGATGTCGATCATCGCCGATATGCCTCCGTTTTTGTTCAACAAACATTTTACCCCAATTTCATTTTTTTTGCAATAAAATATTCATGCATAAATAAAAATCCGTTGCGAAAATTATGCCGTTATATTCGCCGTTCATTTGTAATCGTTCATATTTTATGGTATAATATTATTGTCTGTATCGTCATAATCATAAAAGAGGGAATACGGCAGATAGACGCCCGACGCGGGCAATGCCTGACAGGAGCCTTAAACGATGGCAATCAAAAAAAATCGAACCGATGAAGCAAGCGACAATTTTACAGGCGAAGCGGAACACGCAGAAAACGCTTCTGTAAACGGCGGCAAAAACAGCGCCGAAAATTCACCCGCCCGCACTGTACCGAAACGGCGGTCTTCGGAGAAGTCCGCCGCATCAAAACCGTCGAAAAAGAATACGGGAAAAACGGGCGCAGCGGAAAAGCCCGCCGACGTGCGCTCCTTTGTCGAGCAAAAGCTTGCCGAAAAAAGCGCCGGGCAAGAAACTTCGTCCGAAGTACCCGATCATGAGGCGCTCAAAAAGCAGTTCAAACGCAGAAAGAGCGATGTGCCGCAATACGATAAAATCAAACGATACGCGCCCGACGTTTCCAAGGGTCTCTCCTCCGACGAGGTGAACGAGCGCTTTTCGCACTTTTTGTTCAACGACACGAATCAAAAGTTTTCTAAGTCGTACGCGAGCATCTTCATCGGGAACCTCTGTACGTTTTTTAACCTGCTCTGCGTGCTCGCGGCGATCGCGCTCATCTATTCGGGGGCTCCCCTGTCGCAATATCTGTTCGTCGTGATATTCAGCGCGAACCTTGCCTTCGGTATCGGAATGGAGATCAAGGCGAAACGGAAGATGGATAAGCTGTCTCTCCTCACCTCTCCGACCGCCAAAGTGGTTCGCAACGGTGAAACGGTCGAAATCCCGTCAAAAGATATCGTACTGGACGATGTTGTCTGCCTCGGGCTGGGAGATCAGGTTCCCGCAGACTGTATTCTGGCGGAAGGCTTCGTGGAGGTAAACGAATCCCTCCTTACCGGGGAATCGGTGCCGGTTAAAAAGGAAGCCGGAGACCTTTTATATGCGGGCAGCTTTATTTCCAGCGGCTCCTGCAAGGTGCGCGCGGATAAGGTAGGCAAAAACACCTATCTCAACTCACTGTCCGCCAAAGCAAAGAAGTATAAAAAGCCGAACTCTGAGCTGATGCGCTCCACAAAGCTCATCATCTATATCGTGGGTATCCTCATCATTCCCATCGCCGCCTTTATGTTCATCGTGAACTGGCGCGCTTACGATCCGAGCGTCGTCGATATATCTCAGCTCAACAACGCGATCCAGCGCACCGTAAGCGTCGTGATCGGCATGATCCCCTCGGGCATGCTGCTTCTGACCAGCCTCGCCCTGACCGTGGGCATCTTGCGGTTGATGAAGCACAACACGCTCGTGCAAGACCTCTACTCGCTTGAAATGCTCGCGCGCGTCAACGTCCTCTGCCTCGATAAAACGGGCACGATCACCGACGGCAGAATGAAGGTCAACGACTGCATGCTGCTCAATAATCCGACCGATTACAGCATCAACGAGATCATGGGCTCCTGCCTTGCGGCTTTGAACGACAACAACCAGACGTCCGTTGCGCTCAACAACTATTTCGGGCACAGCAACGCCCTTAAAGCCGTAAAGATACTGCCCTTCTCCTCCAAACGCAAGCTTTCGGCGGTAACGCTGGAAGGCGTCGGCACCGTGGCAATGGGCGCGCCCGAGTTCGTGCTCAGTTCCGTTCCAGAAAAGATCAATAAGATCATCGATCAATACGCGTCTTCCGGGCTCCGCGTGCTGCTGGTCGCGCTGTCGAGCGGTCAGCTGAACGGCGACAAGCTGCCCGCAGGCTTCAAGCCCCTTGCGATCATTTCCATTTCCGACAATATCCGCGAAGACGCCATTCAGACGATCCGCTGGTTCAAGGATAACGACGTCGAGGTCAAGATCATTTCGGGAGACAATCCCGTTACCGTTTCCGAAGTCGCACGGCGCGTGGGCGTCGCAAACGCGGACAAATATATTTCTCTGGAAGGTTTCAACGAACAGGAAGTTATCGCCGTAGCCAATAAATACACCGTTTTCGGCAGAGTAACGCCCGAACAAAAAGCGATCCTCGTGAAGGCGATCAAGGCGGGCGGGAATACCGTAGCCATGACGGGAGACGGCGTGAACGATATCCTCGCGCTCAAAGAAGCGGACTGCGCCGTGACGGTCATGTCCGGCAGCGAGGCAGCGAAAAACGTAAGCCACATCGTTTTGACGGACAACAATTTCGCCTCTATGCCGAAGGTCGTTTACGAAGGCAGGCGGGTCATCAACAATATTCAGAACTCATCGTCTCTTTACCTGATGAAAACGCTCTTTACGACGGTTTTTGCGATCATCTCCATCATTATGATGAAGCAATATCCTTTCGTTACGAGCAACATGATGGTTCTGGAATTCTTCGTGATCGGCATTCCGACCTTCTTCCTTTCCCTGCAACCCAATACAAACCGCGTAAAGGGTAAATTCCTGTCATTCGTATTGAGCCGGGCCGTTCCGGGCGCAATTGTGCTGATATGCGCGGTGCAAAGCACCAACATCATCTCTTATTTCCAGCCCGAGTACTTCAAAGGTTATTATATGGAAATTTCCGTATATCTTATTTCCTTTGCAGGGCTCATCATGCTGTATCGCGTCTGTCAGCCGTTCAACTTGCCGCGCGCGATCCTTTTCATTGCGATGCTCGTCATCAGCCTTCTGTGCCTTACCCTGCTGCCCACGCTCTTTATCGACGAGAATTTTTACTCTGAAACTTACAAACATGTCGGCTTTGTGCAGATCATGTATGTGCTGCTCGTCGTAATGATATGCGTACCTCTTTCGGGTGTACTGCTCAAAGCGTCGGATAAGCTCATGCGCGGAGCCGAGCATCGGGAACAGAACAAGACGCTCAAATGACGTCAGAAATTTTTTCGGAAATAAAAATTTTTGTGATCCAAACGTAAAACCCCGCGGCGACCTGCCGCGGGGAGTTTTGTTTACAAAGCCAAGTAAAAAAGGAGCCCGAATTCCGGGCTCCTTTTATCAGGCCTTTCTTGATTATTCCAAGCCGTTTTCTTCACTGTTCCCGTCTGCGCTTTCCTGCTTCGATTCGGCAAGTTCTTCGCCCTCGGCGGGAAGATCGGTATTGCCGTCTGACGGTTCTTCGTCCTCTTCTCTCGGCGCCACGGTCACGGTCGCGACCTCTGCGTCTTTGAGCCGCATGACGCGAACGCCCTGCGTGTTCCTGCCGATCTTGGAAATATCGGTAACATGCATGCGAATGATCGTTCCGTTGTTGGAAATGATCATGATGTCTTCGTTTTCGTTGACAAGCTTCAAATTGACGAGCATGCCGGTTTTTTCATTGAATACGCCCGCCTTGATGCCCTTTCCGGCGCGCCCCTGCAACCTGTAATCCTCCACGTCGGAGCGCTTACCGTAGCCCCCCGAGGTGATCGTAAGGATCTCGGAATCCGGCTTGATGACGAGCATGTCGACCAGATAGTCCTCTTCGGAAAGGTTCATCGCCTTCACGCCCTGCGTATCCCTGCCCATCGGACGAACGTCTTTTTCGTTGAATCGGATACATTTGCCTTCGTGCGAAGCGATGATGAGCTCGTCTTCACCCGTCGTAAACTGCACGGATATAAGCTCGTCGCCCTCGGTGATTTTTATGGCGATCTTGCCGACCTTGCGAATATTTGCAAACTCTTCGAGAGCCGTCTTTTTGATCAACCCCTTATGCGTCGCCATGGCAATATAGCCGGTCGTACCCTCCGCGAGCGGAATGACGGCGGTGATCTTTTCGTCCTGCCCGATCTGCAAGAGGTTTACGATCGCGCGCCCCCTTGCCTGCCGCTGCGCCTCGGGGATCTCGTAGCCCTTTATGCAATAGACCTTTCCGAAACTGGAAAAGAACAGTATCTCGTCGTGCGTGGAAGAGATAAACAGCTTTTCCACGAAGTCTTCCTCTTTAGGCTTGTGCGCCGTGATGCCCATTCCGCCGCGGCGCTGCGCCTTATATTCGGAAACGGGCTGGCGTTTGATATAGCCCGAATGCGTCATCGTTATAACGATGTCTTCCTTTTCGATGAGGTCTTCTATATCGATCTCGCCGTAATCGTAGGAAAGCTCCGTCTTTCTCGGGCTGGGATATTTATCCGCGATCGCCCTGAGATCGGTCTTGATTATATCCAGCACGCGGCTCTCGTTTGCGAGAATGTCTTTGAGATCCGCGATCGTGCGTTCCAGCTCGGCGAGCTCTTCCTGCAATTTTTCCACCTCCAATGAAGTGAGCCTTTGCAGACGCATTTCAAGGATCGCGTTCGCCTGCTTATCCGAAAGTTCAAAAGTCTGCATGAGCTTTTCAGCCGCCACGAATTTATCCGCAGACTGTTTGATGATCGCGATCACCTCGTCTATATTCGCCAGCGCCAGAACGAGCCCCGCCACGATATGCGCGCGCTCCTCCGCCTTGTTCAGATCGAACCTCGTGCGGCGGACGATCACGTCTTCCTGATGCAGGATATAATAATGAATGATCTCTTTTAAGTTGAGGACTTTCGGCTCGCCGTCTACAAGGGCAAGAAGCGTGATGCCGTTGGAAGTCTGCAACTGCGTATGCTTGTACAGGAGGTTGAGCACGACCTGCGCGTTCGCGTCTTTTTTCAGCTCGATGACGATGCGCATGCCGTCTCTGTCGGATTCCTCGCGGATATCGGAGATCCCCTCGATCTTTTTGTCCTTGACCAAATCGGCGATGTTTTCGATCAGCCTCGCCTTGTTGACCTGATAAGGGATCTCGCTCACGACGATGCGCGTACGCTGATTGCTCCCCGAAGTATAGTCTTCGATCTCGCACTTAGAACGGAGAATGTAATTGCCCCTCCCTGTCCGGTAGGCGCGTTTTACGCCCGCCCTTCCCATGAGGATCGCACCCGTCGGAAAATCGGGCGCAGGGACGTATTCCATCAGCTCATCGATCGTGATGTCGGGATTTTCGATCTGCGCGATGACCGCGCCGATGACCTCCGCAAGGTTATGCGGCGGAATATTCGTAGCCATACCGACCGCGATGCCGTCGCTGCCGTTTACGAGCAGATTCGGAAAACGCGAAGGCAGCACGCAGGGCTGCATGCCCGTATCGTCGAAGGTGGGATAATAGTCGACCGTCTCTTTGTCGAGGTCTCGCAGCATTTCCGCCGCAAGCTTCGACATTCTCGCCTCGGTATAACGCATCGCCGCGGGCGGATCGCCGTCTACCGACCCGAAGTTGCCGTGCCCGTCTACCAGCGGAAAATTGATGGTAAAATCCTGCGCAAGGCGCACGAGCGCGTCGTATACCGCAAAGTCGCCGTGCGGGTGATATTTACCGAGCACGTCGCCGACGATACGGGCGCATTTGCGGTACGCCTTGTCGTTATACAGCCCCATCTCGTGCATAGAGTACAATATGCGCCTGTGCACGGGTTTCAGACCGTCTCGCACGTCAGGGATCGCACGGCTGACGTTGACCGCCATAGCGTACGCTATGAAGGACTTTTTCAGCTCGTCGTCCACCTCGACGTCGATCATATTCGTCATCGCGAGAGTTTTTTTGAACTCTTCTGTAAGTTCGGGACTCGTCTCTTTTTTAGCCATAGGTCACCTCTTAAACGTCCAGTTCCGCGACGAGTTTCGCGTTCTGTTCTATAAACTGCCTGCGCAGCTCCGGCTTTTCGCCCATCAGCAACGAAAACATCTCGTCCGCCTCCACAGCGTCTTTCATGTTAACGCGAAGCAGCGTACGCGTTGCGGGATTCATCGTCGTCTCCCAAAGCTGCGTGCTGTTCATCTCGCCGAGGCCTTTGTAGCGCTGCAATTCGAATTTGCCCGGGTTCGAATTGCGGTATTCTTCCAGCTCCTCGTCGGAGTACATATACCTTTCGTCTTTCCCGCGGGAAGCCTTATACAAGGGCGGCTGCGCGACGTACACGTGCCCTTTTTCAATGAGCGGGCGCATAAAGCGGAAAAAGAAGGTCAGCAGCAAAATCCGGATATGGCTGCCGTCTACGTCGGCATCGGTCATGCAAATGATGCGGTCGTAACGGAGCTTGCTCTCGTCAAAATCGTCATGAATACCGCAGCCGAACGCCGTGATCATGCTCTTGATCTCTTCGTTTTCGAGCACGCGGTTGAGCCGAGCCTTTTCTACGTTCAAAATTTTGCCGCGAAGAGGCAGGATCGCCTGAAATCTTCTGTCGCGGCCCTGTTTTGCCGTGCCGCCCGCGGAATCGCCCTCCACGAGATAGATCTCGCAAAGCTCCGCCCTCTTTTCGCTGCAATCGGCAAGTTTGCCGGGCAGCGTGGTGCTCTCCAATACGCCCTTTCTTCTCGTAAGCTCGCGCGCGTTCCGGGCGGCGTCTCTCGCCTTCTGCGCCGTGATACAGCGCAGCACCAGCTCGCGCGCCTTGGCGGGATTCTCTTCCAGATAAGTGCCGAGGTGTTCTACGGTCGCCTTCTGCACGAGCCCGCGCATAAAGCTGTTTCCGAGCTTTGTTTTGGTCTGCCCCTCGAACTGCGGCTCAGTCAGCTTTACGGATACGATCGCCGTGATGCCCTCGCGGACGTCGTCGCCGGCCAGCTTGTCGTTCTCTTTCAGAATATTCAGCTTGTGCCCCGCGTCGTTGATGACCTTTGTGAGCGCCGCCTTGAAGCCGTCGAGATGGGTGCCCCCCTCCTCGGTATGAATATTGTTTGCATAGCTCATGATGAGCTCGTTGTAGCCGTCGTTGTACTGAATGGCGACCTCTATCGCGTAATCGTCCTGCCGGTCTTCAAAATACAGGGGCGTATCGAACAGCACTTCTTTGTTTTTATTGAGATCCTCCACAAAGTGCAGTATCCCGCCTTCATAGCGGAACTCGTCGAAGCGGGGTTTTTCGCCGCGCAGATCCTCCAAGGAGATCGTAAGCCCCTTGTTGAGATATGCCAGCTCGCGCAGACGGACTTTCAGATTATCGTAATTGAAGACGATCGTCTCGAAAATCTCGCTGTCCGGATAAAAAGTTACGCGCGTGCCCGTTTTATCCGTATCGCCCACGACGGCGAGCGCGCGCTGCGGCACGCCGCGGTTATAGATCTGCTTGTGGATATGCCCGTTCTGGTACACTTCGACTTCCAGCCATTCAGACAGCGCGTTGACGACGGAAAGCCCGACGCCGTGCAGGCCGCCCGAGATCTTATAGCCGCCGCCGCCGAATTTGCCGCCCGCATGCAGCTTGGTAAGGACCAGCTCTACGGAAGAAACGCCCTCCTTGTGATGAATGCCCGTAGGGATACCGCGGCCGTTGTCGGTAACGGAACACGAGCCGTCTTTATTGATGGTCACCCTTATCGTATCGCAATAACCGGCGAGCGCCTCGTCGATGGAATTGTCGACGATCTCCTGCACGAGGTGGTGCAACCCCCTCTCGTCCGTCGATCCGATATACATTCCGGGGCGCTTTCTTACAGGCTCCAAACCTTCCAGAACCTGTATTTGCTCTTCGCCGTATTCTCCTTGCACTTTGTCCGCCATTTTTGATTTCATCTCCTGATAGCAAGCGTTTATGACGCATTTTTAACAGTCTTATTATACCATAAAACGCCCGAAAAGCAAAACGTTTTCGTTCGCTTTTGGCAATTTCATTTTGGCAAATCTCGTTTAACGCCCTTAAACGAGCCTTAAAAGGCTGAAAAAAAGTTTTTTGACTCAACACAGCGGTTTTTAAAAATCCGGAAAGGCCCGCAGAGGTATAAAAAGGCTGTACGGCGCGCATACTGTATGTAAAATAACCCTTCGGAGGTACGCATGATGGAAGAAGAACGCTGCCACCACTGCGGCAGGCTGGAACGCATGGCGGAGATGCTCGTATGCAGCAATTGCGGCACTTTTTACTGCGCGAACTGCGCCAACACCGTCGGCAATCTCTGCCCGCAATGTCTCGGCATGCTGACGCATCTGAACTGAGACAAAAATAAAAGAGAGAACGGACTCGCGCGTCGTTCTCTCTTTTTTATCCTCAAAGAATATTGTTCTGTTCCGCAATATCCGCGCGGATACAGGCGATCAGCTTCTTTTCGTATTTGGCCGCACCCCGTATCCAATACTTTTCCGCTTTTTCTTCCGCGGCGTTGAGTTCGCGCAGGGCCGCAAGTTTATCTTCTTTTACGTACAGCTCGTACGCGGCAAGGATCCTGCGCGTCGTGATGGTATTTTCTCCCCGCAGGTATTTTTCAAGCGCGGGGAACATCTGCGCCGCGACCTCCCTGTTGCCCTTGACCGCGCATTCGCAAAATAAAATGTCGGAAGCGATGTCGTTCACATAATAAGCGGGCACATACTCCATCAGGCTTTCCAGCCTGTCGCACGCGCGTACCGCATTTTCCGCGTCTCCCCCGTCCAAGTAATACATGAGCCTGTAATTCGTCAGAAGGATAAAATTAAAATCGTCTTCGGGCAGCTGCGGCAATCCGAAATATAGCTTCTGATCGATCTCCGAAGGGGAAAATCCCTGATACAGGTACCCCTCTATGGCAAGGATATTGACAGCCGTCAGATACGGCGTCTCCCTTTTGATGAGGCCGCGAAGCAATGCGCCGTCCGTGTCGAGCTCATCGCTCGAAAATGGAAGCGTATTATAGAAAAACAGGTGAAACGCACACGGCAGCGAGGTGCATACGATCGCATAAGCCGCGAAAGGGATATACGGATAAAAATACAGCGTCAAAGCCGCCCCGAGCAAAAACAAAAAGGAAAATATCGGCCCGCCCGCCGTAACGGCAAGATACTTCGGATACAATCTATCCGCATTTTTCGGGAGCATTTCCGCCGCGCCCGCCACCGTTTCGGGCATCTCCTTTACGGTACAGCCGAGCCCGTGCTCGTCGCGATAGATCCTAACGGGGCCGATGCGCAGACTGTTGAACACAAAGCCGCACGCTTTGCCGAACACGACGTGCCCCAACTCATGAAACGCACAGCACAGAATGCTCGAAAGCAGCCCGCCCGCAACGAGCGCCAGGATCAGCCAAACAGAATCTATCTCCGCATAATAATGCTCGTAGCCGAGATAAATGACCACGCATGCAAGCGCGACGACGGCGACGATATCAAAAACCTTTGCGATCTTTTCGAGCGCTCTCATCATATTGCGCCCTCCCTGAGTTTTACGGCGATATACCCTTCAAGATTGTCCGCCTCGCTCACGGTCACCTCATTTACCCCCGCATAGCCCGCGATCATGCCGAGAAGCAGCGCTCCGCTGCCCAAAACGTCCGCGCGGCGCGGATCCATGCCGGGAAGCGCCAACCGTTCCTCCTGCGTCATATGCAAGAGCCTGTCCGCCCATTCCATAATTTTATCGACCGCTAAAACGGTGCCGTGCACCTTTTGCGGATCGTAAACGGAAAGCTGTTTTTCAAGCGCCACGACGGAGGTGGCGGTGCCCCCGATGGCTGTCATGCGGCACGCGGGGATCTCTCCGTAAAAAGGCAGTTTTTCCCCGACGGCGGCGCGCGCTTTTTCGGGCGAGCCGCCGCACATCTCCGTGAGCCGCACCGCGCCGAGATCGAGGCTTTTCGCGTACACGATCTTATCCCCGTCGCTCACGGTAACCTCGCTGGAAGCGCCTCCCACGTCGATAATGCCGCCCGCCTTTCCGCCGAGCGCGCCGTAAAGCCCGGTTTCGGCCTCCTTTTCGCCGGAAATAACGTCTACGTCAAGCCCGCACTTCTCCTTCACAAGCCGCACGAACGCGTCGCCGTTTTCCGCCCGCCTTGCCGCGGCGGTCGCAAAAACGAACAGCCTGTCCGCACCCCACGCGCGAGCTTCGGCAGCAAACGCACAGACGGCGTCCGCCGTCCTTTGCATGGCGGCGTCGTTCAATCGGCCCGTAGCGGCGAGCCCTTCGCCGAGGCGCGTGGTATTGATCTTTTTATATAAAGAACGACCGTCCGCCCACATGAGCAGGCGGACGGAATTGGAACCCGTATCGATTACAGAAATTTTCACGATTTAATTGCCCTCATCTAAAATCATGCCGAGCTGCCGCGCGCGATATTCAAGCCACCAGCGAGCCGTATATTTATCCTCAATGGAGGCGTTCTGATCTTCTATGATCTGTTCGTAACGCGCGATCTCGCCCTGCAAATATTCTATTCTGCTTTTCCGCTCGTTGAGCGCCGCGATCTGGTAGATCAGAAAAATCACGAGAAAGACGAGCAGCAATACCGCCGCGACCGTCCCGCCGATCACCAGTTTTTTGAATTTTTCCTCTTTCATTGCAAACAGACAGCCCGCGCCTGCTTAGGCGTTTACAGCTTCTCCTGTATCTATTATACAGCCTGCGTGCAAAAAAAGCAAGTATTCTGTGCAAACTTTTGCGATACAGCAAAAAGCCGAGCGCGCACGCCGCGAACATGTAAAAGCGGAGATCGGGCAGATAAAACGCGGCGGCAAGCAAAACGAATACCGCCGCAAACGCGAGGAAAAACAAGATGTCCGCAGCAATGCGCGCAGGTGCGTTTTTTACGAAAAAACGCAAAGCGGCAACGCCTTCATACAAAACGCCGCCGCACGCGCCCGCGAGCTCGCATACCGCGAACGCATAGAGCTGCACGGATACGTCGCTCAACCGAACAGCCTCTTGGTGAGCTTTTCGTGCTTTCCGAAAAACCGAATGCCCGAGATCTTGCCCGTCGCGGCGAAACTTCCGTTTGCCTTCGAAAAGCTGACTATTTTCAGATTTTCGCCCGAAATGACCGCTCTGCCGCCGTCGAGCGTGATGCGTATTTCACGCGGCGTAAACCCGTCTACGCTCTGCACGGCGGTGATCGAAATTTTTTTCTGCTGCTCGATGAGCGCGGTCTCCGCGCGTTCCTCTCCCCTCGTTTCTTCCATAAAAAAATATTCCCTCCGCATGGTGTCGTCGGGAATATCATATGAAAATCAAATGCCGATTATGAATGTTACTGCGCCTTCTTTTCCTTTGCGCGCGCCTTGGCGCGGAGCTCGCTGTCTAAAATGCTCTTGCGGATCCGCAAAGAAACGGGGGTAACTTCCAAAAGCTCGTCGTCGTTGAGAAATTCGAGGCATTCCTCCAAACTCATCTTTTTGGGGCTGTTCAGGCGCATCGCGTCGTCGCTGCCCGCGGCGCGCGTATTCGTCATATGCTTTTTCTTGCAGACGTTTACGTTGATGTCTTCCGCCTTGGGCGAAACGCCCACCACCATGCCCTCGTACACCTGCGTGCCGGGGTCGACGAAGAGAATACCTCTGTCCTGCGCGTTGAAAAGCCCGTACGTAACCGCCTCGCCCGTTTCAAAGGCGACGAGAGAGCCCGTATCGCGGCGCTTGATGTCTCCCTTATACGGCTGATATTCGAAAAATATAGAGTTCATCACCCCTTCGCCCTTGGTCGCCGTCAGAAATTCGCTCTTATAACCGAACAGTCCGCGCGCGGGAATGAGAAATTCAAGGCGCATGCGCGAGCCGACCGCGCTCATGTGCACGAGCTCGCCCTTGCGTTCGCCCATGCTCTGAAAAACCGTTCCCGTACCGTCTTCGGGCACGTCGACGATCAGCCGTTCAATGGGCTCGTACAGCTTGCCGTCTATCGTTTTATACAGCACGCGCGGGGTGCTCACCTGAAATTCGTATCCCTCGCGGCGCATCGTTTCGATGAGAATGGAGAGATGCATTTCGCCCCTGCCGCTCACCTTGAACGCCTCGGCGCTGTCCGTATCTTCCACTTTCAGGGAAACGTCTTTCAAAAGCTCCCTGTACAGCCTGTCGCGCAGATGGCGGGAGGTAACGAACTTGCCCTCCTTGCCCGCAAACGGGCTGTTGTTGACCGAAAAAGTCATCTCCACCGTAGGTTCGCTGATCTTTACAAAGGGCACCGCCTCGACCTTTTCGGGCGAGCAGACGGTATCGCCTATGTTGATACCCTCCATGCCCGAAAAGCATACGATGTCTCCCGCCATGGCGCTCTCCACCGCCACGCGCGAAAGCCCCTCTATCTGGTAAAGATTGACGAGCTTGCTCTTTCTTTTCAGATCGATGATATTATGATTGCAAATAACGACGTCCTGATTCGCGACGGCGGTGCCGCGCTCGATGCGGCCGATGCCGATCCTGCCCACGTAATCGTTGTAGTCGATAGAAGAAACGAGGATCTGCAAAGGCCCCTTCTCGTCCGCCTCCATGGGCGGGATATGGTTGAGGATCGTATCGAAAAGCGGCGTGAGGTCTGTACCTTCCTTATCCGCATAGCGCGACGCCGTGCCCGCTCTTCCCGAACAGAAAAGTATGGGGCTTTCCAACTGGTCGTCGCTCGCGTTGAGATCGATAAGAAGCTCCAAAATTTCGTCTTCCACCTCCGCGATGCGCGCGTCGGGGCGGTCTACTTTGTTGACCACGATAATGAGCTTATGATTCAGTTCGAGCGCCTTCTGCATGACAAAGCGCGTCTGCGGCATAGGCCCTTCCGCCGCGTCTACCAGCAGCAGAACGCCGTTGACCATTTTGAGCACGCGCTCCACTTCTCCGCCGAAATCGGCGTGGCCTGGGGTGTCGATAATGTTGATCTTTACGCCGTGATAATGGATCGACGTGTTTTTTGCGAGTATAGTGATGCCGCGTTCGCGTTCGAGCGCGTTCGAGTCCATGACCCTCTCTTCAACGACCTGATTTTCTCTGAATGTGCCGCTCTGTTTGAGCATCTGATCCACAAGCGTCGTTTTGCCGTGGTCGACGTGCGCGATGATCGCCACGTTTCTTAAATCGTTCCTGACCAAAGTGTGATTCTCCTGTTTTCTTCTCGTATAACGCTACTATTTTAATACTTTTTGCGTAAATCGGCAAGTATTTTCGGCATGAAAAGAGCGGGCGCGATATTATTTTCGCTTATACCCGCTCATGCTCCGCTATGAAAGCCACGCGGAAGGCGCCGTTCTGTTTTCCTTAAACCACTGCGTATCCTTCAAAAGCGTATCGTTGTTGGAACACTCCACCGTAACGCCGCCCCTGCCTGACTTCACCACGATGTTGCCGTTCATGGAAACATATCCGCCCTCCGCGGATTCGTCTCCCAAAGAAGTAACATATACCCGATCGGTATATTGCGCAACGCGGTCGATCATCGCCTGCGTGGGGAATTGATTTTCGGGAGTATCGGTATATTCGTCGGTGCCCGCGCAGCAGCACACGCAAACGATCTTCGGTTTGATGACGGAAAGCAGGCAATCGTTGGAAGAGGTCTTCGACCCGTGATGCCCCGCCTTGAACAATTCGACTTCGGGCAATTCGTTGTACTGCACGAGATATTCTTCGCCGTCTTCTTCCAAGTCCCCCGTAAACAGAAAATGCTTGTCTCCCTGATTGAACATCAGGCAGACGGAATAATTGTTTTCGTCGGGGCTCCTGTTTTCATAGTAATAGTTGTACAAGATCTCCATTTCAACGCCGTCGGAAACCTCTATCGCGCGGGGCAGATCGTCTTCTCCGTTCCACCATTGCAGCGCCGTATAATGCTTTGCGCCGGCTGCCACTTCCGCGTCGCGCTTTTCGCAGTATCTTTTATAGGTCTGCGTATCCTTATCCGTGAGAGGAAAATCGATGATCACCTCGCATTCGTAGCGCTCAAACATGCTCAAAGAAGAATTGTTGCCCGCAAATCCCGCGATGTGATCCTGGTCGGCATGCGTTGCGATCACGTATTCGAGCACGCCGTCGGTACAATATTGATCGATGTACGCCGACGTCGTATCCGTACTGCTCTCGCGCGAACCCGCGTCGATGAGTATATCCGTATCGCCCGCTTTGATGTAAATGGAATCGCCCGCATACTTGTTGCCCAGCTCCATAAAATGAATGGACAGATCGCCGCTCACGTAAACGTCGCCGCCGGTCGGCCGCTTGATATATGTATACAGAAAGAAAGCCGCCGCAAACCCGATAACGAGCGCCAAAAGACAGCATACAAACGTCAGCCCCGCGGAAAACTTCTTTTTAGCCATTCAGGTAGTCCTCCGCCCCTTCGGGATCTCCCACGATCACGACGCGCACGCGCTGATAGTCTCCCCAGCGCAAATCGTCTACTCTGTAAACGAGCTGATAGATGCCCTCTGCGTCCGCGTTCAGAGCGTCGCCGCTCACTTCCACCTTCGACGAAACGTCTTTGCCGAAAGATATGACCGTCGCGCCCGCATCGGTAAATTCGCCGCCGACCTGTATCTGCACAACGGCGTCTCCGTTCAGATCGAAGCGATCGTTTTTTGTGATCTGCTTCGACGCGATCACGCCCGCCACGGCGCCGACGATGAGAAATAAGATCGTCAGAATGACGGTCGCCGTATGCGTCTTTTTGACCGCGGTTACCGCCGTTTTGCTAATCACACTCTTTTTTCGAGCCATATACACCTCCGCTTATGATACATATATTATACCATAATCGGAAAAATTTGTAAACCTTACCGCTCGCACATTCTTTTTCTAAACCTGTACCCACTTTGCATACAGTTTTGTTTCTGTATAAATAAGCTCTCCGTTTTCATCATGTTCCGCCGCAGGCAACGTATCCTGCTCAAAATTCCATACGTTAATGCATTCCGGTTCTCTATACCAACCGGCAAATACATACCCTTCTCTTTGCGGATCGTACGGCGTTTTTTCGATCTTTCCGCCCCGCTCGAAATCGTTGATGAAAAAGTATCCTTCATTCGGCGCCCCTTCATAATTAAACATATACGAAGTGTTCGCCTTTTGCAGCTCAGAATATTGTAAATCGTCCTTATTCCTGTATCTTAAAATATAATTATTTATCTCCTCTATCGTTACATTCTCGGTTAACGACTGTTTATATTTGTCATAAAAGAGTGGATTACAAAATCCTTTTCTTTTATACCCATATAAAAAGCTACACGCATAAGAAACATACTTATCATCGCAATTTGTAAAATAGCAATCGCCACATAAATCACGAACAAAATATAAAGTTGATTTTACACAATGCGAAAACGGAAAATACACTACATTCCCTTTTGCCTCTAATCCAAATTGCCCGGAAACCCCCATAGGACTTCTTTGCTCTAAATAGGTATATCTCACCTCCTTTCCGTTATAATAAGCAGGCACATAAATCTTTTCTTTCAATCCTTCCTCATTGATACCCACGATCGTATAGCAATCTTCTGAATCTTCCGGCCTGTTTCCCGTCCATTTATGCCAGTTGCCCATATAATAATATACAAAATCTCCGTCGCTTACAAACTC
>ERZ1643247.1709-NODE-1709-length-19224-cov-4.839376_pt1 | contig 19224 bp, 17 predicted proteins | sample MGYA00579264_ERZ1643247 | MGnify/ENA primary metagenome ERZ1643247 (study PRJEB29033, sample SAMEA4952262) | chicken gut metagenome | biome: Broiler Chicken; feature: Gastrointestinal Tract; material: Caecum | place: Ireland | collected 2018 | study: Broiler... | reverse complement strand
GAGCGCTCCAAGCGGAATATCCTAACAACTGGGGCGGCAAGCTGCTACCCATTTGTCAGCTACGAAATGTGCGATGACAACGGGATACTGCTGGGCACGAACAAATACAATAATTCGCTTGTAATCGTTGATATTTTCAACTCGGCTGTGTATAAAAACGCCAATATTTCTATTTGCGGCACCAGCGGTGCGGGAAAAACTTTTTTAATGCAGCTGATGGCGCTCCGAATGAGGCGCAAAGGCATCCAAGTTTTCATCCTTGCCCCGCTTAAAGGACATGAATTCCACCGAGCCTGTACCAATATTGGCGGGGAATTCATCCAGATCAGCCCGGCGTCCAAAAACTGTATCAATGTTATGGAAATCCGGCGTGTCGATAAGTCAGCAGATGAAATTTTAGACGGGCCGGATATTGAACGATCCGAATTAGCAGCGAAAATCCAGAGCCTTCACATATTCTTTTCGCTCCTGATCCCGGATATGAGCCACGAGGAACGCCAGCTTCTCGATGAAGCGCTCATCAAAACCTACAACGCCAAAGGGATTACCCACGACAATGCATCACTGGAAGATCCGGAACGTCCCGGCTTATATAAAGAGATGCCTGTATTGGGGGATCTATACGACATTATGATCTCCTCTCGTGAGACCAAAAGGATGGCCAATATCTTAAACCGTCTCGTGCATGGTTCCGCCCAGACTTTTTCCCAACAGACCAATGTAAATCTTGACAACAAATACACGGTGCTGGATATTTCGGAACTGACCGGAGATCTGCTGACAGTGGGGATGTATGTCGCTCTTGATTTCGTATGGGACAAAGCAAAAGAAAACCGTACAGTCGAAAAAGCCATTATGATTGATGAATGCTGGAAACTGATCGGGGCCAGCAGCAACCACTTGGCAGCAGAATATGTGCTTGAAATATTCAAGATTATCCGAGGCTACGGCGGCTCCGCCATCTGTGCTACACAAGATATCAACGACTTTTTCTCGCTGGAAGACGGCAAATACGGCAAAGGCATTATCAACGCTTCAAAAACCAAAATCATATTGAATCTGGAAGATGAAGAGGCACAGAGAATCCAGTCAATTATGCACCTCTCCGAGGCGGAAGTGATGGAAATTACCCATTTTGAACGCGGGAATGGCTTAATCAGCACAAACAATAATAACGTGGCTGTTGAGTTTAAAAGCAGCCAATTAGAAAAGAACCTGATTACGACAGACAGAAGAGAGCTGCAAAAGATCCTGTCACAACGAAAAAAGGGCGCGCAATACTAATACAATACTGCTTTTATACGTATTGTCACAATAATACGGCGTTATTACGTTTCCTACACGTATTCGCTCTAAGCAGATGAACTGTGTTTGAGCCATAACAAGCAGAGCCTTCTTCACCTCAAATCTACATACCGGAAGGGAGGAAACACAAGCATGAAAACGAGGGATGAGATTTACGCCCACGAGGCCGCCGATCTGCTCCGTGACATAACCATGTATCACTGTATGGCATACGCACAAATTCTAAAATTGTATCCCGGGAAAGACGAAAAGATCAATCTGCTGCTTCAGCATCTAATGCGTCAAGGCAGAATCTTTCACAGTAATGAGGATGATTGTTTTTATGACCGTGCAGACGGTAAACCAAATCAAGAAATGCTGTCTGCACTTTGGGTATTGGCAGATTTTGCAGACCGCGCAGCCTACCACTTAGCGGGCGAATTCCCTCAGCAGCTGACATTTTTTGCAGACGGCGAGATGTACGACGTCATCTACATATCAATTGAAAAACAGCCGCTTATTGAATATGCTCTGGCGCAAGCCGACAAGGAAGCCTCGCCCGGCAAACGCATTGTCATTGTAGAATCTTCCAAACAGATTTTTAACGTCCGCATCTGCAATACAGCAGCATTTTGCGTTGTAAATCCTGACACGGGAAAAACCACATATTTTCAGCCAATAAAGGAGGCATGATTTCTGGATCACAAAGATATTTCACGTCGGATCGCCCTCATCCTAAACGACCTATCCAAGCTCAGCAATACGCTTTATGCAATGGACGCTTCGAATTTCCAGCCAAGGAACTATGAAATGCTGTCAATTGACGCCGCCCTCCGAAGCGAAGCGATTGCGGGACGGTTACGCCGGTTGATTTTCATGAGCACACTGATCTCCAAGCCGGAATATATGAGTTCTGCGGCTTCTGTTTTGGAAATCGGCGTTGAGGACAACAATGGTGTTTTGGAAATTACCCTTCCCTGCCTGCTTCCCAAAATAGACAAAAAGCACAGGAGCGATTATCTGCTGGAACCTCTCTATTACCAGCTTGATATATATGCCGCATCTCATACACTGCCGATTTTCCAGCACTGTGTCGTCTGCTTTTCTCATATCTACAACGAAAATCTGCCTAAACAACGAATCCGTGACTACGACAATTTAGAGACCAAACAGATCTTAGACGTCATCATGACTTATGTAATGGAAGACGATACAGGGCTCCTTTGCGACGTATATAACACAACTGAAACAGGAAAAGCAGACTGCACTTGTATATCGGTTATGGATAAAGACCGCTTTTTCTCTTGGCTGTCCAACCGGGAAAACAGGGTAAAATCCATATCCGATTTTTAAGCTTTTTGACGCTAACAAATCCTTACCATGCGGAAACGCGCTGAAAGGCCTGTTTTAACGCATTTGATATAGATAAAAATTTTTTCAAACTACCGGAGTCATAAGCACCTCCGGTAGTTTTTGATTGGAGTGATGGAAAATTGCATCTTTAAATCTACCGTCTGCCGAATCGCAGGCTTACCATCTGCTTGAGGTTATCGCTGTTTCCGGTGAGCTTCCCACCGACCAGCTGTATCGTCTTCCCGGCGGGCCAAGCTACAAGGAAAAAATTGTCCAAAAGCTCAAGAGCAATAAACTCTTAAAAAGCTATTATCGGGACGGCCTACGGGGCTTCCGATTAACCGCCCGCGCCAAAACGCTGCTTCGCGGCCAAAACCCTAAACGCTTTTATGCCGAATTATATGGGCAAAAGGAGACCAACCACGTCAAAAGTGAAATCGTTAGGCGGCTCCGCCTGCATCGGATCGCAGAAGCGATGATTACCATGATGCAGGCAGACGTTGCAGTTTTCCGGGATGAAAAGCCACAAATCTTCTCTGCCAGCCATTCTGAAAGCGCTGACATAAAAAGGCCCGCTTTTTATAACTCCCGGGAAGTAAAAGAACTTGGTCTTCCTTTTGTTAAAATTCATGGAGCACGCGCTGTCGGTATCCTGCTTACAGCAGAAAACGTATTTTCTGTATACAATATTGGCGGCACACTGATGAAATGGGACTATAAAGCGGAAATGAGGATGAAAGCGCTCATAAAAACTATGTTTTGCCGGGAATATCTGTCTGGGAATTATCCCTCAGACCATCTGCACGGGCTGCTGCTCGGCTCCAATATGGAACTTGCCGTCCAAATCCTTTCCAACTTTTCGGACAACCATTTCGTTTTGGATGGGAGCTACGAAAACTTCTTTTTCCTTACGAACGACCATTATGGCGAGGTGCTGCTAAAGCTGCTCTGCAACCCTGATATAGACGAAGAATTGACGGAAATCCTTCTGCACGGGTTACAGAACCCCCGTCCGGGCTGGACCATCGAGCATGATGCAGTTGACAACGACGGTAATCCCGTACTGTTTGCTTATACCTGTAATTTGCCGCGCATTGCACGCTTTCACACCGCACTGAATCTACAAGAGCGGTATGGGACAGTGATCTGTTTTGATTTTCAGAAAGAAGCGCTGAGCCGTTACTTTTCCAGCCGGGTATCTTTTCAGGAAATGGATTTTGCCAAGACCGAAAGGAGGATTTTTCACGCATAGGAAATTACGAAGCTTTTTGTTTGCTTCGCCGCTTTTGATTGCCGCCGTCTTTTATGGCGGAGGCTATATTGCGCAATTCATACGCAACTATCAAGAATGGCAGGGTACCGGCGCATATCCGGGAGACGGCACTTCCCCCACAATGCCGACTTTTGCCCTGACTGATTGCCTAAGAGCGGCATTTTCTATCCCTTATGGCCTGATTGGGGTTTGCATCTGTATCGGCGGGATTGCGCTTTTGATCTTGCTGATCATGAGGCTGGGATTCGGGGACAAAGGGGAATATGACCGTGAACGGAATCTCGTATATTCCGACAAAGGGACATATGGGACGTCTGGGTTCATGGATGAACAGGAAATGCTTGAAGTACTTGACCTGACATCCGACTTGCGCCGTCACAATGGGACGATACTGGGAAGCCGGAACGGCAAAGCACTCTGTGTCCCGAACAAGACCATGCTTAATCGGAACCTTGCCGTATACGGTGCATCCGGAAGCATGAAAACCCGCGCATACTGCTTAAACCGCATTTTGCAAAGCGCTGCATCAGGAGAATCCCTCGTTATTACCGACCCTAAATCTGAGCTGTATGAGAAAACGAGTGAGTATCTCAGGAATAAAGGCTACGCCGTCAGGGTGTTTAATTTAGTAAGCCCTGAAAATTCAGATGCATGGAACTGCCTTACAGAAATCGAAGGAGATGAACTGATGGCACAGCTTTTCTGTGACGTCATAATTAAGAATACCGGCAATGAACGCGGTGACCACTTCTGGGATGCGGCAGAACAGAATTTACTGAAAGCGCTGGTGCTGTATGTCGAACAGGGCTATCCCCCTGAAAGCAAAAACATAGGCCAAGTCTACAGCCTGCTTACCCTAAGCAATGACAAGGAACTCAACAGCTTATTCGAAATGCTTCCTTCTACTCATCCGGCCAAAGCGCCATTTGCGATTTTCAAGCAGGCTTCGGAGACGGTACGCAGCGGTGTTATCATCGGTTTGGGATCACGGCTTCAAGTTTTTCAAAATCAACAAATCCGCAATATTACAAGTTTTGACGAAATTGATTTAGAACTCCCGGGACAACAGCCCTGCGCTTACTTCTGCGTTACGAGCGATCAGGACAGTACGTTTGATTTTCTCAGTTCTCTTTTTCTTTCGTTTGTTTTTATCAAATTAGTCCGATTTGCGGATAAACGCTGTCCGGGCGGCGAACTCCCAGTACCTGTCCATATATTGGGAGAAGAGTTGACAGCCTGCGGCGTAATCCCAGATCTTTCGAGAAAGATCAGCGTAATCCGGTCAAGGAATTTAAGCATGTCCTGTATTTTTCAGAACATGGCCGGCCTGCAAAACCGCTATCCGTACAACCAATGGCAGGAGATCCTCGGGAATTGTGATATACAGCTTTTTCTCGGATGCTCCGATCCCTTAACCGCGGAATATATCAGCAATAGATCCGGTGAGGTTTCCGTACATGTGCAGAGCAAAGCAAAGACACTTGGAACATGGAGAATTTCCAATTATACGCCGGAATACAGGGAAACCAGCGGTGTTGGAAAACGAAAGCTGCTGACGCCCGATGAAGTGCTGCGGCTTCCTATTTCAAAAGCACTGGTCATTATCCGGGGGCGAAAGATTTTACAGGTGGACAAGCTGGATTATACCCGGCACCCAGACGCCGCCAAACTGAAGCCGTGCAAAGCGTCCGAACATATCCCAAAATGGCGGCAAAACAAAATGGCTGCAGGCACATTTAAGCCGGAACCCGAAAAAAGGCGAACCGCTAAGAAAAAGAGAACTGCGCCAGAACACAACCTTATTCAAACAGATAAAGATTCCATTATGTTAAATTAAAAGGAGGAATATACCCTTGCCAAGAAAAAAGGCCGAAGATCTTACAGCAGAAGAAATGCAAAACGCAATAAATCCTGATACGGAAGCACCTATCCCAGAAAATGAACAGTCTATGGATGAAGCGCCTCCTTTGACCGACGAAGAGCCAGCCACATTGCCAGCGGCGTCCGAATCTGATTTACCGGAAGCTTTGCAAGATCCTCAACCGGAGGACGCACCTCAGCCATCAAACCTAAGGGCAGTCAGGGAAGCGCCTGTTTTAACGCTGGAAGCCGGCGCATCTGTTGAGACACAGGAAAACATTGAAGACGCTGTATGGCACGAAATCCACAACGCATACCGCACCCGCCGTATCTTAACCGGAATGCTCGGCGGCATTGAACAAACCGATAATGGCAAGACTATTGCTATCGTTGACTATAAAGGCTTCCGCATTGTAATCCCGCTAAAAGAAATGGCAATTAAAATACCGAATAACCTGTATGGCGAAGCATATACACAGCTGATTGTTCGCCAACATAAGCTTGTCAGCAATATGCTCGGCGCCGATATCGATTTCATCATACGCGGTATCGACGCCAAAACCCGCAGCATTGTAGCAAGCCGGAAAGACGCTATGCTCAAAAAAAGGCAGCTGTTTTACTTGCAGCCCGACGCATCCGGCGCCTATCGTATCTACGATGGCCGGATCGTGCAGGCGCGTGTGATTGCTGTTGCGGAAAAAGCGATCCGAATTGAAGCTTTTGGTGCAGAATGCTCTATATTGGCACGGGATCTCTCTTGGGACTGGATTGGCGACGCACACGACCGGTTTGCCGTAGGCGACCAGATATTAGTCCGGATATCCGAGGTCAACCGGGAGTCGTTAGAAGACCTTTCAATCAAGGCTGACGTCAAAAGCGTATCAGAAAACAAACGGGATATCCTCAAGAAATGCCGTGTCCAAAGCAAATATGCCGGAAAGGTCACAGACGTACACAAAGGAGTAGTTTACGTGCGGCTGACAAACGGCGTAAACGCTATCGCCCATTCCTGCTATGACCGCAGGATGCCGGGGAAAAAGGACGATGTAAGCTTTGCCGTAACCCATATTGATGAAGAACGCGGCGTAGCCATCGGGATCATTACCCGGATTATCAAACAGAACCTATGATACACTTGGTGTTGAAAAAGTCCGACCCTTAGTCGTATGAGATGATTAAGGGGAATTAAATCTGGATCTGCGGATGCTATACAATATTCCCCCTTCCCGCAAAGAAATGGAGGAATAAACTTATGAAACAGAAAAACGGAATCTCCCTTTTTTTCTGTCTGCTATTGCTGAGCACCGCTTTTTCAGGGTGCAGCCAGAAGGAGCCAGATAAAATACCACAACCTTCTCAACCGGAATCCAGTTTGCAGGAAACATCAACGGAGGAAAGCGAGGTGGAAAGCATAGAGCTATCCGAAAGCATCGTATCAGATGCTGAGGATTCCGCTCCCTCTTCCCGCATGCAAACAGAGAAGTCCGCGCATACAGAAGGGACTAAAACAGCAAATTCCAATAAACCTTTCTCTTCTTCATCTTCCAGCTCCTTACCGTCTGCTGCACAGGATTCCCCTCCTAAAACACCGTCTCCGCCCTCTTCATCATCTCACGATTCTCAGCCCGAGAGTCAGCCGGAGGAGAGCGTCCCGATTAAACCAGACAACGAAACGGAAACAGCCTCTTCTGAACCGGAAAATCCCCCGTTTCGCATTGAAGATTGGATTCAGTTTGCCCAAAATTACGCAACCAACACGCTCCATCTCACCTTAAACGAAGAAGCGATATATTGTTCCGACAATCCCATTGCGGCAAACGAGAAATCCCTTTTTCTGGAACGGGATATCAAAAGCCGGTTAAACCTTTATAAACGGCAGGGCATTACTGATATATGGGTATGGGCGGAGGAGATTTCGCCGGGAGCCTATAACCTTTACATAGGCTACGCTTAAAATAGAATATTTACACGTCAAAAGCACACCGTTTTCAAATCCGGTGTGCTTTTTCCATCAGGAGGATTCATCATGAAAAAAAGTATACTGAAACGAAGCATGTCGCTATTCCTTGCCCTCATCATGTGTTTTACTACGCTTGCAGGGTTTAGCACGACTGTATCTGCTGCAGGGGAAAAAGGGACATCTTATCTTGTTTCCTTCCCGCGGTCTAACGACGCCAACTTGGATTACAGCGGCACATGGGGACACGACGAAATTGAACTCATTGGCGGCTGGCGGATTCAAAAGACCAGATATACCACTTTTTTTACGATCGATAAATTCGGCGGCCCGATCTGTTATTGTATTGAGCCGGGCACACTAATTGAAAACGGCTATACCTACACCCAAAAGGATGAAACATACTGGGACAATTATCCGGATTTAAACCCGACAATTGAACCGGATACCATAAAGCTGCTGATCGGACGGATCATGCAATATGGGTTCACTGGTGAAGTAAGCCTCACATGGGTATCACAGAACGCGGAAGACGCCAAAAAAATTGCACAGGCATATGCTACACAGATCCTTGTTTGGGAAACCATAGCCGGCGAACGGGATGAAAATTTCCAGCTAGTGGATGTCGGGGACAAATCCCGCGCAACGGATATTGTCGGAGATAAGCACCCGCTCAGGACGCTTATATTTGAATACTATAACGACATTGTTTCGAAAGTACAGCAGCATATTAAGCTGCCGGAGTTCTGCGCAAAGGCGCCAAACAAATCGCAGGAATTTGAACTCAAATGGGACGGCTCGCAATATACTGCAAACCTAACCGACGCAAACGGCGTTTTATCTAACTACACTTTTTCGTCCTCCAATCCTGACCTAACTTTCTCTGTCTCCGGCAATACGCTGACAATTGCAACGAAAAATGTGCCGGATGGGACCGTTACTATCCAAGCCTCCAAAAAAGACGCCCAGCGTAAAGGGATGGTCGTTTGGAGCGACGGCAAGATTGCCCCCGGTGACGGGCAGCAGGACATTATTTCCTATACCCAGTCTGTGAACGATCCAGTACAAGGCTTCTTTAAAGTCAAAGTATCGTATGGATCTGCAAAAATTGTTAAGACATCGGAAGATGGAAAAGTAGACGGCATTTCTTTCCGCATTCAAGGCAACGGAGTAGACCAAACCGTACAAACAAAGGACGGCGGGCAGATTGAGATCCAAAACCTGTTGCCCGGCGTTTACACTGTGACAGAATTGACAGAAGACAAGTACGAACCACAGGAGTCCCGCCGGGTAACTGTCGTATCCGGGCAAACATCTACCGTTACATTCAACAACACCCTCAAACGCGGAGATCTGAAGGTCGTGAAATCTTCTGAGGATCAATTTAGGGAGGGGATCACCTTCCATCTTTCCGGATCTTCATTAGCCGGCATCCCTGTAGATGAATACGCCGTCACGGACCAATCCGGCGTGGCCCTATTTGACGACGTACCAATCGGCAGCGGTTATCTGCTGGAAGAAATGGACGTTCCCAACCGCTACGTAGTACCAGATAGCCAAATCGTCGAAATCCAATGGGATGAAGTAACAGAACAAACCTTTGAAAATATCCTGAAGAAATTTACCGCGACTGTTACCAAATCAGACAGTGAAAAAGGGCTGCCGCAGGGTGACGCCACTTTAAAGGACGCTGTTTACGGTGTATATAACAATGGGCAGTTAGTGGATACCTATCAGACAGATGAAAACGGAAGTTTTACCACAAAAGAATACACTTGTGGTGCTAATTGGACGATCCGCGAAATCACCCCGTCCAAAGGATATTTGCTTGATGAAACTGTCCACGAAATCGGTGCTGATCCAGAACACTATACGATTGAGCACAACGCTGTTGCGATTGATGTAGGCGAAGATATTATCAAAGGGTCTATTTCCCTTATCAAACATACTGATGACGGCAGTACGCAAATCGAAACCCCGGAAGAAGGCGCTGTATTCAACGTCTATTTAAAATCTGCCGGAAGCTATGACGCCGCTAAAGAAACCGAACGGGATACGCTGGTCTGCGACGAACACGGCTATGCGAAATCAAAAGATCTGCCATATGGCACTTATGTTGTAGAACAGGTTTCCGGCTGGGAAGGTACAGAACTGATAGCCCCCTTTGAGGTCGAAATATCTAAAGACGGGTTTGAGTATAAGTACCTGATTAACAATGCGCAGTTTGCAAGCTACATCAAAATCGTCAAGAAGGATGCAGAAAGCGGCAAAATCATACCTGCCGCCGATACAGGATTTCAGCTCTACCATCCGGACGGCTCATTGGTAGAAATGACGCTGACCTATCCCACTGTCGAAACCATCGATACTTTCTATACCAACTCGGAAGGATTCCTTGTCACGCCGCAGCCGCTTCCTTACGGGAAAGGCTATTCCTGCGTTGAAGTATCCGCCCCGGACGGCTATGTCCTAAATTCAGACCCTGTCTTTTTCGATATTACCCAAGAAAACTCTACCAAAGAAGACGCTGTAACAATTGTATTAGTTGAAAAGCTGGATACAGCGCAAAAAGGCATCATTGAAATCAACAAAGAGGGGGAAGTTTTCTGGTCGGTGGAAGAGTCGGACGGCACTTACCAGCCAGTCTATTTGAAAGCCGGCGTCCCGGGCTCAGTTTTTGCGATTTATGCAGATGAAGATATCTATACGCCGGACGGTACGCTGCGCTCGGCCAAAGGTACGTTAGAAGATACCATAGAAAGCGACGAAAACGGTATTGCAGTATCCAAGGAACTATATCTAGGCCGCTACAAAATCGTTGAAATCCAAGCGGCGCCGGGAACAGTATTGGATTCTACCCCGCTATACGCAAAACTATCCTATGCAGGGCAGGAAATCCCGCTTACCAGCACATCCGTATATAAAACAAATCAGCGGCAGAAAGTCAGCATCCGTCTCTCAAAACGATTGGAAGAAGACACGCTCCTCGGGCTGGGCAGTAAAAAGGAGTTTGCCAATATTTCATTCGGCTTATTTGCCGCTGAAACTTTGACCGCTGCGGACGGCAAAACAATCCCACAAGACGGTATGCTTGAGTCGGTTACGGTACAGGAAAACGGAAGTATTGCCTTCCAAACAGACCTTCCTTTTGGAGACTACTATATCCGCGAGCTGTCGACCGATCCCCACTACCAGATTTCAAGCGAAAAAATCCCTGTCCACTTTGAATATGCCGGCGAAAATACTGTTGTGGTGGATATTGATCTTGGGACGATAGAAAACAAGCTGATACGGGGTAGTGCTGTGACAACCAAATATGATAAAGATTACCCGGACAACAAATTATCCGATGCTGTTTTCCATGTTTATGCCGATATAAACGGGAACAAGACCTATGATGCAGACACAGACGTCTATATTGGCACAATGGAGGAAAACGAAACGGGGATCTACCGTCTCGATAACCTTCCTGCTTTTGGGTATTTCCTGTATGAAGCAGAAGCGCCCGAGGGATTTGTCAAAGACAACGGCTATCACTACTTTGAGATAACCGCTAACGGGGAAACCGTACAGGTTTCAAACGATGGCGGCGAAGGTTTCTCCAATCAAAGGATCACAGGGACAGCTGCTGTCAAGAAAGTGGACGCCAGCAATTCGGATATCACGCTTACCGGCGCAATCTTTGATGTTTATGAAGACACCGATGCAGACGGTGTTTATACCGAAGGGGTAGACATGCTGATCGGAGAGATGGAAGAAACTGAAACCGGCGTCTATCAGATAGGCAATCTCGTATTCGGCAGCTATTTTCTCCACGAACGGCAAGCACCGGATTCCTTTATCCGTGACGATCGGTATTATGCCTTTGTAATTGATACCAACGGGAAGACCGTGTGGATAGAAAACGAAGCGGGTGTTGGCTTTACAAACCAGCCTGAGACGCCGGACACACCGGAAGAAGAACCAGATCGGCCTAATGTTTCGGAGAACCCTGATACAGGGGACCGAGGCATCAGCATCTGGTGGTTCGTCCCCGTGGGTGCCGCTGCAGCCGCACTAATCATTTTTGCGGTAGTCCGTAAAAAGCACAATAACAAAAAATAAGGCTAATCCAAAGCCTGCGATATGGAATATGGCCGGGGTTCTCCCCGGCCTTTCTATATCTTTCCCCTAAACGCGCGGGAGGGGATCTGCGAGTAAACGATGGATAATACAAGCAGAATATCCCGCCTGCAAGCGATAAAGGAAACCATAATTATTCTACCCTGCAGGGGGGATCTCCGATCCAATGAAGAATAATAAAGATAGGAGAAACTTTTGCGGGGTTCCGGAGGTGAGAAAAATAAAACCAATATCCGATACCCTGTACCCCTTTTTGAAAGCAGCCCGGGGCAACTGGCGCAACGCCGTTTATATTTCCTGCGAAACCTGCCTTTATCATGCAGCCCCTTGCGGCGGATTTTTACTAACGGTCAATGCCGAAGGCATGCCTATCTTAGTTGAAGCAGAAAAGTTTTCCGCATGGACTGGTGATACTGTCCGCTGGGAAGAATGCATCGGCATTTTAAGCTGCCAAGCTTTTGTTTCACTGTATTACGAATGGGGTCTTTGGAACTTAAAATCCGATAACGAATGCAGTATTGTCCAGCTGCTTTCAAAACCGTAAAATCAGCACGCATTAACTCCGTAAAACAACTGTATTGGAAGGTGAACAAAAATGAAAAAGCGTAAAAAAGAACAAGTATATTGTCATTGCGGCGCCAAAGCTACCTTGCGGCCGTGCTCATATGTCTACGGAGCCAAGGCCAAAACCAACGGCTATCTCTATGTATGTGACCGGTATCCAGAATGCGATTCCTACGTCGGCGCACACCAAAAGACATTAAAGCCAATGGGCTCGCTTGCAAACGGAGATCTGCGATATGAACGGATCTTAGCACACAAGGCTTTCGATTGGATTTGGCAATCCGGGCTCATGAGCAGGAGGGATGCGTATCTTTGGCTGGAAGTCAAGTTAGGCGTGGGACATAATCAGGCGCATATCGCGATGCTCAGCGAATTCATGTGCGACCGCCTAATTACAATTTGCAGCCAAATGCAGAAACAGCGTCACAAGGCAGCTTGAAACAATTGGAGGGAAGGTGAGGATAGCAATGAAAAATATATTGGACAGCCAACAGCAGGCCTTGGTACAGGAACATTTGCCTATAGTCCATTCTGTTCTGCGGTACAAGATCTTTTCCAACGAACAGCAATACGGCATGGAATATGATGATCTATATCAAGAAGGATGCGTCTGGCTTTGCAAGGCAGCGCTGACTTTCAACAACAGCAAGGGTACACTGTTTAAAACTTACGCGGAAAAAGTCGTTACAAACGGGCTGTATACATATTGCAGGCTGCTCAGGGGAAAGCAGAAACATATTGCCTCCCCTCCGGCCGGATCAGATCAGGAATCCCCCGTTGACCTGCTGCCCGACACAGATTGGGTGACAGACCTGATCGCCCGCGCGGATATCCAAGTGCTGTTTGCGCTCGCAAAGCAGCAAAACTGTAAGACCGTACAGCTCGGCATTGAAGCAATCAACTGGAAGCTCAAAGGGCTTTCCGGGACAGAGATCGCAAAATTATACGGCGTAAGGCCCAATTTAGTAGGCGCTTGGATTTCAAAAGCCGTCAAGCGCCTAAAAGAGATGAAACAATTTGATACATACCTGCCCGACGCAGGATAAATGGAGGTACTTATTATGAGGGAACTTTATACATCTGTCGGCCGTTTTTGCCGCCGAGGCCATGGGGATTTTATTTATCCTTATGTAAATATCAATGGGAAGGATTACACATTGGACATGCAGGAGATGACAGTCTGGGTTCTGCTCAACTGGCGTATCCTTGATCTGGATCAGCTTAAATCGCTGTATGAAGCACACATCAAAAAGGCCGAATTGCCGTCCCTTGGCAGTATAACAGACTGTATAAATAGGCTTACGCAGCGCGGCCTTGTCGTGTCTGGGAAAGGAGAAACCGGGGCTGACGCCCTTTACAATCTCCTATCCGGTCTTTACATTGTCCCAATATCAGAGAACCCTCTGCTGCGGTTCTTTTCTTTCCTTCGTCTAACCCTTTTCCACGGCGTGCCTTACCCTGTTGCCCGGAAGCTTTTGGTGCGGGACAAGCGGAGCAGTACAGAACAGCAAATTATCCATCTGTCAAAACAGACTCTGTTATCTACGGCAGAAATCATCCGCTGCGCAGAATTGCAGGTCTCCGACCTTCCAACAGAAGAAGCGGTACTGGACGCCTTATACGGCGACGATATTACTACCAGCGACAACCTTGCCGATACCGTCCGCTATTCCCGGCAGCGCAACAATGTGCTCGCAGCGATCTCAAACCTGTATCTGCGCCGGCAAATTACTTTTGAGAGGATTTAACATGAACCAACTAAAAGACATGCCCCCCGTACTCCAGCGGAAACTGTTCTTGACCATTTTCATCGGTGCGGCTTGTTTGACTGTAGGCGTTGCCGTATTTATCATGTCTACAGACACTGTGATGCTGATATTGAGTTTGGCTGTATCTCTTTTTAGTGTTTTAAAGTGCATCTCCCTTTACCATTTAGCCGCACAAAAACGGTATGAAATCGTTGAAGGCACTTGCGTCGGCATTGCCAGCAGGCCGATCCGCAGATACCGGAAAATAAAAATTATAGACGACGAAGGAATGGAATCTTCCCTCTTGCTAAACAAACAGTCAAAAGTAAAGATTGGCTACCGGTACCGTTTTTACTTTAAGTCTACAGACCGGATTACAATTGGCCATGCCTATTTTGATACGGCTATAGCTTCTGATAGTTTTCTGGGATTTGAAGAAATCGGGGAATTTATAGAGCCGGCCAAGGCCGAAAAAACAGAAGATGGACAAGCGGGATAAACAGAAGGCTCCTTTTAAAAAGGAGCCTTCTGTTTCCCCTATTGACATCCGGCTTGATTATGTTACGATTAGTTTATCCGGATCATACAAAGAAAAAACGGAATATTAAGAGAGGGGAACAAGATGTTCATATCATTATTAGATTCACTGAATCTTTGTTTAGAGGAAAACGGAAAAACACTGGATGACGTCCGTTGGGTTGGCTGCAAAGATTTTTATATCCCGCTTCAGGACTTTATTGCATTAGCTGATAAATTCCCATTCGACGGATATTCTCAAGGGAAAATCCCGGAAGATATTTTAGTTGTGGGCGACGATTGGTGGGTAGATTTGTCCTGCCCGCATTTCGGGAGCGACAAATGGACCTTTAAATCGATGCCCAAATATCCCGCACGCAAACAAGTCATCAAAACGCTGGATGTATTTGATTTGAGCTATGATGAAACACAGGAGATGCTTCACGAAGGACATAAGAACGGGAAAGACTGCAACATCCCAGCAATGTGGCAGCTCTTGTTTAAAAAGTAATCTATACGATTTACAAAAGGGAAGCGCATTCATATGGTGCGCTTCCCTTTTGTAAAGTAGAGTAAAACATCTCGAAGTAAAACCGGCCGACAAAGTTCTAACCTATTCGATAGAGCGTTTTATTCTTCATTTTTATTGTACTCAACAGCCCAAGTTCCGTAAATTTCATTACAAAACTCCTTATAGTAGCATAGGCCGCGTTTCCAAAATCCCTTTCCAACTGTTTCGTTGTGAACGGCTGGTCTGCATAAAAGGATAACACAAAAGTCCACAGTTCTGATTCCTTCTGCGTGATTTCCCCTGTCTTCAACGCCTCTTTATATTTCTCCAAAGTTTCTGCCGGTTTTTTATCGTTCCCTATTTTATCATATACATTCTCAATAAAATACAGCAGGAAAGGGGTGATATCCATAACGCCCGATATCTTGTAATTCCCCTCCACCAATGAATACGCGTTATAATATGCCTTACGGCTTCTTTCAATGTAACTTGAAAACGGGACGAAAAGCGCAGCTTCATACCCTCTCTGGATCAAAAACCACAAATGGATCAGGCGCGCCATCCGTCCATTTCCATCAAAATAAGGGTGCAGGTATCCAAGATAAAAATGCAGCATCGCGGCTTTCAGCAAGTCGTTGATATTGTCCTCTTCATTTGCAAAGCGGATCATCTGATCCATAAAATCCGGCAATTTTTTATAGTGAATGCCGCTGTGTTCTATTTTATCACTGACGATATATACAGAATCGTGACGATAAAAGTTTCCCGGCTTTAATTTGTTTTCATCGTCTAAGAAATCGCCGATTGCCATACAGTAAAGCTTGTATATGTTTTCTGCGGTTATTTTGTTATTCTTGTCGCTGATGAAATCAAAGCCCTTTTTTAACCCCAAAATCCTGTTTTCCTCTTCATCTTTTGGCGCTAAGCCTTTTAAAATATTCCTTACGCTGTCCCGGCTAAAATCAATATTTTCAATTGCACTAGTAGCCAGAATTTCTTCTTCGACAGCATGCACTCCATATGCGGATGGCTGGGCCGCATAAAGCAGCTTAACTGTATTCAGGTTTATCCCCGTGGCGGAACTTAAAAAAGCCAGCTTCTGTCCGTTAAAATCGCAGATAGGAAGCCAAGTATAGTAAAGCTGTTTGAGTATAGATAAAAATTCTTCAAAATCATTTGGGTATTTATATCTCAGCTTTTTAAAATCCGTGATGCTTTTATCTGATAAAATTTTTGAAAAAATAAATACGTCCAAACAAACTCCTCCTCGCTGATATAAATTGATATCATTTAGTATCAATTATACTCAATTCGATTGATTTGTCAAACAAAAGCATTTGCCATTGCTGTAATTATAGAAAGTAAACGGCGGCGCTGTTTCTCCACAGTATTTCCGACCGGATGCCCCTTGAGCACATGGTCACCGCAGCCGTCGGCTGCACGTCCTGCGGACGCTGAAAATTTGAAAAAGCAAAAGAGAAACGCTATGCGAATGGTTAATCCACTCACATAGAGTTTGCACTCCTCCTGCATTTGGGGGTGTTCTTATAAATTTAGCATATTATATAATCGGAATGACTACAAAGAATATTTAAGATTTTCAATATTATTTTGCCGATAGCAGCATAATAAATTAGTCTTCCTGCTTTCCTGAAATCCATCTTATGATTTTAGAACCCAGAACAAAAAGGTACAGTCGAAATCTTTTGATTCCGGCTGTACCTTTTTATTCCGAGCGTTCTTCCGCATGAATCTCATCCAGTATCCTAATCAAAACCATGATCTCTTTGGGGTCAATATCAAGATAATCACAGATACGAAGAAAGACAACAAATGATGTTTTCACATCATTTCTTTCCAGATTTCGAATCGTCTGTACCGTAACTTTACTGTGCATAGCCAACTTCTCCTGCGATACATTTAATTCTTTGCGCTTTTTCCGCAGGATAATGCCGACATGCTGTAAATCAAAACTACTCATACCTGTGCCTCAGTTGATTCTATCATTACATGTTCCACCTGTGGTTTTTCGGGAGGGAGGCGTTTAACAAAATTCGCTAAAATTCGGAGGGGCTTCTAGTGGATATCCCGCCATTTTTATGAGCAGATTCCTGTTTTTCTTCCACGCATACAGAATAACCGTCCTTAAATTTCTTTCTACAGCATACCAAGTACATTGCTCTTTCACCGCAATTACTGCGTATACTTCAGAAGTCATTGCATGCAAACTTTCTTCATTTTCCAATACAATACTGACAGCTTCTGCGGCTATACGACAACCTCGAAACCTTCGAGTAATCCCAAACGCTCGGAGTACATCATAGATTCTTGTCATATTAAGCCCTCCTATATAGTGTGCATAAGATAATAATATAACAAAAAGCGACAAGTGGAATAAATAACGACCTATAATAACAGTATTCGACATATTAAGGTAATTTATTTTACTTAATTTCCCTTGTTTACTCGCAAGATAGAGCTATAAAAACAGCATTATGATCTATTCTAAAAAAATTATTTATGAATCCTCCATGCACACTTCCCTTTTATATCTGCATTCATTTTCTTAATTTATATGCAGATAACTACGTAGAATAGGTTATGAAGAAATCTGATTATGTTATTAAGCCAAAGCACCCCAGTGAGGATCATTAAAGTAATCCACACTGGGGTGCTTTCTATATTCGAAAATACGCTATAATTACACGATATTATACTGCGCTATCTAAGCGGAAATACGTTTTTAAGAGGGACAATATATCTTCCGTATTTTTCTCATAATCGCTATAGCTCCAATCCGTATAGGTACCATATATTTTAATGGATAATGCAAAGCATTCTACGTTATTTTTAAAATATCTTTCTTTCTTGATTTCGTAATCATAATTGCTCAACGAAGAGTTTTTACTTCTTGAAATTAACACGAGATTCCCCAATTTATTGGTGCATTCCTCCCTCTGCTCGGCAGTAAAAGACTTTACCCATCGACTATCTGCTTTAGGATTTTGCGGAAGTATATGCTCTACGCTTATCGTTTTAGGCAGGCTGATAGAAATCTTGTCACCATTCAAGAGAACATTCGTAAGCAAAAGAATATATCTGCAATATGATCTCCCATAAATATCGCTCTTCAACTGTTCTAATACTTTTTCTTTATCATAGCGCAAGCTATCGCTTCTCAAAACGCCTTCCATATCCGCTGATCCATCTATGGATTTTATCAGCTCACAGATATTCTCAATCCTTTTTGTCCGATATAGCCCGACCATCCAATCGCTTGTAACCTTACGGTTTAATGCATCAATAAACTCCTCAAAATCTTTCTCCTGAAATTTTATATAGTAATGTAAGCATGCCGCCTTCCAGAAATCCGTCTCAATGCCGGTATTCATAGCCGCTATCATGTTTTTCGCAGGAATTGTGAACTGACTGTCTTCAAAAATCTTTTGATAGGCATTAAAATAACTTTCCAAGCATTCAAATGTATCTTTCCCTTCTCTTAATACAGGAGGGAGATCATTGCGCACTTTTTTAGCCCTATCATACTCTGATGGATGATAAATATTTTCCTCAAACTCTTTCAGCAGCGAGGATGACGCTTTCTTTAACTAAACATAATCTCACAAATTCAAGGAACTGATCAAAATCCTCACCAAAATAGTTCTCCATCGTTTCCCACTGCTGCGCATAAGCTAACCGTTCTCCTTCGTCCGCAATCTTAGAGAGGTTCTTAGCCTTTAAGATATCACTATTCCGCAGTTTGATCCCTCTGCTATTCATAACATTGAACAGCCGGAAAGCATCTTCAAGTTCAGTGGAGGCCACATAAATTACTTTCACCTGATTTCTAAAAAACGGGAAAAAGACGGATATTTTGTCTTGTGTATTCTCTTGAAAGAAGTCCTTTATAGATAAAATAGCTTCGGCCATGTGAGCGCAATTGATATCCGACTTTGGATCTTGCATGATTTTAGTTAACTCACAAATCTTATCTGTCCCATTATTCATCATAACAAAGTCGTGCATGAATTTTTCA
>ERZ1643247.1708-NODE-1708-length-19229-cov-4.892459_pt1 | contig 19229 bp, 20 predicted proteins | sample MGYA00579264_ERZ1643247 | MGnify/ENA primary metagenome ERZ1643247 (study PRJEB29033, sample SAMEA4952262) | chicken gut metagenome | biome: Broiler Chicken; feature: Gastrointestinal Tract; material: Caecum | place: Ireland | collected 2018 | study: Broiler... | reverse complement strand
GAGGGATATTTGACGGAAGCGGAAGTATTGGAAATGTTGGACAAACGGTCGGATTCCATGGATATGATACTAACCGGAAACCACTTAACGGATGGAATTGCACAAAAAGCAGACTGTATTTATCAGATTGTGCCGGAAAAAGCAGGCAATGTGTGTTCCTAAAACCAAATATTCTGGATGCAGCAGAACTGGCGTCCAAGCAAACAGGGAAACCACTCCTTGATCACACAAGAGTGGGTTCCCTGTTTATTATTTTGCAAGCATTTATATTGTAAGTCATTCCTAAGGATCATGTCCATGGGATGGTTTTGCAGAGACATCCAAATTATGGTTCCGCCAGAACTTCTTTCATGGAATATAATCCGGCGGGCTGCTTTGCCAGGAATTTTGCTGCTTTCAGTGCGCCGACAGCGAATACTTCCCGGCTGGATGCATGATGACTGAGAGTGACCACTTCATCCCGTCCGGCAAAAATCACGTCGTGTTCGCCGACGATATTCCCGCCACGGATGGCATGCAGTCCAATTTCTTGACGATCTCGTTTTTCTCTTTTTTGAGAACGGTCATACACATAATGGAAGCGCTCTTCCATTGCTGTATTGATGGCGTCTGCCAATGCCATGGCGGTACCGCTGGGCGCGTCGATTTTTTGATTATGATGTTTTTCCACAATTTCGATGTCGAAATTCGAATCGTATAAAATCTGTGCTGCGCGCTGTACCAGATCCAGCAGCAGATTCACGCCGATGGACATGTTTGCAGATTTCAAAACGGCGATGTGCTTTGCCGTTTCTTCCAGCTGTTCCAATGTTTCTGCAGAAAGGGCGGTGGTGCATACGACAACCGGAATCTGCTTTTCTTTGGAGAACTCCAATAAAGCAGGCACGGCAGCGGCAGTAGAAAAATCAATGATAACGTCTGCTTCTGCCGTACATGCAGCAGCAGAAGCAAAAACCGGAAAATCCATGTCAGGCATGGTGGGATCAATCCCTGCTACGATTTGACAGTCTGGATCGTTTTTGACCAATTCTCCAATGACGCGGCCCATTTTTCCGCCGCAGCCATGCATAATGATGTGAATCATGAATGTTAACCTCCTCTAAAAAACAGCGGCGAAAAAGAATGCTCTTTCGCCGCGTGGGTTCTTGTTATGCCAACAGACCGTAATGTTTCATTGCCTGTTTCAGTGTTTCCAAATTCTTTTCTTCCATGTCGCACAACGGCAGGCGGCAGGGACCAACATCGTAACCCATCAGATTCAACGCGGCTTTTACGGGAATCGGGTTTACTTCACAGAATAAAGCGTTGATCAATTCGATGGCGTCCAACTGTAATTTTGCAGCGCCTGCGATATCGCCTTCCATAAATTTGGCTACCATATCATGCGTATTTTTGGGCGCTACATTGGATAATACAGAAATGACGCCTTTTGCACCCAGAGCCAGCATCGGAACAATCTGATCGTCATTGCCGCTGTAGATGTCAAAGTCAGGACCGCACAATGCTGCAATTTCCGCAATCTGGGAGAAATTACCGCTGGCTTCCTTGATGGCAACAATGTTTTTGACTTTAGACAGTTCATAAACGGTTTTTGGTGCGATGTTGCAGCCGGTACGCCCCGGAACATTATACAGAATCACCGGGATAGAAATGCTTTCTGCAACTGCCGTATAATGCAGAATCAGACCCTTTTGTGTTGCTTTGTTGTAATAAGGGGTCACCAGCAAAACGGCGTCTGCACCTGCTTTTTCACAGCCCTGTGCCAGTTTGATGCAATGATGGGTGTCATTGCTACCAGCGCCGGCGATCACGGGAACGCGACCATTGGCAACTTCCTTTGCGTAGCGTACGCATTCGATCTGTACATCGTCGGATAACGTAGATGCTTCCCCGGTGGTGCCGCAGATGATCAGCGCATCGGTATCATTGGCAAGCTGGAATTCAATCAGCTCTTTCAGTTTTTCAAAATTCACACTTCCGTCGGCGTGGGTGGGAGTAACCAAAGCAACGCCTGCACCTGTAAAAATAGACATAATATAACCTCCTTTTTATCATAAAAAATACTGAGACTGTTTACTGCATCTGTTTTACAATTTCTTCTGCAATCTGAACGGCATTGGTAGCGGCGCCTTTGCGGATGTTGTCAGCAACAACCCACAGATTTACACCGTTTTCTACGCTTTCATCCCGGCGTACCCGACCGACAAATACTTCGTCACGACCGGCAGCGTCAACAGCCAGAGGATATTCATTTTCCGCAGAATTATTCTGCAGGATCACCCCGGGCGCCTGCTTCAATGTTTCCAGCAATTCCTCCATTTCAAAGGGTTTTTCAAACTCAATATTGATGGACTCGCTGTGACAGTCGAAAACAGGAACGCGTACAGTGGTAGCGGTAACGCGCATATGATCGTTATGCAGAATTTTTCTGGTTTCGTTTACCATTTTCATTTCTTCTTTGGTATAGCCGTTTTCCAAGAACGAATCAATGTGCGGCAGACAGTTGTTCGCGATGGGATGGGGGAATTTTTTCGGCGCTTCGCCTTTCAGCCCATTTTCCAAATCTTTCCAACCTGCCAGACCGGCGCCGGATACTGCCTGATAAGTGGAATAAACCACACGTTTGATTTTGTATTTATCATCCAGCGGTTTTAATGCAACCATTGCCTGTATGGTGGAGCAGTTGGGATTGGCAATAATGTTTTTGTGCCACGCGATGTCTTCCGGATTGACTTCTGGAACAACCAGCGGTACCTCCGGGTCCATCCGCCACTGGGAGCTGTTGTCAATGACAATACAGCCGTGCGCCGCCGCGATGGGGGCAAATTTCTCGCTGGTGCCGCCGCCTGCGGAAAACAGTGCGATGTCAATGGGTTTGTCAAAAGAGTGTTCTGTTAATTCTTCTACCGTATATTCTTTGCCATTGAATGTCAATTTGGAGCCGGCAGAACGGCTGGAAGCCATGACGTAGAAATTTTCAATGGGAAGTTGTCTTTCTTCCAGGACTTTCAAGAATGTTCTGCCAACCATACCGGTAGCGCCAACGACGGCAAGATTGATTTTTTTCATATGTTGCAACCCTCTTTCCTTTTTGATACAAGGTGTGCTTTTGGGAACAAAAAAAGCCGACAAAGCGCCGACTGTCATACCACGACAAAAGCTGCCCTGGCTGTTTGATGTAGCGCTCCACTGGGAAACCCCAATGACAGTCATACGGCTCTTAACCGCACAACCAGAAAAGGATTGATAAGGCAATCGTTTTCTTCGGCATTTTCCCCTTTCCACGAGCCTCTTGTATCCCTTATGATATTCGCCCGTCTACTCTTGAAAAACGCACCTCTACTTTACAAATATGTATTTATGAAGTTAGTCTATCATCAGAAACCCGTTCTGTCAAACCTTTCCTGCATATTTTTTGAAAAAATTTGAAAAATAGCACAAAGAGGTATGTTGATGAGAAATTTCCAAGGAAGTCAGGAGGAAAAACGGATGAAAAAGGAGTTAACACCGCAACAGAAGGCGGATTTGCGCATGAAATATGAAATTGCGGAGGAGTTGGGGCTGACGCAGAAAATTCAGGAATTGGGCTGGAAAGGACTGACGGCAAGAGAAAGCGGGAAGATCGGCGGACTGATGGGAAAACGGAAAAAAGCGGAACGCGCTGCGAAAGCCAACCAAACGGAAAAAGAAACGGTATGACAAAGCGGCAGATGGTTTCGGAAAATCCTTGCTTTTGGAATGAAAAAACGGTATAATTTTAGATTATGGCGCAAGACAAAGGGGAGGGGCGATATGGACGTATATACGGATTTCGCATCGGTCTATGATATTTTTATGGAAGAAGTGCCTTATGAAGCATGGATTGCGTTTCTGGAGGAAATTTGGCGGCGGGAGAACCTGCAGCCAAAGACAATTGCAGATTTGGGCTGCGGAACTGGCAATGTACTGCTTCCGCTGGCGCAAAAAGGCTTTGATGTGATCGGTGTGGATGCTTCTTCGGACATGCTGTGCCAGGCGGAGCAAAAATTGCGGCAGGCAGGATATTCTGCACAGTTGCTGGAGCAGGATTTGTCGGCGTTTGCTTTGCCGATGCCTGTGGATTGCATGATCAGTCTGTGCGACAGTTTGAATTACTTGATAGAGGATGGGGCACTTTCCGCAGCGTTCTCCTGTGTGCGGGAATATTTGACGCCGGAAGGCATATTTTTGTTTGATTTGAACACGGAATATAAATTTCGGGAGGTATTGGCGCAGAACACCTATGCCGTCACAGAGGCGCATGCGGCATACATATGGGAAAATTATTATGACGAGGCGGAAAAAATCAATGAATATGCGGTCAATTTGTTTTTAGAAAAAACAGATGGAACGTATGTGAGAACAGAAGAATTCCACTATGAACGAGCATACAGTTTGGAGGAAGTGACTGCTGCGTTGGCAGAAAACGGTCTGCGCATCGTATCATTATGGGAGGATTATCATTGGCAGACTCCGAAAGCGGACAGCCAGCGGATTGTATTTGTGGTAAAGAGAGAAAAATAGGAGGCATTTTCATGCAGGATTATGTGATTCGAGCAACGGCGGGCGATGGAAGTATCCGCGCGTTTGCAGCAACGACAAGAGAATTGGTACAGCATGCCAGAGAAATCCATCACACTTCTCCGGTCGCTTCGGCGGCATTGGGCAGAATGCTGACTGCGGCAGCGATGATGGGAACGATGCTCAAAGGCGACAAGGATTTGATTACGTTACAGATTCGCAGTTTGGGACCGCTGAAAGGAATTGTTGTGTCCGGCAATGCGCAGGGGCAGGTAAAAGGCTATGTGTTCCAGCCGAATGTGGAGATTCCATCCAAATATCCCGGAAAGCTGGATGTCAGCGGCGCAATTGGGGAAGGGTATCTGAGCGTGATTCGTGATATTGGGATGAGAGAACCGTATGCAGGACGGATTCAGCTGGTCAGCGGAGAAATTGCGGAAGATTTGACGTATTATTTTGCACAGTCAGAACAGACGCCTTCGGCGGTGGGACTAGGCGTATTGGTGGAGACGGATACCTCCATTCGACGTGCCGGCGGATTTATGATCCAGCTGATGCCGGATGCAACAGAAGAAAAGATTTGTAAGCTGGAAGAACGGCTGAATACCATTCCATATGTCACAGATTTGCTGGATATGGGGAAAACACCGGAAGAGATTCTGGAGATGATATTGGGCGATATGGACTTAAAAATCATGGATCGTGTACCTGCGTCTTTCTACTGCAACTGCAGCAGAGAGCGGGTGGAAAAGGCGTTGCTCAGCATTGGCAAAGAGGAATTGGAAAAAATGATTCGGGAAGATAAAAAAGCAAATTTGCACTGTCATTTTTGCGGCAAGGATTATGCATTTACAGAATCGGAGCTGTGCCAACTGCTGGAAAGAGCAAAATAAACAAAAAGCGAGAAAGAGAGGAGGTGAATCGGATGCATCGGGATTTTGCGGTAGCGGTCAAGGCAGTTTTGATGCGGGACGGGAAAGTATTGGTGCTGCGCCGCTCCAAGGATGAGATGGCGGGGAGTTATTTGAATAAACACCAGAAATGGGATTTTCCAGGCGGCGGACTGCATTTTTATGAACGGGCAGAAGATGGTCTGCGACGGGAGATTCGAGAAGAAACGGCGCTGTCAGTACAAATTGGACCGCCCTTGTCCATGTTTGACATTATCCGGCATCAGGTTCATCTCTGTATTTTTACATATGTATGTTATTGGAAGCAGGGAGAGGTTTGTTTGAGTCGGGAGCATGACGGGTTTGTCTGGATGACGGAAGAAGAAACCGCATGCAGTGAATTGCCGCATTGGATGAAACGGGATATTTCGCGTGCGTTTGCAGAAGCAAAGCGGCGGGAAGAACACAAAGCATAGTGATGCAGACAATGGCTTGTGTTTTTTATATCAGAGAAAGAGCGTTCGGCACAGGAGTATGGATTGTGAAAATGAAGAAAAAACTGCAAAAAAGAAATCCTATCATCCAAAAAGTAGGATGTTCTTTTTTTTTGCGAAAAAAATGGAGTTGGAAAAAGTAAAAAAAGCACAAGAAAGACAAATGTTTTTTGTATGAAATATATAGTGAAAATTTTTTCGCATTGGTATTTATCACAACACATATTTTGGTACACGAAAAGATAGCATGCGACCTATCGCAAAAAAATGTTGAAATTCTCAGTAATTTGTTTTTTTAGAAAAACAATTCGCTTGAAATTTAACAATAATGTCGGAAAATCTTCATTTTTTTACAAACACAACAGCCGAAGAGTATATTGACAATGTTGCAAATTTACTTTATCATTTAAATCAAGATATGTTTGATATTCAATACATGTCTGGAATGATTTGGCAAAAATTATTAGTTTTAGACATTTTTTGCTGGATAATCTTCCTCTATTTTTGTAACTATATTACGAGATGGAGAAAGTGCTTTATTTGTTTAATCATGTGATACTTTTTATGCTAAGAAACAGAAATTGTTATTCTGTTAACGAGGATTGTTTTGGAAAAAGTGCAAGCGTGCAGAAAACGAATGGGCATAAAATCTGAAGGCAAGAGAGGGGGAATACAGGTGGCTTATGAAATTCTGAAAAGTATTGTGGAAGCGGAAGCGCAGGCGGCAGAAAAAAAGCAAAAAGCTGCGGAAGAAGTTCAAAAGCAAAAGGCGGATGCTCAAGCGAAAGCGGACGCTATGCTGGAGGAGACAGAGATTGCCGGTCGGAAAGCAGTGGAAAGTGCTGTGGAAGAAGCCGTGGAAGACAGCGTGACAACCATCCAGGGAATCCGCAGAGAAGCAGAAGAGGCTTGTCAGGAAATCAGAAAACAGGCTGCGGGAAAAAGAGAAGAAGCAATACAGGCAATCATAGGAAAGGTCGTGGGAACTTATGGCAGTAACTAAAATGCAAAAATTGACTGTCATCGGTTTGAACAGCGAGCGAACGGCATTTTTGCATGAATTGATGCGTCTGGGTGTGGTAGAAATCAATTCACAAGAAGGCGTTGTCAATGATGAAGAATGGATGCCGGATATTTTCCGTACCAGCAACAGCGCGGATGTTTCCCGTTTGGAAGCAGATATTGCCCGCGTTAGTGTGGCATTGGAAGCAATCAACCAGCACGATGGCAGCAAGAAGCCGTTGTTTGCCACAAGAAAAGAAATTCGGCGTAATGCGTTTGTAGATCATATGAACGCAACCAAAACGGCGACAGAGCGTAATGTAGACCGCGCCGTAGAGGCGCAGAGGGTGATTACAGAAGCGCAGACGGAAATCAATCGCCTGAAAACAATCATGACAGGTCTGACCCCTTGGGAGAAGCTGGATGTTCCTTTGGACATGACGGAAACCGTATTTTCCTGTGTGATTTTGGGGATAGTCGGTATGAAAGTCAATTTGGCGCAGCTGCAAACGGAGGTATTGGCAGCGGTTCCTTCGGCGGTGATTGAGGAAGTTGGAAGCGACAAGCAGCAAAGGTATCTTTGTTTTTTGTGCTTAAAAGAAGAAAAAGATGCCCTGTATGAGGCGCTTCGCGCATTTTCTTTTTCTCCAGTAACACTGGCAGGGGAGAAAGGCACGCCTGCGGATCAGATCCAACATGCACAAAGAGAAATTGTTTCTTTGGAAGAAAACATCCGTAAGCAAGAAGCTGTACTGGCAGAGCTGTCAAGCGGAAAAAACGATATTGAATTTTTGTACGACAGTTTATGTATGAGAAGAGACCGTGCCAAAGTCGTAGGCGATATGTTGAGTACAGAGACAGTGTTTTACTTTGACGGATGGATGCCCAAATGGAGCAGGGAGCGGGTGGAAGAACTGCTGACGCGATATGAGTTTTATTACGATATTGCAGAGCCCGAACCGGAGGAAGAGGTTCCGATTTTGCTGCATAACAACGGGATCATTACACCGTTTGAAGGAGTCACCAGCATGTATAGCCTGCCGTCCCGCCAGGATATTGATCCGACGGCGCTGTTGGCACCGTTTTATTTTATTTTCTTTGGATTGATGCTCAGTGACGCGGCGTACGGCATTATTCTATCCGTGGGATGTGCGCTGATATTGAAGAAATTCCGGCTGGAAGGCACGATGTACCGGATGATCAAAATGTTCTTTTACTGTGGGATTTCTACCTTTATTTGGGGCGCGCTCTTTGGCGGATGGTTCGGCGATTTCTTTACGGTAGCGGCAAGGACAATGTTTGATAAAGAGTTGGTTATTTCGCCATTGTGGTTTAATCCGCTGGAAGAACCGATGAAACTTTTGATATTTTCCCTGATTCTGGGCGGGATCCATATTTTCGTCGGGATGGGTGTACAGGCGTACATGTATATCCGTGACGGTCAGCCGTTGGATGCCCTTTTTGATATTGGATTATGGTATGTGCTGTTGATTGGTTTGGTATTGTTTGGTGTCGGCGGCAGTTTGGCTCCGGCGTTGGCAACTGTAGGGAAATATATGTCGATTGTCGGCGCGGCAGGCATTTTGGTAACCGGCGGCAGGAAAAAGAAAGGCTTTGGCAAAATTGTCGGCGGATTGAGCAGTTTATACGGCATTACCAGCTATTTATCCGATGTATTGTCTTATTCCAGATTATTGGCGCTGGGATTGGCGACAGGCGTGCTGGCACAGGTCATCAATACGCTGGGTTCCTTGGCAGGCGGCGGTATTTTCGGCTCGCTCGTATTGATTGTGGTATTTTTGGCAGGTACGGTATTTAATATGGCAATCAATGTGTTAGGCGCGTTTGTGCATTCCTGCAGATTGCAGTATGTGGAATTTTTTGGTAAGTTTTATACAGGCGGCGGCAAACTGTTCCGTCCCTTTGAAAGAAAGACGAAGTATGTAAAAATTATAGAGGAGGATGTTGAAGATGGTAGATAGCTTATTGAACGGTCAAGTATTGGCGTTATCTGGTGCTGCGATTGCCGCTGCATTAAGCGGAAGCGGAAGCGCTCTTGGTGTCGGTGTGGCAGGTCAGGCAGCCGCCGGCGTTGTTTCGGAAGACCCCAATAAATTCGGTCAGGTTTTGCTGCTGCAGGCTTTGCCGGGTACCCAGGGGATTTATGGACTGCTGATTGCATTTATCATTTTGGTAAAAGTCGGGCTGCTGGGCGGCGACGGTATGGTAGAAGTGTCTGTGGTGCAGGGCGCATCTATTTTTGCAGCATCCTTGCCCATTGGTTTGGTTGGTCTGCTTTCCGGGATTGCACAGGGGAAGGCTGCGGCATCCGGCGTCATGCTAGTAGGGAAACGCCCCAGCGAGCTGGCAAAAGGGATGTTGTTTGCGGCAATGGTAGAGACATATGCGGTATTGGCGCTGTTGATTTCTTTCCTGATGATCAACAGCATCCAGTTGTAATGTGCGAATAAAAAGGAGGTATGACTCCTATGAACGACGGTAAGATTATCATTGATAAAATTATGACCGATGCGGAGTCTGAGGTGGATGCCATCCTGGCGCGCGGCAGGCAGGAAGTGGAAACGATGCAAAAAGCGGCTGAGGTAAAAGCGCTGCGTTTGCAGGAATCCTATCGCAAAAAGGCGGAGGAGGAAGCCAGAAAGGCGCATGCCAAAGAAGTGTCCGGTGCAGAGATGGCTGCCAAAAAGGCGTTGTTGGAAGAAAAACAAAAGATTCTGGCAGAAGTTATCGCAGAGGCCAAAGAACGCTTGGAACAGCTCCCCGATGTGCAGTATGCAGAAGTCATCGGCGGCATGCTGGAGCGCTTAGACCCGGAGCAGGGAAAGGAAATCATTGTCGCACAGAAAGACAAAGCCCGGTTGGCAGATGTGATTCGAGAGAAAGGATATGTTCTGTCGGAAGAAACCAGAAATATTGAAAGCGGATTTGTCGTAAAAAACGGCGATGTGGAGTATAATTATTCATTTGAAGCAATCATCATGGTACAAAAAGAAGAGATGCAGATTACAGCGGCAAAGATTCTGTTTTAAGGAGGGGTAGAAATGTCGAAAAATAAAATTTACCCTTTCGCTGTGGCAAGCGTGCGTTCCATGGAAAATAAGCTGCTGAGCAAGCAGAAGCTGATGCAGATGGCGGAAGCGAAAAGCGCCCAGGAGGCGCTGTATCTGCTTTCCGATACGGCATATGGCAAGACGCAGATACAGGATGTGCATCAATTTGAGGAAATGATTGAATCCCATTTGGAAGAAACGTATACGTCTGTTGCGAAATTGATTCCGGATGAGGCACTCATTGATATTTTCCTTTATAAAAACGACTATCATAATATCAAGGTATTGATTAAGGAAGAAATCCTAAGAGCAAACTACAAGCGGTTTTTGGTTCGCGGCGGGACGATTCCGGTGGAGGACTTAAGGAAAGCATTCCGAGAACGGAAGTACTCCGATATGTCCAGTATTGATGGCGAAGCAGTGGAAGAAGCCATTCGGCGGTATGCCAAGACGAAAAACGGTCAGTATATTGATACCATATTGGATCGTGCTTGTTTTGCCGCCATGGATGAGCGGGCGACAGAAATGGGGAATCCGTTTGTACGGAAATATGTGACGATGCTGGCGGATTTGACCAATCTGAAAACTCTGCTGCGCGTGAAGCATATGGGGCGCTCCTTTGAGGCGTTTGAGGAGGCGTATGTACCGGGAGGCGAGATCCGAATCCCGTTGTTCTCCAGAGCCTATCGGGAAGAAAATATGCGCACTGTTTTGAAAGAAACGGCATATGGCGCTTTTTGCGAACAGCATATGGAACAGGGATTTACGGCTTTTGAGAAAGCTTGTGACGATTATTTGATGGAGTATATCAAAGAGGCGAAATATAAGACCCTGACACCGGAACCGGTTGTGGCTTATATTTTGGCAAAGGAAACGGAAGCAAAATGCGTCCGGATTATTTTGACCTGTAAACTGCATCAAATTGATGTGGATGTAATCAAAGAAAGGGTGAGGGAAGGATATGTCTAAGATAGGGATTATCGGTGATAAAGACAGTATTATGGGCTTCCTCGCCCTTGGGATTGATATTTTTCCCGCGTATGATGCGGAAGAAGTAAAGAAAAATATCCATCGGCTGGCAGAAAAGGAATATGCCATCATTTATATTACGGAAGAGGCGAGCCTGCAGGCGGGAGACAGCATTGCGCGGTACAAAGATATGGAGTTGCCGGCGATTATTGTGATTCCCGGTATCGGCGGCAGTATGGGACTTGGCATGAACGAAGTGAGGGAATCCGCAAAACGCGCAATCGGTGCGGATATCCTGTTTAGTGAGTGAGATGGTAGGTGAATGAGAATATGAAAGAAGGCACAATCGTAAAAGTGTCGGGACCGTTGGTCATTGCGGAGAATATGCGGGAAGCCAATATGTTCGACGTGGTGCGCGTATCCGACAAGCATTTGATTGGAGAAATCATCGAAATGCATGGAGATCGGGCTTCTATTCAGGTCTATGAAGAAACATCCGGTTTGGGACCCGGGGAAGCAGTGGTTTCAACGGGGATGCCCATGAGTGTGGAACTGGGACCTGGATTGATTTCCACCATTTATGACGGAATCCAGCGCCCGTTGGAAAAGATGTATGAGATCAGCGGTACCAATATCCACAAGGGGATTGAGGCACCTTCTTTGGACAGAGAGAAAAAATGGAAATTCGAACCTGCCAGACAGACGGGAGAACTGGTAGAAGCAGGAGATATCATTGGTACCGTACAGGAAACGGCGGTTGTGGAATGTCGGATTATGGTTCCTTATGGCATCAAAGGTACCATCAAAGAAATTTATATCGGTGAGTTTACGGTAGAAGAAACCGTTTGTATTTTGACGGATGACAAAGGCGAAGACATTGAACTGACCCTGATGCAGAAATGGCCGGTACGCAGAGAAAGACCATATAAAGTGAAAGAAACGCCGGATGCCCTGCTGGTGACGGGGCAGCGCGTGATTGACACGTTTTTTCCCATTACAAAAGGCGGTGTTGCGGCAATCCCGGGTCCTTTTGGCAGCGGAAAAACAGTTACACAGCATCAGCTGGCAAAATGGGCGGATGCGGATATCGTGGTATATATCGGATGCGGAGAACGCGGGAATGAAATGACAGACGTTTTGAATGAATTCCCGGAATTGAAGGACCCGCGCACCGGAGAATCTTTGATGCAGCGGACGGTACTGATTGCCAATACGTCGGATATGCCTGTGGCAGCCAGAGAAGCTTCCATTTATACCGGGATTACGATTGCGGAATTTTTCCGCGATATGGGGTATAGTGTGGCGCTGATGGCAGATTCCACCTCCCGCTGGGCGGAAGCGCTGCGTGAAATGTCCGGGCGTTTGGAAGAAATGCCGGGGGAAGAAGGATATCCTGCCTATTTGGGTTCCAGACTGGCGCAATTTTATGAAAGGGCAGGGCGCGTTGTTTGTTTGGGAAATGATGGCAGAATGGGTACCTTGACAGCCATTGGCGCGGTGTCTCCTCCAGGCGGTGATACTTCCGAGCCGGTTTCTCAGGCAACGCTCCGGATTGTCAAAGTGTTCTGGGGATTGGATTCGTCTTTGGCATATAAACGGCATTTCCCTGCAATCAACTGGCTGACCAGTTATTCTCTGTATCAAGATAAAGTGGATGAATGGGCAGACCGGAATGTAGACCCCCATTTCTCCCAACAACGAACCTTGGCCATGCGTTTGCTGCAAACAGAAGCGGAACTTCAGGAAATTGTCCAGTTGGTCGGGGTGGATTCGCTCTCGCACAGCGACAGACTGATTTTGGAAACAGCACGTTCCATTCGGGAGGACTTTTTGCATCAGAACTCCTTCCACGAGGTGGATACGTATACGTCTTTGCACAAACAGTATCGGATGCTGAAGCTGATTCTGACGTTCTATCACGAAGCGGGAGAGGCAATCAAACAGGGCGTGCCCATCCAGAAGATTACGAAGCTGGACGTGGTGGAGCGGATTGGTCGCGCGAAATATATCGAAGAGCCGAATGTGGATAAAAGTTACGATGAAATCGAAGCAGATATGAAACAAGAAGTGAGAGAACTCATGAAAAAGGGGGCTGAGGAATGATGATAAAGGAATACCGTTCCATTCAGGAAGTTGCAGGTCCTCTGATGGTTGTATCTGGCGTGGAAGGCGTCAAATACGATGAGTTGGGTGAAATTGAATTAGCCAATGGAGAAGTCAGAAGATGTAAGGTTTTGGAAGTCAATGGAGATACGGCGTTGGTACAGTTGTTTGAAAGTGCAACCGGAATCAATTTATCCAACAGTAAAGTGCGGTTTTTGGGCAAAAGTCTGGACTTTGGCGTTTCGCCGGATATTTTGGGACGTGTTTTCAGCGGGATGGGAAAGCCCATTGACGGCGGTCCGGAAATCATACCGGAAAAGCGCTTGGATATCAATGGCGCGCCGCTGAATCCGGCTGCAAGGGAATACCCGGCAGAATTTATTCAAACAGGAGTTTCTGCCATTGATGGTCTGAATACACTGGTGCGCGGACAAAAACTTCCGATTTTTTCCGCATCCGGTCTGCCTCATGCAAATTTGGCGGTACAGATCGCCAGACAAGCAAAGGTAAGAGGGACGGACTCCAAATTCGCGGTTGTGTTTGCTGCGGTAGGGATTACGTTTGAAGACGCGGAATTCTTCATCAATGACTTCCGCCAGACGGGCGCCATTGACCGTTCCGTGGTGTTTGTCAATCTGGCAAATGACCCGGCAGTAGAACGAATCTGTACGCCGAAGATGGCATTGACTGCGGCGGAGTATTTGGCGTTTGACCAAGGAATGCATGTCTTAGTCATTATCACGGACATTACCAACTATGCGGAAGCGCTGCGGGAGGTTTCGGCAGCGAAGAAAGAAGTCCCCGGTCGTCGTGGATATCCCGGATATTTGTATACGGACTTGGCAACGATGTATGAACGGGCCGGAAGAATTAAGGGGAACCCAGGTTCTATCACCATGATTCCCATTTTGACGATGCCGGAAGAGGATAAAACACATCCGATTCCAGACTTAACGGGATATATTACAGAAGGTCAGATTATTCTGAGCCGTGATTTGTATAAAAAGGGCATACAGCCGCCCATTGATGTGCTGCCCTCTCTGTCTCGTTTGAAAGATAAGGGAATTGGAAAAGGCAAGACCAGGGAAGACCATGCGGATACCATGAATCAGCTGTTTGCGGCATATTCCAGAGGGAAAGATGCAAAAGAACTGATGGCGATTCTGGGAGAAAGCGCATTATCCGATATTGATTTGATGTATGCGAAATTTGCAGATGAATTTGAAAAAGAGTATGTTTCCCAGGGATTTCAAACGGAGCGTACCATCGAGCAGACATTGGATACCGGATGGAAATTGCTGCGGATGCTGCCAAAGGGTGAATTGAAACGAATCCGGGATGAATATCTGGAAAAATACCTGGCGGATGAGGAGTGATGAAACATGGCGAAATTGAATGTCAATCCCACCCGAATGGAAATGACAAGACTCAAACGCCAGCTCAAAACCGCTACCAGAGGGCATAAGCTGCTCAAGGACAAATTAGATGAACTGATGAAGCAATTTCTGGAAATTGTACGGGAAAACAAACGCCTGCGCGAAGAAGCAGAAACGGCGCTGGAGCAGGCGTATCAGAATTTCATCATTGCCCGGGCGGTCATGAGTGAAAGCACATTGGCGGAAGCCCTGCTGATCCCGCAGCAGGCAGTATCCGTTCGAGTGAAAAAGCGCAATATTATGAGCGTACACGTACCGGTGTTTGATTTCCAGAAAGAAGAAGGCAGCGGAGATATTTATCCCTATGGGATGGCGTTTACTTCTGGTGAACTGGATCGTGCGATGAATGCATTTTCCGACGCCATGGAACCCTTGCTGCGTTTGGCGGAAAGTGAAAAAACAGCACAGCTGTTGGCACAGGAAATCGAGCATACGCGGCGGCGGGTGAATGCACTGGAGAATGTCATGATTCCCAATTATCAGGAGACCATTAAGTTTATTGCGATGAAATTGGAAGAAAATGAACGTGCAAGCACGACCCGTTTGATGAAAGTCAAGGATATGGTTTTACAGAAAAGTTTGGAAGAAAAGCGGAAACAAGATGCAGCAGCACATGTTGTGGATGTTTCTTGACCGTCCCGCAGGAAAAACGGGAAAGAATGGAGAAGAAAGAAGTGTGGCAAAGCGATGGCGAAGCCGCACTTTTTTTTGATCTGCGGCAGAAAGAGACATAGGAAAAACAGTCAAGCAGAGATGCTTTCGGTGCAAAATGACCATAAAGAGGAAGGAGATATGTAACTTGGAAACGGGCAGCTGGCTGTGTGTGCACAACAGCAGTTAAATCACAAAAAAGCGCAGGCTGCAACTGTTTCAGAGAACCGATTCTTTTTCCGGGATACAGGCAAAAAAAGCGTGCTTTTTGCATAAAATGGCAGAAAAGCACTTTGTGGCGGAGGGATAGTATGGCAGCGATTAGCCTTTGCATGATTGTAAAGAATGAAGAACAGACATTGGAGCGATGCCTGCGATGCGCAAAAAATTTTGCGGATGAAATCATTGTGGTAGATACGGGATCTACAGATCGAACGAAGGAGATTGCCGCGCAGTATGCCACGCAAGTATATGATTTTGCGTGGACAGATGATTTTGCAGCAGCGAGAAACTTTGCATTTTCCAAAGCGCATCACGCGTATTGTATGTGGTTGGATGCGGATGATACCTTGCAAGAAACAGAACAGAAAAAAATGCTGGATTTGAAACAGCGGTTAGACGAAACCAATGCGGACGTCGTTATGATGCCTTATGACGTGTCCTTTGATGAGAACGGAAAGGCAACCTTTTCCTATTATCGGGAACGCGTGGTGAAAAATACCGGCAGACCAATGTGGGAAGGTCGGGTACACGAGGTGATTACACCGTATGGCAATATTATATATGAAGAAATTCATGTGGAGCATCATAAAGAAAAAGCGTATGACACAGATCGCAATTTACGTATTTACGAGAAAATGCTGGAAGAAGGATGTACCCTTTCCCCTAGGGAGCAGTATTATTATGGCAGAGAGTTGTACTATCATCAGCGTTATGAGGAGGCAGTAGAGGTATTGGAAGCATTTGTGCAGCAAGAGGGAGCTTGGATCGAAAATCAATTGGAAGCATACCGACAATTGGCGGAATGTTACGGTCATCTTGGAAAATGGACGAAACAGCTGGATGCGCTCTACCGCAGTTTCTTGTTGGATTTGCCGCGTGCAGAAACCTGCTGTGCCATTGGACGGGTATATTTTGACCAGAGGGCATGGAAACAGGCAGCGTTTTGGTATGAAACTGCTTTACGTGCGGAAAAACGGGAACATGGCGGCGGCTTTATTCAGGAAGATTGTTATGGATATTTGCCGTGTATTCAGCTTTGTGTTTGTTATGACCGGATGGGCAAAAGGGAAAAAGCAGAATCTTATAATGAACTGGCCGCGATGTTTAAGCCCAATGACCGGGCAGTTTCCTATAATCGAAAGTATTTTCTGGATACAAAAGGTATGACGCATCCGAAATGATTCAAAAAATGCTGCGGTTGGCAGTGAATAGACGAATCCCATCGGGATGGGTGGATGCAGATAGAAGGCTTGTCATTTAGGAGAAGAATCAGAACAAGAAAAAGCAGATATGTTCGGAAGCACTTCCGTATACAAAGAAAGCAGGGAGCATGTGTTGGATACAGGTACCCTGCTTTTTTGCTGAATTCGTAGAACGCTGCAAATTTTGGTCAAGAACTTGTTGGTTAAATGGAAAAGGAACTGTTTGGAAGGGCAGTTCCTTTTGAAAAACCGATATTTGATGCAATCATTTGGAAAGACAAGCACGAAAGCAATCGTTTTCCGGCGGCACAAAACGCCCTGGCAAAACAATGCTTTGTATTGGTTCATTTGGATATTCCATACGGCGAAACAACAGCTGAATGGCTTGCTCTGCCAATTCTCGTATGGGATGCAGAATCAGCGGCATACTATTCAAATTGGCAGTGATATAGTCTTCGTTAAAAAAGCCGGATAGCTGAATTTCCTGTTGGATGGAAATATCATGGTTCAGAAAATACATCATGGTATCCATGGTCACTTTATTGGTAGCAGCAACGATTGCGGTACAACCCTCCTGTATCAATGTATCAACAGCGGGGAACGTATGACTTGGCGCATGTTTTACATAAGATTCTCGAAATGGAATATGGTGTTTTTGCAGTGCATTTTGATAGGCCTTCAATCGTTCCAGAGCCGGGCTGATGGTCGTGACGCCATATAAAAATCCGATATGACGATGCCCATTGGCAATCAGATAGTCCATATTTTGCAAAATGGCATGATAATCTGAGATTCGTACCGAATCAAAGGGGCAGTTATGGATGGAACGTTCCAAAAATACAACGGGAAATGGTTTTTTTTGCGCCAGAAATGGTTGTAATTGTGGATAGTCCGTCAGAGGAGAGGCGATGATTAGCCCATCTACCATACCGGAGGTGAGCAATCGAATGCTGTCTGTTTCGCGCTCTGGGTCTTCATGCGTGTTGGCGATCAACACCTGATAATTCCGTTCCTGCAATGTAGATTCGATATGGGCGATAAAAGAAGCAAAAAAGCTGCTGCTGATATTTGGAACAATTAGCCCAATGGTATATTTACGACCGGTTTTGAATCCCTGCGCCGTTTTATCCGGATGATAATTCAAATCAGCGATTGCCTGCAATACACGCGATTGGGTATCCGTTGAAACAGGTTTGGTGTGATTGATGACATTGGAGACGGTAGCGATGGAAACGCCGGCATGCGCGGCTACGTCCCGCATTGTAACTTTTGGATAAATAAATACCATCTCCTTCATAATTCGATGAGATTGAACCTGAACAAAATCGGTAGATGTGTTAAGAAATTGTATAGATTTATTACCTATTATTATACAAGGTATTCTGGGAATGTCAATGATGTGTGAACGATTGATATTGGGCAACATAAACAATAAAATAAGAAAAGAAACCGAAAATATTTGAAAAAAATGACGTTATTTCACTCTTTTTGCGTATGCGGAATCATGCAGTATACGCGGAAATCCTCGGAAAATGATGCAAAGCAGATGCAGGAATGGTCGAATGGCATACTTGACAGAATACGAAAAAAGGGCTAAACTTTAACTCGTTTAAGGAAGGAATTGAAACGTTTAAACAAGTAAAAAATGAATGTAAGACAAAGGCAGGTGATGGAATTTGGAGGCATTGTCACAGGAGTTGATGGAGAAACTGAATTATCATATCAGTTTCGAAATACCAATTTTTGGTGGGATTCCTGTGCCGGAATCTGCTGCGGTGAGTTGGCTGGTCATTGCCTTTTTGGCAGTGGTTTGTTTTTTGTGCACCAGAAATTTGCAGATTGTACCGACAGGAAAACGGCAGCTTGTGCTGGAGATGGCAGTAAGTTGGCTGCACAACTTCTTCGGTGAAATTCTTGGAGAAGAAGGAAAGCGATATATTCCGATTTTGGAAACCATGGCGGTGTATATCTGTTTTTCCAATCTGGTAGGGCTGGTAGGGATGGCACCTCCCACAAAAGACCTGAACGTAACGGTTGGGTTGGCATTGATCAGCATATTCTTGATCGAGTATGCAGGAATACGAAAAAAAGGAGCGAAAGGATTTATCAAAAGTTTTGCGGAGCCGATGCCGATGATTGCACCGCTGAACGTTTTGGAAATCGTCATTCGTCCATTGTCGTTATGCATGCGTCTGTTTGGCAATATGCTTGGCGGATTTGTGGTTATTGAGTTGGTGCGTATGGTAGCGCCATTGATTGTACCGATTCCACTGAGCTTATATTTTGATATTTTTGACGGACTGCTTCAGGCATATATTTTCGTATTTTTGACAGCATTATTTATGAAGGAATCATTGGATTAAAAAACAACAGAAAGTGAGGAAGAATGATTATGGATGGTTTGGTTGCAGTAGGCGCAGGGATTGCGGTATTGGCTTGTGCAGGTGCCGGTATTGGGATTGGTATTGCGACAAGTAGAGCGGCAGAAGCAGTTGCAAGACAGCCGGAAGCAAAAGGGGATATCAATAAGATTTTGCTGTTGGGCTGTGCGCTGGCAGAATCCACAGCGATTTATGGGTTGGTTATCGCGATTATGATTATTATGTTCTTTGGATGATAAGGAGGAATCCTTATGCTTACATTAGATGCA
>ERZ1643247.1707-NODE-1707-length-19229-cov-38.460989_pt1 | contig 19229 bp, 25 predicted proteins | sample MGYA00579264_ERZ1643247 | MGnify/ENA primary metagenome ERZ1643247 (study PRJEB29033, sample SAMEA4952262) | chicken gut metagenome | biome: Broiler Chicken; feature: Gastrointestinal Tract; material: Caecum | place: Ireland | collected 2018 | study: Broiler... | reverse complement strand
TACTGAGCGTGCGGGGATTCGAACCCCGGACAACTTGATTAAAAGTCAAGTGCTCAAAATTCTGTTTTTCCGCGTATTTACGCGGTTTTCAAACAAGTGAGTGAAACCAATTTGAAACATTATTATATTATGATATCTTTTGAAATATGTCAAATGCTTTCTTACTGAAAAAGCCCCGACTGAATAGCCGGGGCAATATTATTACGAAATTTTTATAACCTGTCCGGGGTAGATCAGGTTCGGATTGCTGATACCGTTGATCTGTGCAAGGTATGTGTATGTTGTACCATACCGCGCCGCAATCTCTGACAACGTATCTCCTGATCGCACAGTGCAGCTCTGCCCTGATGCTGTACTACCTCCCGGGATAGTAAGGCGCTGCCCGGGATAGATAATGTACGGACTGCGGATTCCATTCGCAGATGCAATGCTCTGCCATGATACGCCAAGGCGTGAGCCAATAGCTGACAGGCAGTCCCCAGATTTCACCGTGTAAGTGCTTGATCCGGTTGTGCCGGAGTTTGACGCATACTGCCCGGAGATCACTAATACCTGACCGGGATAAATTAGATTCGGATTGCTAATACCATTCTTTTCAGCGATGGCCTGATAGGTCGTATTATACTGTGCCGCAATTTCAGACAGCGTATCTCCGCTTCTGACGGTGTAATATATCACCTTATCTTCTGCATGAGACGGCTTTTCTGTCGGAGTGTAATCGCCGGAGCTTTTATGTCCGGCATATGCCGCCCAGTCTGACCGGTTGCCATAAAAGATATTAAGATCGAGGTTTCCCGACCATCCGGACAGTCTGCCGGCCGATGTATACTGGTAGAGTGGTGTATCGTTTGCAAATTCTCCAAGTCCCCCGTACAGTGGTGGATCACTCACGAATCCGTAAATCGGAGTATATCCCTTATAATATCCTGCATTCCAGAGATCGTATCCGGCGTTGACTACGCTTGACCAATCATATTGATGAATCACGCTGTTCGACATGTAAATCAGGGGTTTGACGCCTGTCATGTTATATACCGCATCCATCCAGTCTTTTGCCCAGCCTACGCCCTGATATACAGCTGATCCCTCAAAGTCCAGTACAAGAATCGCCTCGCCTATGTATCCGCTAATGTTACTGACGAAGTGTTTCGCCTCTGCCAGTGCATCTCCGCCTGATGCGAAGTGGTATACACCAAGACTGTATCCTGCTCTCTTCGCATCCTGATAGACGCGATCGCAGTCAGGATTGACATAGTTTGTCCCTTCCGTGGCTTTTGTGATCACGAAGTCCATACTCATCTCATCGACTTCGATTCCAGTCTGCCAGCTCGACACGTCAATTCCGTTCATCGCTGCCGATACCGGCAGCGGAATTGCAAAGCTGAACACTAATATCAGTGCCAGTATCGCTTTTTTAATTCTCTTCATTCGATTCTCCTTTCTCTACTCTTCTGTGTAGCAAGTGTTTGTTTTTTTGCCATATACGTCCTCATACAGTTCCTGTTTATCTCCGTTATATGTATACTCCGCGTAAATGCCATCCCCGCTGATAGTCGTTGATACAAGACATTTATAGTTCTGGAGCGTTTTGCAGCTCCACACCACAAATACATTGTCTAATTCAATTTCTACCTCCGGCCGATTTTTGCGGTACCATTCAACAAGTTTCTTTTTGCATACGCTTTCAAAGTGCGCCATCCCTGTAATAATCATGATTCTCCTTTCCGTTGCGACGCCGCAACAAGAGGGCGATCACTCGCCCTCTGAATCTGTTTCTGTATCGTTATCCTTATTTACTACTTTATCGGCTACTTCCAGCCCATTGACTAATATCTTCGGCACATTATACCCAGCTTCCACAAAATTCTCCAAAATGGAGCGGATCTCATTGATTATAAGGGATGCCAGTACAAACCATCCGAGCAGGGTCGTGATACCCAAGTCAATGCCGATTGCCTTGCCGATCTCAATAAATACTGCGCTGGCTCCGAACGCCACCATAATCATCAGCCAATATCCCAGCTTCTTCAGGACGCCCTTCCATCCGGCCATAGAGTTCTCTTTTCCGGCCATGCGGCTTTTCATCCATCCGGTGATCCAGTCGGCCACATTAAGGAGCAGGAACGCCACAAAAAGAATCCAATGCTCCCCGAGTATGTATGAGAGCACGGCGACAATCGCGCCGGTAACGGCGTTGTAACCGTCAATTATCGGTGCTGCATAGTTCATTTTCATATACCTCACTTCCTTCATTATTGTAATTTAGAGTATAAAAATAAGACCAGTTACGGTCTGTCTCGGATTGCCATATCTTACACCTTTCTTATTTACGATTCTTCCAGAATTTTCTTCACATCTTCCCGTATAATCTCCGGCACTTCCTCAATTGTCTTAAGCCCTTTTTTAATCAGTGTTGCATAAATCTTAGCCATTTTTACATACCTCCTAACATCATTTCGTATATTTCAGTCAATGCAACCTGCAAGTCAGTTACACTGCTATCGCTGTCAGATAACGATTCCTGGATAGATTTCATCGTCTTTTCTTGTTCGCTCAGTTCCCTGAATGCAAGGTAATAAGTTCCGTCACTCCACTGCATCTGTTGGATAAATTCAACGTCATGATAGACCGTCTTGTTTTCTCCGTCTGATACGGTCATGGTCTCAAGATTGTCTTCAAATATGCTTTCGTCCACCTTCGTATTGCTTATGAAGTTGCTCCCATTTAATTCGAGCTCTGTTAGCTGTTGTCCGTCTGCCAATGTGATTGTGTATCCCATGTTTTCCTCCTCTTAATCTTGTCCTGTAAGGATCCATCTTTCCATTGCTATTTCTTTTCTTTTTACTATTGACATTTAATCCCCTTTTGATTTTATCAATTCCAATCCCGCCCCACAAGGGGGCGTGATTTAAGATACGCCGATTACAGAAAACGGACGAACGCCGGCAACGTAGGACGCGTGGAGAAAGTCCGCACTGCCGCCGCTGCCCACACCAGCGAAAGCAGCGGACGAAATAACGTCTCTCAACCAGTACCAGCTACGATTTGTAATTAATGATGGATTCATGGCAAACAAAGGTAACTGTGATTTTTCAACACGGTAATTATTTGGAGCCGAACTTCCATTTGATACCGGACTGAAAATACCAGAACCATATACCATATTCTCACACATTAAATCGACGATACTATCAAACCATGCCCCTGCAGATGCTATTCCATTTGATACGGCATTAGATAGATAAATTCTATGTGATAATACGTGTTCAGATCCGAATACATTCTGAATCGTTGTTTTCGCCTGCTCAAGTCCCTCTGTATACATTTTAGAGCCAACATACGCACCTGTTGTAATATTTGTGTCGTTCATGTTATGTGTATACAGGTTTGTATCTGGTACAATTACAACATGATGCTTTGTAAACGCAGTATCACCGCAGTTATAGAAATAATCAAATGCGGCAATTCTCCAATTCACTCCGCCGATTGTCCAGTAGTCACCTATATACAGGTCTTCGAATGTTCCGGATTGAATGGCGTTCCATTGCTCTTCTGTTACGGACGAACCGAGATTATTTCCGCGATAAATTCCATTGTGTGAACCAGCATTTGGGAAAATATGGGATGCTTCTGGGTCGCGCACCGGAACCACCTGTTTTACCCCGTTTACGTTTGCTTCGACTGAATCAAAATATGTATCTGGCATGTTATATACTTCCTTTCTTATTGTAATCTGATTGTTGTACCGTCAAGTTGCAGTTCTCCTGATTGCACAGGGTTTTCAGTCAGGTAGTTGTCAACTGCCTGCTGTATCTGCTCCGGAGTGGCTCCACCTGACTTCATTTTTGCCACAAACGCCGCTACAAGAGGCGTGATATCTTTATTATCCGTCATGACCATGCCCCCCATTCTCCGTCATTCCCGACCATAGCCACGTCAAACGCCGGAGTAATTGCGATACTGCCGGGAAGAAATGTCTGGTCGTCTCCCATGTGCTCCACGTTTTGACCTGTGACCGGAAGAGAATCTGTCGTGTTGTCTGCAAGTATCAGGCACCTGATTGCACGACCATCCGCATTCTGCGGTGTAGCGTCCGCTGTCTGCTGAATTGATAATAGTGTAAACATATATGCACCTCCTAAAATACTGCTATCCATTGGCAATCATATGACTTACTTGTGCCGCCCGGTAGAAAATTGAAACTGAATCCCGTCTGCGTCCGGCTAGTAATCAGAAATTGCGGTACATCTGTCAGCGTATTGTTCATACACCCAACAGCAATATATGCATTTCTCATGTCCTTACCGGTAGTAACTGTGATTTCCTGCACGTCGTGTCCGCTCGGTTTTGGAATAGTATATGTTCCTTTCATTACTTTTCCATTCACTTCGTTTATGGCGGATACGATAGATTTTTTGTTTGTCGTTGTAAGATTGTCCCTGTCCCCGATGATCGTGCCAGTGATAAAATCAACCTGATTTTCTTCGTTTTCAAGTCGTTGGTCAAAATCTGTGATATATGTGTCCTGGTTGTCTAATCGTCCGACAAGTTCATTGATTGCCGCCACGAGATTGTTTTTTTGTGTCGTAGTTAAAGTTGATAACGTTCCGATAAGATTTTTTACGGCATCAACATCCTGATCTGTAGCAAAATCTCTGGTATTCAGCTGTTCAAAACTTACTGCCATGCTCTCTCCCCCTTATGTAGTATACAGTGTCTTATCATCAAACTGTCTTGCAAAGGTCTTAAGGTTAGTCACGTCCTGCTCGAGCGTTGCACTCGGAGACGATCCGGCAATAAATTTCAGAGTGGTGTTGTCCAATGATGGGGTCGTGGAAATAATAAATTTTAGTGTATTCCCATCCAGAACCGGATCGTCAAGCTGTATAGGGTTTTTGTCAAAATAGTTTCCAACTTCTGTTTGTATTGATTCTCCCACGTTTTCAGCGGCTTCATTTGCAGTCTGCGCCGCGTCATTGGCGTTTTCCGCTGCCTGATTCGCGGTCTGTGCCGCTTCGGTCACTTCTTGCAAGGTCTTGTCTGCATCATCAAAAAAACCGCCCCCATTCTGACTCTGTTGTGCGTCTCCCTCTGTATAGTTCGGATGCACTCTGACAGGCTGAGAAAAGCTAACGAGTTTTTCATCCCCCTGTGTGAGCCTGATCTGAAGATCAGATACACCGAGTTCTGCAAACATCTGATCTGTGACCGTGACAGTAACGACATTACCGGATATCGCTGCCGTATCATATACTGCTTTTCCGGACGGCTTTTGTACATACACTTGCGCCGCCGAACCGGACGGGATATCGTAATCCCTGAATGTAAATACGATAGGTATATCATTCGTCAGCCGTACATAGTCGATCGGGTCTTTAACTTTGCTCGACAGGATGTATATATCCCTGTTAATCTGATTCGGCATCTTTTTCTCCTTTCATTTTCTGATATTCTTCCCATGTGACTTTTGTACCGTCTCCTATGCACACTGTTTCAGGATGCGCATTTGTTATCTCCGGAATTTCCATTTAATCACTCTCCCATCCTGTAATTACTCCGTTTTCTACTGTTATTCGGGTGTACTTTCTATCCGAATTAACGACAGAATATAGTAATTGTAGTGTTCCACTGACTCCGCCACGTATGTTTGGGGGACCTGATGTGTCGATACTATCAACTGTGATAACTGGTTGTATATGACCCGACCCTGATGTTCCGTCATCGTATCCAATCCATACCATATCGCCATGATCGCACCACATTTCAATGCCTCGTCTTCCATCGCTTGCTCGTCTGACAGCTCCAATACTTCCCACGTGGTCACCGTTATCTTCCCACGAGTAAAACTTAATTTCGTTACTTGTTATAGCGACTGACAATGTGCCGTCTTCTGCACGCTGTATAAATTCGCCCGTAAGCTGCAACTCTCCGGTATCCAGATTCCAATACGACCGTCCAGACTTATCTGACAGCAGTCCGGCGATCAATGTATTTGCATAACCGCCCTTTGCGGTAAACGCCGTTGTCCAGTTCCAGCCGCGTCCGTCTTCCGTCCGGGAGTCCGCAATCTGAAATCCCTGCGTGCCAAGACACATAGCGCCGTAGGTCGGGGACTCTTCGTTCGTGTCCTCGAACAGAATCGCGCGAACATCTGCGGTCTGTGCTACGTTTTTCTGATATCTCAGTTGCGTGTTGATTGCGTTCAGGACTCCGCTGACTCTCTCAGCAACGAGAGTATTTCCGGGACCGATCACCTGCTGAATTGCCTGTAATGATGATGTCAGCTCGGAAAAATAGTTATACTCATAGTCGCCGAGCGTCATTTCCCCTGCCTGATTCCTGATACAATCCCATGTCAGCTTTATCACACGTGCATCTGTTGTGATTCCGAGCTTGTAATTATAGCAATGCACTGTATCCCCAAGACCGACAGTAACCAGATCTTGAAACTCTTTATACTGTTCTGTCTTCGCAAGGTCGATCATAGTCACTTCGATGGTCACCGCCGGGAGGTCTGCGCCGGCCGCGTACATGTCTTTGCATTTCTGTGTCAGCGCCGCATCAAGCGCCGTCTGGTCAGCACAAATAATGATATTGTCGTCCTCGCTGTCAGATGCATCCTCTGCCAGTTTCACGTCCTCAAACTTCACTTCACGGATGTATTTTTTTGCGTATTTGTTGATATTATCGCTGTCTACCCACGGGGTGTCACCGCTCATCATCCTGCCGTTATATGCAACTGGGACAATCCTTGTGACCACATCCGACATGTCCACCGTATAGCTCAGACCGTCCATGTTCTTCCCGTATCGGATTTCCACGCCGTAGTCTCCGCCGATGCGCTCATTTATAATAACCTTGAAATTATCGTACAGGATTTCCCCGCCCCAAGTCTGAACGAATGTCGGAGAATCCTCTCCATTGATCGCGTCCATCAGGTTCCGGCGGACAAAATAGGCGGTGCCGCCTGTGGTAATGTCGGACTGTCCGCTGTACTTACTACCTTGCGTCATGATGTTTAGCGCGTTCTGCCCGTTCTGGTTTGTCGGGCGCGTATCCATCAGGAAACAATCATCCGCGCTGTCAAAGAATATCGGATACGCTGTCACTTCCACTGAAGAATCCGTCTTAACGCACTTATCTACCCGGAATAACTGATGATCGCTCTGAAATGTCGGTGCGGATATGACCGCCTCTTCTGACAAGTACTTCCATCTCCCGTCCGGATCAAGAGGATGGCTCATGGTCAGCTCCCATGTTCCATTGATCTCGGTCGACAGTTCGCATTGTGTCGGCAATAGCGTAACATCGCCATTTGCATCATAGTTTGTGTTGTCTTTTTCATAACACTGAATCATAAATCTCTCCATTCTGGCGTGATGTATGCCAAAAATCCATCCGTAACGGACAATGAATTATCTCCCGGATTAAGCCATAATTTAGCATAATCACCAGTAACATCGGTATTTAGCATCTGTCCATCATTCTTGTATGATATCATCCGGTTTGTATCGATTATGATTTCCTGCCCGACATTTGCTGTAAATTCATATCCGTTTACAGTGAGGGTACATAATCCCTCTCCTGTAATCCTGTATGTCGGTTCGCACGTCACGCCCGGATTGTATATGACTGACTCGAGTTCAATTTCATTTTTCCCAGACTTATAATATGTATATGGATCACAAACAAACTCTGCTGTAAAATTTCCGATTCGGCGCGACGTTCTTTCTGTACCTGCAACCTTGCAATACAAAACCTTATAATACACTTCATGATCGTCCGAAAACCAAAGTTCCCCACTTCCAGACAGCCACCTCTTCGCTTTTCTGTAAGTCTCTGCCCATTGATTCGGTTTCGACATAAAATTAAATTCTACCTGAATCGAAATTGTATTGTATAGATTTTCGGATACCGTCAAAACTCCGTTGCGTCCAGGTATTTCGATTTCCTCAATCTTCTCTTCTGGCGCCGGTATGCTCGGTCGACGAACTGGAATGATCCCATACCCTAAGCAGCTTTCATTATTGTAAGACACACTAAACATTATTCTGTCCTTTCGTCTTCATTGCTCCTACCTGTACCCCGGTAATATATTTTACCGCTGTTTTTCCTATTACCTTTCCATCCAGAATCATAGTATCGCCCTCGACAACAATCATTCCACCTCCGAAAGTTTGGGTATTGCTCACAATATCCGCAACTCTTCCGGTAATTGTAGAGTTAATTGTTCCGGACACGTCCGAAGCCGCCTTTTGAATCTTATCCATGTTCCGATAGATTCCGTCTGACAGTCCGGACATAAAGTCAGGCATCCATGTTTCATAGTCGCGTAGCGGGCCCTCGTCCGGTCTGGAAAAGTGCAAGAAAGAACGGATTTTGTTCGCCACGTTCTTTACCGCGTTCACGATCGCGTTCACGCCGGACATGATCCCGTTCTTCAGTCCGTTGATAAAATCCTTGCCCCATTGTAATGCTCTGCCCGGAAGAGATGTTATAAAATCGATAGCCGACTGAAATCCATTTTTAATTACGTTTCCAATATTTGAAATTGCCGAACGAATTCCCGAAACTAAATTTTTGAATCCGTTTACAGCTCCGTTCTTTATTGAATTCGTTACATTCACAACCGTATTTTTTATTGAATTCCAGATATTTGAAACGGTATTTTTTGCAGAATTAACGGCGTTCGAAACCGCATTTTTTGCAGACTCCCAACCGTTTTTTATAGCATTTCCGATAGACTGCATAGCCGATGAAACAGCATCCTTTATCGAATTCCATGCATTTCCTATAAATTTTCCGATTGAGTCGATTATCCCACCAAGCCACTCAGTTATAGAGCCCCAGTTTTGTATAACCAATATTATTGCTGTTATAGCTGCTGCTACGGCTGCTATTATTCCGATTAATGGGCCAAGCACTGCTGCCCCGAACGTTCCAACCACTGTTACGATCGATATGATAATTGGAGCCAAAGCAGATAAAACGGCTAACAGCCCCGCAAGTACCCCCACAAATATCTGAACCGGCTCCGGAAGGCTCAAGAATCCATCTACCAGAAATGATATAGCCTCGGTAATCGGAGGGAGAATCTGAGTAGCAAGCTCCGCCAGTTTTTCACCTAAAGGGGCAAATGCAGTTAACATTTCATTGACAGACGCTTGCAGTTCCTGCATAGGAGTTGTAGTATCTTCTGCCATTTGTTGAGCTGATCCAGAAACATCCTTATAAGTGTCTCCTAATGTAGTTAACGATGTTACAACTCCCATGTTGGCATCTTCTCCCATTGTGCCAAATGCAACGCTCGCCATATTAAGAGCCTCTTGCTGTGTTTCGGCGTTCGCTATATCATTCACAATAGAATTTATAACATCTTTCTGTGTTGCTGATCCGTTTTTCCATGCATTAAACACATTCTCCGTCTCACGACTCCATCCTGCAGAACTTTCAACAAGTTGACCAGTCTTTTCGTCTATTTTAGACATCGTATCTTCGATAGTTCCATCTGCCAACCGTGTTGTTATCTCGTTGATCGAATCATTTACTTTATCGAGATTATACGCGCCTCCCTCTAACCCATTCTGCAAAAGCTGAAAGTATTCCTGCGCTGAATATCCGGCCTGTGAGAACTTTCCGGAATATTCAGAGAGGTTGTCTCCAAGCTCCTGCGTCTTATCCAACCCATTCTGAGACCCAGTCACGATGTAGTCCATTGCCGTCTGAGCATCAAGGCCAAAGTTTACCATGAGGGCATTTACACCACGCATGGTTTCGCTCATGTCAGACCCAAATACTTGTTCCATCGTAATTGCCTGAGTCGTGATTGTCTCTAACTGTGTAGGATCAAGGTCTTTCAGATTGTTATTTACATATATAACTGCGTTTCCGACCTCTTCGAGGCTATCTGTAACCCCTGACTTAAAGACATTTTCTACAACAGTTCCCATCTGCTCTGCTGCATCACCCGTGAGACCAAAATAAGCATTTACACGCGTAACAGTGCTTTCAAGATCGGCAAATGCATCATAACTTTTCTGCCCGGCTTCTATGATCTTATCTCCCACGCCGGAAAGAGCATCGGCTGCGTCCATGAGATTACTAGCATCCAGCTTTTTATTTACGCTTTCCAGATTGTCTGCTGTGCTTTTTGATGCATTGTCAAGCTCACTGTAACCTGTAGCAGCATCTCTTGCCCCCGCTGCAATCTCTGCGAGCATAGCGCTGTTGTTATTCATAGAATTGTCGAGCTTATTCATGTAGTTCCGCGTCTCATTAATTGATACGCTCAACTTCGATACAGTCTCAGCTTGCTTATTAAACGCATTCTCCGCTTTAGTCGCCTCTGTAGACAATTCCCCGTTTTCTGTTTTCGCTTTCTGGTATGCCTGCGCTAGTTCATTCAGCTTCTGTACTTGCTTATCGTACTGTCCTTGCAACAGGTTCATCTTCTGCCGTTGCAGATCCAGTTCCTTTTGCAGATTCTTATTCTTCGCGATAAGAGCGTCCTGCGAATTCGCATTATCCTCAAACTCAGAGGACAGCGCTTTCATCTCGGATCCACATTCCCGGAGCGCGTTATTTATATTTTTGATCTGCCGATTAAACTCGGCTTCGCCCTGAATTCCTATCCGGGGACCGATATCATAAGCCATATTTTCACCTCAAATCCGGGATGTAGTCTTGATTTTGCGTCTTGACCGTGTAACATCCTCCCTCAGACTCTGCGAAGAAATCAAGAAAGTCAGACAGTTCCCCGACCGGCATACAGTTGTATTCCAGAAACGGAAGTCCGGCTTTTCTCGCCGCAACGTCTAAGCGGACAAGAGAATTTACTCCTGTCCGCTTTCTGCGTTTTTTCCCTCTGCCCTTGTCTCAACCTCTTTCTTGCTGCCGCCGTCGATGCATTCCGTGATCTTCTTGACCAGTTCGTCCACATCTGATATGCCGACCGCGATCTCGACAGCCTCTTTCGGGAGTGGTGACCACTTCCCGTCAACGACCGGAGCATCATCCGGCTTCGGCATGTCTTTTTCGAAGTAATTCATATAAGCGCACCCCTGTGCTGTCAGCAGTTCAATCATTTCAGTGACAAGGTCGATCTTGTCCGTGTCTTTCGATTTTTCGAGCGCGGTTTTCATCTTTTCCGCGCTACCATACTTCCCGATGATTTTCTTTGATGCGCCGAGGGAAAAGCTCATCGGATAGCTTTTCCCCGCGATTTTTACAAATACTATTCTGCTCATATCATTCCTCGTTTGCTACAACTGTCACCGTTCCCGCGCCGATTGCTTTCTTCGAAGCGTCAACCTGTGCAAGGTACAGTGTCGAGCCGTTTGTCGCTGTGATCTCGCCGCCCTCAGGAAGATCTGTCCATTTCGTTAAGTCCTGCTGATAGGTCGGCATCGGTCCGGTAGTGCTGTACTTATAGCTTCCAGATCCCGGGTTTGCAATCGTGATGACCGTTTTCCCGGCTGCACTTCCTGCCGCTGATGTGGCGTTTACGGTATCCAGTGCATTGAGTATCGTCCTCAGATACTCCATCGCCGCATCGTGCGTGTCAAACCACGCTTCTCTTTTCCATGCATGTTTGTAATTCTGTGAATTTTCATCGGACCGGTTCACGGATCCTTCAATCTCTTTTGTCTGCCACTCGATTGACTCGCCTTTTGTTGTGGCTGCTTCCGCCGGGATGTTCATCGCAACCTTGCACAGAATCACCGCGCGGTACTTGTCCACGTCGTTGATCTGGTGTGTCTCGATGATTCCAAATCCTTTCGGCGTTGCTTTAGCGTCGTCATCTGTTACCAGTTCCGTGACGCTTGTTCCTCCGACCTGAACCTGAACCTCTTTCAGTCCAAGAAGCCGCTTAGAGTCAATCTGTGTAAGATCGGACGTGTTCAGCGTCAGCGTTCCGGTGTTAAATGTTCCGTAGTCGTTTTCGATGATCCGGTCGTCGCCATACAACGGATTGTTGTCGGAAGTTTCCACTTCAACTCCGTACTCGATCGCAGATCCGCACACGAAGCCGTTCTGATATATGACCTCTGAGCCGTTGAATGTGTAATCCGCAAAGACCGGTGTCGTTAATCCTTTAATAGCCATTTACATTCTCCTTTACTTGAATCTCTGTTTTAGCTGATCGTCTATCTCGTCAGCCATCGCTTTTTCTGCTCGTTTCCTCGCTCTATTTGTCGCCTGTCTGAAAATTGGATGTTTTTCTCGAAACGATGTGCCACTCTCGATTGCTCTCATAAGTGCTACATTAGGTGTTCCATGCGGATATTTCTTCGTCTTCACACTTCCATATCCGTCAACGCCTGCTTTGGTCTGAATATATCCGTTATCGTTCTCAATCGGCGCAAGACCGAAAGAGTCAATAAGATCCGCTTTTTGCCTGCGGCTAACACCTGTCAGCTTATGTTCTGGCGTTCCTACAGGCGGCAATCCGTTTTCTCCCTCTTCGACCGGCAATCCTTTTAATGCGCTCTTGATCTCGTCAGCCACAAGTGCCGCGCCTTTATATACCGCGCTTTTTACGACTTCCTCGCTCTCACTTCCGAGGGTTTCCAGTACTTTCGCGTACTCGTCAATGCCCTTAAAATCAATCTTCGCCATTAACTCACCTCAAACACCCATTCGTAGTGAATGAACCCGGCGCCGCCGTCGTCCACTCCCTCAAACTGAACCGAATTTAAGTAGAAAGAAATACAAGCGGCTATGAGTTCCGCTTGTATCTTGTCTACATTTTCGTCATTTTCAGTTTTTGTGAAGTAGTCGATCGTTCCCTGAATGGACTGGTTGATTTTTCTGTCATCGCCCTCGACCGAACTTCCCTCGGAATCTTCTGCCCATACAATATACTTGTCATCGGCTTTCAGCGCCTGATAGTGATAAACCTTGTTGGTCACTTTCAAGAGCGTTTCTTTGATAATGTCAAGTTTTGATATCATATTCCTGCCCCACCCTTTCCAGTGACAAGCGCGTAATCCTTAAGTTATCGTCATCGAGTGTCGGCTGTATTTGCGGCATGGTGTACTGTTTTCCGTTCTCCAGAACACATACATCCGTTGCGCCGATATCATTCCACCCGGGGATATGCACGACAGACTCAATCTGCCGGTTCGCCTGCAGAGCGATATAGAACCGGTTGATCCCGACCGTCTCATATCCGAAGTAGTACTTCGCCTTTTCGACAAGTCCGGTCACCGGCATGTCTCCCGGCTCCGCGATATTCTCGACGCTATAGATTGTCAGAATTCCATCGTCAAACGTTGCCGCCATCTGTCTTTCCTTTCTGCGAGAACAGGATATTGTTCAGCCGCCACCGCAGGAACCGCGGCATCGCCGTTTCATTTCCTGCACGTTTCCGGAAAAGATAGGCGGCGTATTGTACCACCGCCATATCTATGTCCATATCGTTTTCGACAAGCACAATGCCCTCTCTCTGAATCGCCGTTTCTGAGGCACTCAGAAGAGAGGACAAGAAGTCATCGTTCGAGGATGTGAGCATCTGTAAATCCTGCTTTAACAATTTCAGCTTATCCTCGTTCGTCATGCTCAGTCACCCGCTTTCGTGATGTTGACCGTGTAGACTTTAACCGCGTTTCCGTTCTTGACGGTGATCGTCAGCGGATGCACGGTGCTGTCAGCGGTCAGAGTGATGTTTCCACCGTTACGGACGTTCTTTCCATCGAAAACGATAGATACCTCTGCGCCCGCCTGCGCCGGAGTCGCTTCAACCTTATCGGTTGTTCCGGTCGCCGCCGCAATCGTATATGTCAGCGTGTCCGGATCGAAAGAGGACGGTGCAAGCGTCTCAGAGCCTACAGACAGCGCGATCAGATCCGCGTCGTTTGCGGTGTCAGCCGCGAAGTCCATCACGGTTGTAACTTCCGTGTTGTTGATGTTGATCGCCACAAATGCACCTGGGATAATCGGGGCACCGTCCGCGCGGGCCTTTCCACGGAATACTGTGTTGTCCTGGATAAACTGAACCTCACGGGATGACTCGATCTGCATCTCCGCACGGTCCACCCACAGATACAGGTCTCCGTAACCGCCGATGATATCGCCGTCCGGGATGAATTCGAGAATATCAATATCGCCATTTACAATCGGCAGCGTGCCAAACAGGTTGGCTACAATATCGCCTGTCGCAGTAAATGTGATCAGTTTTGATTTCAGTTGTGCATATGTCTTTGAGTTCATCGCCCAGAACTGATTTCCTCTGCTGTACCGGGTGAATGTGTTCCCTGCCGCAAGAGCAAGCTGTGACCAGAACTGCGCACCTGTCAGAGATGTTCCATCAATTTTAATGATATTTGTATCGGAAAGGTCAACCCATGCCGGAGCATTTGCTGGATATCCTGCCGGCTGTGAATCCTGCGCCAACCTTGTTACAATTCCGAGAGGCATATGTGCGGGAGAACCTTTTCCGTAAAGGATCGCTTTGTCCTCTGCGAGACCGATTGCCTCGGACAGCATCTCGATGATCCAGGATGCCAAATCGAGGTTGCTCACCGTGTCCTCGAGGAGTGAGTTGCATACCGGGATGTATCCAGCTACCTTGTAGCCGTCGAGCGTGATCTGGTTGAACACGAATGTCAGTTCATTGATCGCTCCGCACATCTCAGTCCATACCGCCTCGGGTACAGTTCCGGCGATTGTCTGTCTTGCCTGTCCGGGTACGCTTCTAACGCGAACACGGTTCAGAAGTTTGGAGTAGCGATACATATTCTCGGAGATCAGGTCAAGGAATACTACAGGGATCTCCAGTTCGCCGCCCTGAATCGCTCTCGTCGCTCCTTTCATAGATCTAAGCTGTGAGAGGAACGCTTTTACATCGTCTCTCTGCACAATTGACTCCCGAAGATCAGCCGGAAGCGCGTCAAACGCTCTTTTGCTCATCGGAAGGCTACGGATGTTTACATCTGTTCTCATAACATTTGTCCTCACTTTCTTTTCTTTGTTGTCGTGTCTCTCAGCCGGTGCGGGCGGGTCAACCTCTGCTGCTTCAAGTTTGGCTTCAAGATCTCCAATCTCAGCTTCAAGCTTTTCTTTCGCTTCGTCGTGTGCGGTCTTTTCTGTGTCGAATTTCTCGACCTCTTCTTCGACCGTTTTCTGCTCCTCTTCCGTCTGCGCTTCTTCAATCGCCTGTGTCAGCGCGTCCTCGCGTGTTTGGAAGTCCGCGTCCTTTTCTCTCAGCGCGGCAAGTTCCTGTTTCTTCTGCTCAATCTTTCTGCTGAGCATGATCTGTCTAAGTGCCATTTCATTCTCCTTTCAGGCGCTTCTTCATGCCGTCGCGCCATTCTTTTCTTTTCTGTTCCTGCGCCTCATCGAACCGCTTCTTTGCGTCCTCAAAGACCTCTCTATTCCTCGCAGAGATACTTGTCTGCGAATAGGCAGGGAAGGTACACGGCGAAACCTCATAGAGCTCCACATCCGTGATGCGGGTGTGGTATGTTCCGCCATCGTCCCAGCTCTCCTCCATCCCGCGGATGTCAAAGCCGAACGAGCAACCGCGGACATCCCCGCGGGAGACACGGGCATATCCGTTCTTCGCGTCCTGATCCTCTTCGTTGATCTCGTCGCTCCCGAACAGGCCGATGTCATCCTCCCGCAGTGTCGCTGTGTGGTTCTGTGTACTTCCAAGGACGATGTCGGAATTGTGGTTCCACAGAACCTTCACGTCTTTTCCTTCGCGCAAAGTTCTTGCGAAGGCTCCCGGAGCAATCTCCTCGATCCAGCCCGGAAAAACCTCGTAAGGCTGGTTGAAGACAGAAAAGTATCCTTCTATAAACCGCTTCCCGTCTTCCTCTCGCGTTTTGAACGCTTCTTTTGTTTGAATAACTCTTCTTTCCATCTACTCACCCCCTTCTCCGTTCTGGATCAGTTTTCCTTGATCCCCAAGCCTGTCAGCAGGGATATAATTTTCAAGAGCAAGAAGTTCTGTCATTTCCTTGTCCGGCGGAAGCCCTATCCAGTCTCTCCACTCATTTCTGCGGAGCGCCATCCGGTCAACCATTTCGGCGCCAGCCGATATAGTCTCCTGCAAGCTGTATGTATAGAGCGATCGCTGATTAAACTTGAAATAATAATCAGGGCTGTAAAGAAGCTTCTTTGTGAACTCCTGCTGGATGCTTAAAGCAATCGGCATGATCGTCGAATCGATGAAGTTATTCCATTCATCCTGTTTAAACTCTCCTACGCCCAAAACAAAAGGCGGTACGCCAAGAATAGAAGCGACCGTCTTTTTATCGAGACTTACCATGTCCACCAGAGCCAGGTCTGACAAGGACAAAGGTTTGATCTGTTCAATTTCAAATTGTTCAGCCGGGATCATCCACGGCTCTCCGGCTTCGGCTGTGTCGATGTAATCGGACAGCAACTGCCGCCGACCGGCAGGACTGGAAAACTCTTCCGTCAGCGCGTCAACCTTGACGATAATGCTCGGTTTCCACTTGCTCTGCATGAACCCTTTTTCGGTAGCCGCTGCCTGTTTCAGATTGTTTGCCACGTCTTTGAGTGCGACCTGAACGCCCTGACCTTTCCAAGGGTAGTAGTTCCCGGGATTCAGAACAAAGTGGAGTATCTTGTCCGGATCGTATTCCTGTCCGTTCAGCAGGACCGTGTAGTCCCAGATCCCATCCGGTACAAACGAAACCATCGCCGATGGCATCGGCTTCAGATCCCGAAGCAGTCCGCTCCGAAATTGCGGGTAAACTACAGCGTTTCCATCCCCGTAAAGGAATAGAGTGTTGACGATCCACTGAATAAACGTTGAACGCGTCATGTTGCTGTTCGGATTGATGTCGATTTTTCGGCTGAGTTCGTTCTTTACCCGGACATCTCCGTCCTTGGTATTCTGCATGAGGTGAATCGTCATACTCCCGATCAGCTTCGCGATTTTTCCGACCGCCGTGATGATCTCCGGATTCTGGTCAAGACTCGTATATCCGTGACAGGTCAGCGTGTCGAACGCCTCTTGACTACACAGCCACGAGACCGTTTTATTCTGCACCGGCTCTGCCCTTGCTTTCATCTTCTTTGAACGTCTCTTACTCATGTTTCTGCTCCTTTCCAAACCACGCGTTTGCTTTTCTGCTTCGTTCCATGTTTTCCAGATACCGGACGCATGCAAAAACTGAAGCATCAAATAAGTCTATTCGATGCTCCGGCTGTACTTTTTCGTATTGGATCATGTCGTCGGTCTTTTCGACCGCTGTTACATTCTCTACACAGTACTCATATGCTTCGCTGTGAAGATAATAGAGGTTTCCGTCTTTCGCGCTTTTCTCGATGTGACGGAACCCCTCTGACTTTTTGTAATAATATTGTGGCTGATCAATGATATTAAAATGCGCCTGTTTCATGCCGATGAAATATTCCCGGCAGAACTTCCGGTCATGCCCCACTTGCTTGATTCGGAATCCCTTATCGCGCATCATCTTAAACCAGTTGATCACGTCAGCCTGATTGACCGTCGGACTGTTGCACAGTGTCAGCCATCCATCATCCGCCCACCCAAAGAGCGGGATGTTATCCTCGTCTGCTTTGATGTGCGCGGCTACGACTGGGAAAAACGCGTGTGTTATGATGATATCTGTCCCCTGATAATGACCGAACAGGGCCGCCGCTGTAAGGTCGTGAAGTTTTGACAGGTCCGCGCCGCCGTACCAGTCAATCGGAAGTTTCGCAAGTTCGTCAATCTTCCAATGATATTTCCGGTCACTATTGCGGAACTCGTCGATATTGAAGTACGCTTTCAGCGAGTTCGTGTAGACGTTCAGAGACTTCGCGAAAAAGTCTTTTCGCTGCTGCGGATCGTTCTGCGCCTGTAGTGCATCATTCATCAGCTCATCCGGGCGGATGGAAACTCCGTAAGCCGGGTTCGCCATCTCGTGTATCTTCGGGTCAGTGAAATCCACGGATCCATCTTTCACGCCTTCCGGCGCACAGCACATGAAAATGAAGTACTGATCGTCCTTGACTGTTCCGTCCAGAACTTTCCGGCAGTACTTCAACCTCTGACCGAGGAAAAGCTGTTCATCGTCTCCGGCTGTTGAGATACCGATAAGCAGTTTGTTCGTGTAGGCTTTCATCGCCTCTTTGAAAAGATTGTACTGTTTCGGCTTTTTAAACGCGTGAATCTCGTCACATATTGCAATGTTGCAGTTCAGTGAGTCCTGTGCGTCCGGGTTCGCCGCAAGTGCGCGGATGTAGAAGTATCCGTCCTCGAATGATGCCTCAAGACTATGCTCGTTGTTGTTGTCGATAACTTTAATATTGCCGCCGTTCTTCTGATTCTCTCCCATGCGGTCTACGTTGTACTGCAAGAAATTGAAGCTTTCAAGCGACTGCATGAGCGCGGCAGACGCGATGTAGGTCTTTGCTCCGCTTCTCCGGTACAATAAGGACAGCGCCCACGCGAGCGCGGCGGCGAATGAAGTCTTGATATTTTTTCGCGGTATAAAAATAAGAGCCTCGTGAAATCTCAAAATTTCAGTGCCCTTATGTTTAAACCCGACAAGATTGTAAATTATAAATTTATGAAACGGTTCTAACAGGAACGGTTCTCCGCGGAGCGGTGTTCCGTCAAGTCGTTCGCCCTGTTGGTGGCATATCGTCTTTTCTATGATCTGGATACAGAATTCTGGATCCCGGTAAGTCATCTCATACTCAGGATTCTCCAGGTCTCGAAAGAACCGGTCAACCGCCTGTTGCAGTTCAGGGCAAGCGACCTTTTTCCCATCTCTTATACTTTCTGCGTACTGTATAACTGTGCTCCAGTTCTTAGCTTTCGATGGATGCAAGAGCCGCCGCCAGTCCTTTCTTTGATTCTTCCTTTTTTGCGCCGGTTCCCGTTAGTTTCTTATACGATGACGGAGTAAGCCCGAGTTCGCGCCAGTACGCAAGCGCCGTCTTGTTAAGGTCATCCCACAAGACCAGAAGCGGATTCTTCGTCATGTTCGTAGAACCGCCCTTATTCGTGTACTCAATCACTGACTTTCCGCCACTCTGCTGAAACTCATCATATGTCTTATCACGCTGTTCAAGGATAGCTGCGAGGGATTCAATTGTGCTTTCGTAAGCATCGTTCTGCAATCCGAGAGCGGTAAGCTGTTTCTTTATTAAGTTTTTCCACTTCGTTTTGCTCATTGCTGACACATTATCACCCCTTTAATTGAATTTAAGCTCAGAGTTGGAAATGCTTACCCTCAGCCAGT